>Ga0100402_1004194_pt1 | contig 15322 bp, 21 predicted proteins | sample CryGeyme20150102_FD_80419 | JGI IMG/M metagenome (GOLD analysis project Ga0100402, IMG submission 80419) | Groundwater microbial communities from Crystal Geyser aquifers in Utah, USA - Crystal Geyser metaG 2015-0102 | ecosystem: Environmental > Aquatic > Deep subsurface > Groundwater | place...
AAGGACCAGGCCCATGCAAGACAAGTTGAAGAAGAAAATTGTACTGACACCGATCCATCCACTGACTTCGAAGGTGTTAACCGACGACTCAATCGTATCTGGATTATTTTTGCGCATTTCCGACAAACTGATGCACTGTATCAGTCCAGTCATGAAGAAAAGCAACAACACAACCTAAAGGAACAAACGTAGGTAATTCCTCCATTTTTGGGCATAGGGCCAACTTTTCCATAATCGTGCCATTTCCAAGATCTGTAAAAACATCAAGACTCCCATTTCAGCAGTCGGATATGGATAGAACAGAGGGACGCTGATGATCATTAATACTTTTTTGTAGTAGGAAAGAATGTGATAGTTATAGGGTCTGAATAATTGATGAGGCGTCCATTTTTCATCCTCCTGAATAGTAAGATAATTACCTCATATTCCTCATGTCGCATGTTTCTGATGAAATAGCCATATTTAATCATCGTCTCCCTAAGAGCAGGACTACCCAATTGCAACTGCGGATACTAGATCATAGCGTAGTATATTTTCAGGGTGTATATCAACAGGTAAAAATTTGCTAAAAGGGCGACAAGCAAGGAGAAGACTCTCAGGGCAGATGTGACCTCCAGGTACATGAGTTCAAGGACGAGCCCTATGGCGAAGTAAAAGATCATGATTTAGTGTAGGGCATGGAAAATAGAGTAGATCTTCTACATGATGCTCCACCCTCGCTGTTTGTGCAAGAAGTATCCAATAAGAAGAAGCAACCAGCAGAAAGCTATCAAAAAAAGTTGGAGGTAGCAATCGAAGAGGAAAACAGAGGTGAAACCTACACGTTGGTATCTCCATCCTATATCGTTTGTGCTGTCAGTCATTAACCTGTCCTGGATGTTCAATCTTCTATTATTCATGGCTTCCTCAACAGGAGTAGTGATAACATACTTGCTCTTGTTTCCCTCTTTCTACCACTTGGGCACCTAAAAGTAAATAAAATTGGCAAAAAACCTGGAAGCTTCATAGGTTTGTTCACTATACATCTCGTTGACGACTATAATCGATGCAGTAATTTGCATACCCGGTAGCAGAAGACAGGCTAGTCCTGCTTTGTTGAGTTATTGGAGGTAGGGTATGGTTGTCACATCGCCTATCGAGTCTGAAGCTTGAGACATGGTGTTTATTGTGGTCTTAGCGATTTAGCTTTTACCAGGGATGGAGATGTAACTCCAGTTTAAGGAGGCCGTCTGCTGATAGCATGTGGTAAAAAGAGCTGATCCGTCTTGCGAGGTGAGGTTAGTTGCAGGTTAGTTCATGGTTGTGACCTCAACTTTACATCGTTCGATCAACAGATATCCACTAGGCTGTATGATCACCCTATAACTTGTGCTGTTGATCCATTGATAAGAGAAGTTCATTTGCCCATTGCTGAAACTCTGACTAAAGGTGAAACTTTGGAACCCTTCCATGTCAAATGTCGCCTGATCCATATCTTTAGTGAAGACCATATCGACATAGATCGCCTAGTCATTGGCTGTAAAGTACATATCTATTGTGAGTTGTGTCGTAAGTGACAACGAATTACTGCAATATCCTGTAGCATTGGGAAAGTATCCACTCGGACACGGACTGACGCAATCACCAGTAGACCAATAATACCCACTAGCACAAGAGGTGCAATTCCAAGCTTTTATATCACAATCTCCGCATTTGCTCTTACATTGATTGCACTTGTTAGGCGCAGAACCATTATTCGTCGATTCAAAGTACCCTATTGGACAAGTGCCAACGCAAGTGTTGTTAAATAGATAGGTACCATTATAACATGAGGTGCAATTTGTGTTGACTCCTTAGCAGTTCTAACATGAGGAATGACAGTTTGAGCAACTGGCACCGTTATAAAATTCGTGAGAGGGACACCCAGAGACACATTCACTTCCTGAAATGGCGTAACCCGCGACACAATCTGAGCAATTTGTTGAACTGTTCAAACAAATGGCACATTTTGAATCACAAGGCTAACAGGCCTTTGTGGTATCATTTGGAAAGTAACCGTCAGGGCATATTTAGAGACATTATGAGTAGGTGCTATCAATAGTATATAGATATGTAGTGTTGATACAGATAGAGCAATTTGTAGAATTGCCTGAACAGTTTAAGCATGTGGCGTTGCATAGCTGACAGACGAAGGGGATGTTACTGTCCAAAAAGTAGTCACCTGTGCAATTAATATCGCAGGTATAGCCACTCAGCAAATATCCATTTTGACACCAGTAACAGTCATCCTTACTACTGTTAAAGCACAGCGAACAAGAAGAATCACAGCTCTAGCATGTATCAGTTGCATTATCACCATAAAACCCGGAAGGACAAACAAAGAAACAGGTATTACCCAGCAGAAAACTTTTGTATTCCCCGACAGTCTAACACTCAGTGCAGTTATATGGCACATCTTGACAATGTCGGCACTCAGCATTACACAAAGAACAATTTGTATCGTTTTCCTTGAAGTAATAGACAGGACATGGATCGTAGCATAGATAGGTCGTGTTGATCCAGCCATAACCAGCTGTTGTGTTGCAACTGTAGCAATAAGTGGAGGAGTTGCAGTCCTAGCAACCGGTGGGACAGGAGTCGCAGGTTAGTGTGGTGTCGTTTTCCATCAGTGGTGCCGGACATATTGTGACACATTAAAAGCTGGAAGGCGAGGATTACCAGAGATAGTGTGTAGCCTGTGTGAGGTTGCATGTGCTGCAATTAGTCGCTGATTCAAAGCAGGTCAGGCACGGATAAGTACAAACTATGCAGATTTGAGGAGTCGCTGAATAGTATCCATATCCTGACAGACAATTGGATGCACATGTACTGCCACTCAAAGTATAAGTAGCAGCACATACAGTGCATTAATTCTGTCCTCCTAAATAGCACTAACTGCAATAACTATGACAGGTTGAACATACATTTGGCCCCGCTCCAGTATTGTTATCCTCATAATATCCGGTAGTAGGACAGTTAACCATGCAGGTATTGTTGTGGAGATAGGCCGTATTAGGAGATGTTGTCTCGCATACTGAGCAATTTGTCGAACTACCAGAGCATGTAGAGCATAAAGTATCACAAATAAGGCATATATTGCCAGTATCTAGGAAGTAAGTGGCTGGGCATGGAGTGTGACAAACGTTGTTGAGGAGACCTGCAGCTCCAGTGCATGAAGTGCAATTGGTGGCTAAGGTGGAGCATGTGTAACATGATGGATCGCAGCCAGAGCAAGTATGAGTACCTGTATCAGGGAAGGTCGATCCTGGACAAGAGTTGACATCAACACATTATGTATTGGGTGTATTTGTGTTATCGAGGAAGGCTTAGTCGGTGCCTGAGGTTACACATGACGAACAGTTACTGGCTATCAATGAACATGATAGACAGTTAAGGTTGCATGATATGCACGTTCCAGTTGTTGACGATTATCCATAAGTAGTTAAGCAGACCGAATCGCAGGTTGCTCCGCTCAGCCAGTAGCTTGGTGCACAACCTGAACATTAGCTGGCAGACGGACCCGTACAATCAGAGCATTTTGAGTCACATTCCGAGCAGACAGCTCCATTGAGATAGTACCCTGAAGGACATGGGTTATGACACGTATTGTTGAGTAATCCATACCCCGATGCACAAGTTGTACACTGAGAAGCCGAAGAGCAGACATCACAATTAGAGGAGCAACTTTGACAGACATGAGTAGAATTGTCAGCAAAAGTGGCAGTTGGACATGACTGTGTACAGGTGGTCGATGATGTCAAAAAAGCCATGTCAGCTCCTGATGTTGTACATGAACTGCATTAACTAGCTTACGGACCTGTGCAGCTAGCACAATAGGCATGACAATTGTTGCACATATTGGGACTAGTTGATGAGTAAGTTGTGTTGGGACATGAAGCTACACATGTTGTGCCATCAAGATAGGCCATGTCAGCACCTGTCAAAGTGCAAACTGAACACGATGAGTCAGCACTGCTGGTGCAGGTGGTACATTTGGGATCGCAGCTGGTGCAATGTGTGCCACTTTAAAACCAATATGATGATGGACAGGGACTATAGCAGGTACTATTGAGTAATCCATAGCCAGAAGCACAAGCTGTACAAATGGAAGCAGAAGAGCATACATCGCAATTAGAAGGACATGAATCACAAGTATGGGTAGAATTATTGGCAAAAGTTGTATTGCCACAAGTAGCTGAACAAGTTGATCCTGTCAGAAAAGCAGTTCCTGAGGTGACACAGGCTGAGCAGTTGGTAGCTACTCCATAGCAGTCCAGGCACAGTACATCACAAGTTATGCATTAATTTACTGTAGTACTTTATCCATATCCACTGGGACAGGCAGTATAACAGGTATTATTGCCCAAATAATAACCATTTGCACAACTATAGCACTCAGTATTTGAAGGTCCATTGCATGTTAAACAACTAGAGTCACAATTTTGAGCAATCACCACAACCTCCTTAAGGCCCCATCGGCAAATACCACCATTGATGTCAGTGCTCACATCTAGATTGATGGCTGTTGAGGTTTGGTTGATATGAGTTTGAGACCACTACAATCGAAAATAAGATTGAGTATCGCTATTGCAAGCTATCTCCTGCCCACTAGGGCTGGCTAAGCTGTACAGTTGACTACTGCTACCATCAGATATAATGATATTGTCGCTTGATGTCCAGGAAGATGAAATTGTAAGAATGACCCAAAAAGCTACCTTGTAGGAGTAGTGGGGTATTCCGATGCCCGAGGAAATGCTTATTGTGAAAGTGTCAGAATTGCACTTTTTGATGCCGTAGAAAGTATAGGACCCACATGTGTCAGTTGTCGAAGGAGTGATTGCCGCAACAGTTGTATATGACAAATCGGAACTGGAGCCGATCAGAACATACCCGGAAGCGGGGTTGATCGAACATGTGCTACCACTCAAGGTCCAATCTGTCGGGCAACTGGTAATGCACTAGGTACTTAAAGGACCTGAGCACATCCCAGGTGAGCATACGGTCGAGCAAAGTTGCCCCAATATCAATGGCAGTATGCACACTACCAGAATCAACCATTTTTTTAGTCCAGATTGACGCATATAAGCTAAATATTATAAGGCAATAAATTCACTAATGATCATATTTTTAATAGGGACATCATAATATAAAATGATGATCAAATTAATATAAAGCATCATTATCTTTTTTATTTGGTGGGGGATAATTGTTGGGTTATTTTGTAAGTTTTTTTCTATTTGTTCCAACTTATGTGTTTGTTTTAGTCTGAGATCCTGTCTAGGAGCTTCAGCCTCTTCATGTACTCCAACTATTACTGTTATTATTCAGACTCTTGTTTCTTTGGATGCGACTAACCTTAAGCTACTATCAAAGGCTCCGTCTCTTCTTACTTCTCAAGAATTGATACCTCCACTCGACTATCCTTCTTCTATGGTTTATTCCCTCCAAAAATTACCGACTAGTCAAGACCTTCCTTTTTTGTTTCTTTATTTCCAACCTCAGAAGAGGCAAACAGTGTCGTCAATTTCAAATCTCCAATCGACTCTTTATTAAATTAGGCAGTCTTTGCTTTGGAATACTTGTGTTCTCCTTCAAGATGAAAGTTATACTTGCTGATAATATTTTTCTTCTTCTGATTCTTTGGATTTTTATTATGCCTATAAATTGCTTCGTTGGCTATATAGAATTGCTAGTCACAGAACATGTTGATCCATTCCTCGGGATCTTGCTCGGGATCCGATTTTCTTGGTTAGCTTTCCTTGTTATAGGAAGGCTACCATATGAGCTTATGCACCACATATAGACCAGTAACGAACATGAAAATGCAGGAGTGAGCGACGAGGCAAAAAATGAACAATTTATTTTGATTCCAAACGAAAACATAATCGGAATGATCGATCATGAAACTTTCAATAAGTGAGAAAAGACAGCAAAGTGAGGAAAGGTAGATAGCCATTTAGATGGCTGTTATTTTTGATGAAGGTGGCAATTCATTCTTAATGGATGGAATCAACTGAATGTAGCCCAAAACCATGGTGGCAATAAGTCCAATACGATCAGATAGGTTGTTATCCTGGAAGAAGATGGCCAAGCTCAACAATGAAAGCAAAGCAATAGGTATAAAAATAGTCAGCAGGGAGTTGCCTGGATATTTATACAGAGGAATGATGAAATGTGTGTACTGACAATAATTCGGTTTACAATTATTTTCCTTCTTCAACTATCTTTTAATTCTTCTCTCTTCCAATAATTTGTACACTTGCTGGTTTAATCGCACCAAATCTTGCTTGCATCTTTTTTTTGTTATTTATTTACCTTCTTACTCGGGTTACCAAACATAGTCGTCTTATTATTCTTTTCTTGAAAACAACTTGGACCACCAAGATTGTTGCTTACGTGAAACATGCTGTTTGTATTTTTGGGTAACCTCGCTATAAGAGTTGAGATGGGTATGGTATACCTCCAGCATGTTTTAAGCCAAATCATACAGCGAGTAAACACAGCCAAGTGAATAGCTAATGGGTATCCTAAGCCCATTTCTCATACAGTTGAAGCTAATGGTGTAGTACCTGAACTGATTGAAATCTATATCTTTATTGTGGCTGCCTTTTTTGTCGGTAGGGGCCACCATTCCGAAAGCTTCAGCTAGATCTTTACCTATTTCGATATTTTTATTTTTGCTGTCTTAGTGTTTGAGATAGGTGGTTTGAATGTCAACACCGTTGCGTTTTCTGATGTTGTTGAAAGTAATGCTGATGATCAGCCGAAGTATGGAGAAGGGAGACCAGAATGTTTACTAATTTATTGATGCCGTGAAGTTTTTGCGGATGGTGAACCTCAACATTTTTTTGCTTCTTGAAAGAGTAATACAGTTCTCTCTGTCACCTCTCAAAAATAAGGGTTCTGATCGGTTGATCTGTAGCTCTATCTAGTTGGATAGCAGATAAATTAATGGCTATGGTAGGTTCTCGATTAGCACATTTACCAACAAAACAGCGCTTATATCACCAGTCAGGTTTTGTACATCGATGCCCTGTAAGCTTTTGATTCTTAGGATGACATAAACTGGCACAAAGAGGTTGATAATGTTGCCTTAGGTCTGCGAAAGTATTCGATTGGTGAAGCCAAAGTAATGGGGAGGCATTTCGATATCGTCAATAGACTTTTCATAAGTTCTCCTGTTAAATGGATCCTTGTTTTTACCAAACCCCATTGTGATGTTATGCGTGATATATCTTTATACTTATAATTGATGGAATTGACCTTAATGAATGTTTTTTGCATACAGACCATCGATCAAAAATATATATTAAGGATCAATTGACTCAAAGATAAGTTTCGTATATCAGGAATTTAGTTCAATAGTATCTCCCTTGTGGCATAGCATTATATAGGCTGTGTAGGGATTGCTCAATAAAAATTGAGAAAACCGGCCCTATCCAAGCAACATCTATTATTGATACCAGCTCACTTTGTGTATCAGAGGGTTCACTCGACATTCAATTACCAACATTCGATCTTTGTTTGTCTTAACAGGTTCTCCCTGACCTCTCCACTAACTTCCTATGCCTCTGCTGCCTTAGAGGATTTTTCCGTCTACTAGGTGATAGAGGACAGCTTCGGGGCAGGTGATGCCAGGACGACTGATGTATCCTACACCAGCTATACCAATTTTTATGTTATTAAATTAGGTTGCCAGAACGCCAATTGTGAATGTAACTTATCTCTATCTAGGTAATACCTCACTCGCCACTAAACCTTACCACACTCTGTTGTTGTCTATTTTCATGATTCTCTCATCTTTAATCCAAAAATCGCTAATTAGAGCATTTTTCTTAGAAATCGATATTTTCACTTGATTTCCTATTTCTTCATCCTTTACTGGTATCATTTTCTTCTCCTCTATCAGTTTCATGTTGCTCTCCACAAGTTCATAAATATCCCTGTTCCTTGTAGGCTGACGCATATCAGCTCTGCACTACGGACATCGACGATTTGTTCGCATACACTGATCTGAGCATTATTTGCAATATGTATGGTTGTTTGGGCAAACAAGTTGAGGTTAGCGTGTGCTGATGTTATAGGTCTGCATGCATACTGAACAAGTCAATAGACTCATTTTGATCTTCAGGCGATTGTTGGTCTAGCATTCGCCCTCGAATGACTATTTGTACTTTTATTCTCTTGTTGTTATTTTTTTGTCGTATCTGTCTTTTGGGTTTTGCTTGAGCATTAGTTGGAAATTTTTACGAGGCTGGCCTAAACATGCATTTCCCATTCTTTTAAAATATAAATGATTCTTTCTATAAAAGATGTTTCAGGACGGAAGCATACAAACTCATCATCAGCTATTTTTCTTCATTTCCTTCTTGAACTTCTCGATTTACAGAGAAGAAACCTTTGAGACTATTCTAGGGCTGGCGAAGTTGACCAAGGCACCTTGAATTCTGTGCATCAAAGGGCCGTAACAAATTTCAGTGTTTCCAAGGGAGTTTATAGCTTCTTTGGCAGTTTGCTAAGGGGTCGAGTGCATGAAGGAACTTGTGTTTTTTGTCATGGAACTAGACACGTAGAAGGGTCGGACTGTTAAAACGTCAACTTTGTGTCTAACTTCTGGCTCGAGTGCTCTGGAAAAGTAGTCATCGAATGTCTTTGTTGCACTATAATGAGCAGTTCCAGCATAGGAAAACATGGAGGCTGCTGAGCTAAGATTGATAATGCCTGATCTTTACTTCCTTTTCAGGAACTTCTCCAAGAATAATCTCGTTAGGATCGCAATTGGAATTAGATTTAATTTCGCCTATGTCCTGAGTTGTTCAAACTGTAAGTTTTCAAAGTTATCTGCATACCAACAGAAATACCTGCGTTGTAGTATCCAACGTTATTGACAAGAATACTCACCTCTTTTATCAGTATTTCCTTGAAGGCGTTATTATAGTGAGCTTCTGTGGTTAACTTAGCTAAGTCGATTGAAGATATTTCTACCTTTGTCTGAGGGTAGGCTTTTTGGATTTTTTCTTTAGCACTGTTAAGCTTTTCTGTGCTTCTGCTGGCCAGCAGAAGATCAAAGCCTTCTTTTGCCAATTAAATAGCTATTGATTCTCCAATGCCTTCTGAGCCACCTGTGACCAAGGCCCATCCTCCTCCATATCGCTTCTTAAGGTTCAGTCTTTTTCTGAAATATGAACTGAAAATCGTGGTCAATAACTTGATGACCCTACTAAAGCCAATGATGAAGCAAACAATGAGGAGCGCCTCCCACGAGAAAATACCGAACCACTAAAATTTCATAATGCTTATAATAACATCTTCTTCTCCTTGAAATTCTTCCGTTATTGGATTGCCTGTGCTGTTATTCATGTTGATATATATTATTGTCAAAGAGATTTCTCTATTTTATTTGGTATGCACCTGCTGAAGTTAAAGATATAATTCTGATTCCATGAATAATGAGTGAGTATATATAATAAGCTTGTTTGTTTGATTTTAAATAAATTTGAAATGCAAGCACTCAGCCAAAATACCACAGTTAAGTTAGCTATCGAGCATAATCTCACTTCCCTCAAGGTTATCGAAGCTAGATTTGATCTCCATCAGACCATCCTCTCTATGAAGGAAAATATCGAAGGCAGGTTCGGATCAGTCGTAGCATATACCCAACTCCAACTCAAAGATTACAAAGGAAATCTTATCGCTATGCTCAACGAGGACATGAAACCTCTTGGAGCCTATGGTGCCCAAACCGGTATGGTGCTGTATGTGATCGATTCTAACCCAAACTCAATCCTCAAACAAATCGAAAGTATGGAAGGTGTTGAAAAATATGTGATGAGTGAGGAAGATTACGATAAATTACCGGAAAACTTTAGAAAATGGAAGAAGAATTTCATCCAGAACAATCCTGATATGTTCTAAAAACAAAAAGTAGTCAATACTAGCGAAATGGACCCTGATTACCTGAAAGAACTCGCTGAGACCATCTCAATAGGTTCAAGATGCAAGCTATCAAGTGGAGCCCGAGGAGAGATTTGTTTTGTTGGCAAGGTGCCTGATATAGGCAACGGATACTATGTAGGCATCAGGTTGGACGAACCTCTTGGTAAAAGCACAGGAACAGTGAAGGGAGTCAAGTATTTCTAGGCGGACGATAAATACGGATCTTTCGTTAGACCTAACACTTTGTAAATTGGAGATTTTCCAGTGCTAGATATAGACGATGAGATATGATTTTGATGTGTTGTTTATACTAGTAGACAATAATTTGAAGTGACTAATATAAGTGACACTCATAATAATTTGGTAAATGAACAACGACAATCAACATCAAGTGTAGCCATCAGAGTATGTAAAGAAAAGGCTTGAGTAAAGAAGAGTCATCAAAGCAAAGGAGGAAAGAGCACAGGAAATAGCAAATTTACCCAAGAAGAAATTTCATGGAGATGAAAATGTCCTTCACCCAGGCTCAGAAGAAGAAAAAGGGAAGGAATCTCGCAAGAGACCATCACCCGAAGGGAGAAGAGATGAATATGAATAAAGGCAAAGACTAGCTGCATAGATGTATCAGTATCCAGACCATTCTTTTGGCGATATCTATGGGCCTCGAAGAAATTTCTTTGGATCTAAAAAAGCATCGCAGGTTCTTGAAAATAAATAAAAGAACAACAAATCTGCTTCAAAAAGAAAAGACCCTCAGCAACATGATGCTGCCCTGAAAAAGGAATCGAGGATATACTCTCCTGAAATGAAGCAAGCAGAAGAAGAAACTAGGAGATAAAATTTTTGGACCCCTCCACAAAATGTTCCAAGAGCCACGCCTCCAATTCCTGTATTTGAAGAAAAGGCTCCAACTCAACCTAAACCTATCATTCCTAAGGCACTAAAAAGCAACTATCAAGAAGAAAATACTATCCCTAACTATACATTCGGAGCCCCACAGGACAAATCCACATCTCAATAATCTATTCAGCAAGATTTAAGCTCTGATACACCAGAATTCAATCAACCTCCAAACCAGCCTCTTAAGAAACACTAACAAAAACTAATTTATACACTTCAAGATACAAATTTGAACATACTACAAAAGCAGCAAACCAATCAGAAGCCACCTCAACTGTCGCCTCAATTTGATGATAATTCTAATCCATGTTTTTCAACCGCATACAATACCGATCCTACTCCTCCAGGAGTCAGCTATACTGATCCTTCAGCTGCATACAAAAATTACCCCAATCCTTCAACAATGAACGATATTGGTGCATACAATAACGATCCAGCTCCTTCAGTAGTCAACCATACCCCATCTCAATCATTCAACATTTTTGTCCATCCAAGTCAGTTTGAAAGAGAGATCAATATGGCAAGATTCAGAAGGATAAAATAGAAATATGATGCTCTTCCTAAAATATTCACTGATTCGAAAGTATAGCACCTCAGGTTGAAAGACATGAAGAACTCCAGATAATATTTGCTTTATTTGATGAAAAAGTACATTTGTTCCAATTTAGTATGAAAAACCTGTCCCTAAGCGTCGAGCTAATTCAAAAAAAGCAAAAGGAACTAGCAGATTTGAATGCTAAAATCAAACCATCGGGATTATAAAAAGTTCAACTTTTCAGAAAACACCACTCTGAACAATCCGAATTGAAAACAAGCCTATTCGAGAGTGGTAAATCACTGACAGTTGTTAACAATCAATGTGAGCTTTTCAAGGATATTTTCAATCATCACCTGAACAACATATCTTACCAAATTCCTGATCCTGATCAGGGAGTGGTCTTGATGACCAAGTACATCACTGGAAAATGGAAAGAGGCCGAGTAAGTACTCGAACATACGATGCTTATCAAACAACCTCTTATCAGATACTCTCCCATTGAAATTTTGGAGAAGGAGCTATACTAAGTGTGTTTGAAATCGGCAGCAGTTTCAGATCTCCAGAAAAAAATCAACTACTTTAAGAAAAAATTGGTTGGAGAACAGAAATATGATGAATTTTCGAAAATGCTTCACCAAAAAGTGGACAAGTAGGCCAATGAAAAATGGAACCTCTTCGACATCCTGAAAGAAACATCCAATCTTCTCTAGCTGAGAGACAACGAAAAATGATCATTGAACTTTGTAGTGATTTGCCCATATCAGAGAAATATCAGAATTGTATATTCAAATTACTAACTATTTAATTCTGTTAGGATTCTGGCTTAAATGAGCGAATTACACATCACTAATAAATCTATTTAATTTGAGAAGATTTGAAATGAGAAAAGAATCTCGCTCAGAAATGAAGGATGTGCTGCTTACAGAGTAAGAAAAGGAGGTGACCTCAACATCTGATATCAAAGAGTAGAAGTAGGAGAAAAAAATACCTCCAGCTCCGTTTTTTTCCCTATTCAAATATACCACTGGTCCAGAGAAGATAAAGCTTATTGTTGGCAGCTTGTCAGCAATTGCAGCTGGTGCAGTATTCCCTTTCTTCCTCATTTTCTTTGGTGACATCACCAGCGTCTTCGATTAGAGGCATCGAGATGAATCAGCATCAAAAGGATGGTAGATGTGCTACAAATTTTTCTTAGTTGGTGCTGCAACCTGGATATTCCGTACTCATGCTCCTATTCTTAGATTTCTTCGGGACTTACTACTGGAATATAGTTGGGGCCTCCCAATCCATGCGTATCAAAAGAGATTACTATAAGGCTTTGTTAGATCAGTAAATAGCCTGGTACGATGAAAACGATCCAAACAAGATTGTGACTAAGGTAACTACTAACATCACTCACATTGAAACAGCAACAGGAGAAAAAATGAGTTTGACCCTTACTACAATTGTGACTTCGTTTGTATCCATCTTTTTTGCCTTCTTCAAATGTTGGGAGTTAAGCCTTATGATGTGTGCTACTTTACCGCCCTTGATGATTGTGGGAATCTTCTTTTTCAAAGGATTACAGAAAAATTCTGAAAGAGAGAAGGTTTCATATGAGAAGGCTTCAGGAAGGACGGAGCAAGCTTTGAGTCAGATCAGAACTGTCAAAGGTTTGGTTGGTGAAGATTTTGAAATTTCCAAATTTACCTAAGCTTTGGATGTAGGAATGAAAACAGCAGTTAAATACAGTTTCATGACCTCAGTCGCGCACGGCCTTTTGCTATTCGTTTTCCTTTCAATATATGCCTTTGGTTTCTGGTATGGAAAGAATCTCATAATCGACAACCTGGACACAGGCAAGTACGATGCTGCTGTCATTCTGAGCACTTTCTTTTGCTTCCTTGTGGGAGGATCATCGTTCTCTCAAGTAACACCTTTCCTCAAAAACATCGCTGAGGGAAGAGTCGCTATGGGGGAATATTTTGACTTGCTCTAAAGAGAAAAAACATTGGTGGAGCCTAAAGATGGAAAAAAGATAAAACATATCAATAAAATTCAACTTAACAAAGTCAATTTTCACTACAAAAATGACCAACCTGTCCTAAAGGATCTAACAATCAATTTTGCTGAAGGAGATGTAAATGCTTTGGTAGGTGAATCTGGCTGTGGAAAAAGTACTGTTGTTCAACTTCTTATGAGATACTATGATTCAGTTGAAGGAAGTGTCCTCATCAATGATGATAATATCACCGAAGTGAACATGAATAACTACAGGAGAAAAATCGGCTTTGTTGGCCAAGAACCTGTTCTTTTCGCCATGTCGATCGCTTAAAATTTGAAATTAGCTGATCCATCTCTGACCGAGGAGGAGATGATTGCTGCCTTGAAAAAAGCCAACGCTTGGGAATTTGTTTAAAAAATGGAGAAAAAATTAGATACTTATGTAGGTAGTGGAGGAACTCAGTTGTCAGGTGGTCAAAAACAAAGAATAGCCATTGCAAGAGCAATATGCAAACGACCTCAAATTCTTATCCTCGACGAGGCAACCTCAGCTCTCGACCGTAAAAACTAAAAACAAATCCAATAGACCCTCAGAAACCTTCAGGAAAGCAAAATTACAACAATTGTCATTGCTCATAGACTATCAACAATCAAAAATGCAGACTGCATCTATGTCATTAAAAAGGGCGAAGTTGCAGAAAAAGGAAAACATGAGGAGCTTCTATCACAAGGTGGAGCATATGCTGAGTTAGTAAAGACTCAACTAGCAGCTGAAGAACATATGGAAACCGAATCATAACTTGAATTGGAAAGAAAAATATCAGAAGAAATTGTTGAAATTAAAAAAGATGAATAAAAGAAAGAAGAGAATGAGTAGGATGAAGATACCAAGAAGAAGAAAGACGCTGTTTTTAGGAAATTGTTCGGCTATGAAAAGAATAATTGTATGTTGCTATTTGCAGGTGTATTCTGTGCTTTGGGAGCTGGTTTAGTCTGGCCTTTCTTTAACTACATCTTTAGTGGAATTCTCGCCCTTATGATTTATCCTCTCGAGAACAACGACTAGCTGAACATGTACTGTCTCTACATGTTCCTTATAGCAATATTGGCAGGCATATTCACAATGCTTTACTCTTTTGCTTTTGGCCTAACAAGCTAAAAACTTGTCTACAGAATCAGAGTTGACCTTTTCTCAAAACTAATGAGATTGCCAGTAAGTTACTACGATAAACCTGATAACACTGCAGGTGGAATCAACAGTAAGCTAGCCAATGATGCTTATCAAATAAGAAACATGGTGTCTGGTGTACTTGGAGTTATGTGTCTGAACATAGCAACTGTTGTGGCTTCTTTGGCTTTTGGGTTATACTATTCATGGAAAGTTACCCTCATTTCTTTGGCACTCAGTCCTTTGATTGCTATTGTTGGTAGTCTGAATATGAAACTCATCATGAAATACACCACTAAATCACAGGAAACTGAAAAGTTTCTTGGATCTCTCATGAGTGATTCAGTCTGTAACATGCGAACCGTCAAATCTTTCGGCCATCCTAAAACCTTCCACTAAAAATTTAACAACAAACTTTAAGAACTCAACTCAGTCAATTCCGAGAAGCACTTTACTTCCTGCTTCCTGACAGGTATGAGTAAAGCTATGATCATGATCGTCGAGGGAGTTATATTCTATCTGGCTGCTTTGCTTTTCCAGGATGGCCAGGTGGAGTCAGGTCGAGCTGTGTTTACTGCTGTCATGTCTATAATCTTTGCTGCTATGGGTGTAGGCCAGAATAGTCAGTTTATGCCTGACATGGCCAAAGCTAAAGTATCGGGAGCTGGCATTTTCGACATTATTGAAAGCTAGGACTAACAGCAATTAAGTATACAAAATGGAGGGACTGTCATCTAACCTCTTAGTGGCAGCATTGAGTTTAAAAATGTGACATTTAA
>Ga0100402_1004195_pt1 | contig 15320 bp, 11 predicted proteins | sample CryGeyme20150102_FD_80419 | JGI IMG/M metagenome (GOLD analysis project Ga0100402, IMG submission 80419) | Groundwater microbial communities from Crystal Geyser aquifers in Utah, USA - Crystal Geyser metaG 2015-0102 | ecosystem: Environmental > Aquatic > Deep subsurface > Groundwater | place...
AAAATGACGATATTACATTTTCAAATCCTGTGGGTAAATGTAGCATGTTTTAGAGGGTTAGTATATTCTAAAATAGCTAAATCCACAGGATTTTGATTAAAAAATAGTAAAGTCAAACTTAGACCAAACACAATATGACGAATTACTAACCTTAACTTCTTATATTGAATCTTATGATAATAAAAGATTAAGTTTGTTTATTGAGCTTTCCGAACTTAGAAATGAGCCTTTGAATAGTATTTTAGAACAATTTGAAATAAAATCAGTAGAATATGACGGCTAATGAATTGAAAGAGTTGGTCATTGAAAGGGCAAAAGGGCTTTGCGAATACTGTAAAAGTCCTGCAAATATCTCTTCACAACCTTTTGTTTTAGAACATATTTTCCCAAAAAGTAAAGGAGGAAAAACAGAGGAAATGAACCTTGCTTTTTCTTGTCAAGGTTGTAACAACCATAAGTACATTAAAATAAAAAGTATTGATAACATTACCAATAAGGAAGTAGATTTATTTAATCATCGTGTAGAAAAGTGGTCAACTAATTTTTCTTGGAGTGCTGATGTCCTTACTATTTTAGGAATTACGGCAACAGGAAGAGTAACAGTAGAAGAGTTGAAACTTAACAGAGTAGAACTACAAAATTTAAGAAAGTTGTTGGCTTCTGTAGGCAAACATCCACCTTCAAATTAATCTAAACTAGCAATAAACAAAAATAGAAAAGTAAAATTTTAGAATTTTGCTTGATAGGAGTTTGGTAAATTTGTATGTTTAGATAAAATATTAAATCTACGCTCAAAAACGTAATTGCTATTCATCTAATGCAAAACTATTCAGCAGGTTACACCAACACAACCAATCATTTTGTGATTCAGAATTTACCTTTTTTCTCTCAAAAAGTAGTGGTGGAAGAAAAGACTAAGTTTGCTTTTTTATTGCGTTTTTTGCAGCGTAGTTGGGTAATGCCCTTGCCTGTGGAATTGACTGAGAGATTTAATACTCAAAATAATCAAACGGAAAATTATATTCCTCTGCTTCCTGTACAGATTTCAGAAAAGCATACATATGTTCCAAAATGGAAATTTGAGCAGCAGAGTAAACAAAATAGTTCTGAAAAAGCAATGCATTTGTTTTTGCGTGAACGTTTACAAAATTATTTACCCGAATGGGGATTTTTAGAGTTTTTGTTTTGGGCAAATGCGCCTTTATCAGATGTTTTACAGCAAGAAATAGCTCAAGATAATACAGATAAAGAATTAAAAAATGCAGTTATAAATTTTTATTTACCGATTGCAGAACTTGCCGTTTTGATTGTTGCAGGGAGTGAGGACAGAGAAAAACAACAGAAAATTGAGCAAAAACTGCGTTCGAAGGGAATTTATGTAGTCAGTTTTACGGCAGAAGAAATTATAAATGAAACCGATTTGATTCGTGAAAAAATGGAATGGATTCGCCACCAAGTAGAAAAACCTATTTTTTCGAATAAACTTAGAGAGTGGAACAGAACCTCGACCAATCAGCCACGAGAAACAATTATTCAACAAATTTGGTGGAAAGCTGCCCTTATTCGTATTCAAATACTGACGGCAGAACTTCTTTTTAGGGGAATTTGGAAAATAAATAACAAGGACGACGACACATGGAAAGCTGTTTTTTTGATGAGAGAAAAAGAACAAATTCCTAAAGAAATTATAAAATTAGCGATTGAAAGCGTTCAAAAATTGATTTTGCAACTCTTTCCAAAATTAGAATTTACTGCGCCTAAAATTTCTATCACTACTGTTTTTTCAGAAAATGATTTAATAAAAAAAAATAATGATAATAAAAATAGTAATGAACTACTAAAAATAGATTTTAGTATTCTACACCGTTGGACAGATTCTGATAAGAATACTAATTGGATAAAAATCAGAAATGATTATGCAGAAAATTATCGCTTTTCGTTTCATTCCGACGAAGGAAAACCTTTATCCAAACAGCTTCCTATTTTTTCACATTCGTTTTCATATCCATCTTTAAAAAATGAGTTTTATAATTGGAGTTTTGAAAATAATGAAGATATAAAACGTACTGAATTTTTGCTTAATTCTTTTTCTAATCAGAATTTCAGTGAAAATAAAAATCAATCTTCTTTCCTTCAAATTTTGCTTGCAAAGGCGCTGAATGGTCAGTCTGTTTTGGCAAATCTTCCTCTGCAAACAGATTCTATTTTGCTTTTTGGTTGGCTTTCTGTTCTGCAATCTTCGCCTTCGCTTTTGGTTTGTGCTTCTACCGATACAGCGTTGGATAAAATGGAGGAATTAAGTAAAAATGGAATGGATAAAGTTACGGTTTGGCATTCCGAAATGAGCAGCCAAGAAGTAAAACAAGCGCAAGATTTAGTCAAAGAAAATAAAGTTTTTTTACTTATCCTGACAGCCGATTTATTGAATACAAAAACATTTATAAATTTTATAGATAATAATGAACATAAAGAAAATAAAGAAAAAAGTAATAAAATAAACTGGGCCTATTTTTTAGTTGATGAAATGCATCGTTTTTCGGAGTGGAGTCCACAGCACAAAGAAGAATACATTGCGTTAGAACGCATTTATTATAACTATTTTTATACTGATTTTCACAAAGTACCTTTTGTATTTTTGTCGCATTTTCTGGATAAATCTGTTTCAAAAACCATTCAAAATACGTTCAAAATAAATTCAACTAATTTTTATGCTTCTGTCTGTTCGTCGGATTATTTAGAAAATAAAGTTGCTAATTTTGAATTTATAGAAACAGAAAACACCTATTCAGCACTTGTAAATCTTCTAAAAAAGATTCAAAATGAAAAGCAAAATGAAGAAAATAAAACGAATACAGGAATAATTTTTACTTCTGGCGTAAATGGAAGTACAGGTTCTTATTTGCTTTCAGAGCGTTTGGAGTTTGATTTGAAACGAAAAGTTTATCCTTATTCTGTCGAAATCCCAAATGATTCGCACGACGACAAAGAAACACATTTTATCAAACGAAATTATTTGAGAAATGCACTCAAAACAAATAAAAACTTGCTAATTGCCTCTACTTCTGCACTAAATTCTGGAATTAATCTTGAAAATTTAGATTTTATTATTCAATATGGATTACCAAAATCTTTGACAGAACTCTTAGACATTTCGAATCGCACAAAAAAACAAAATTCAAAAACGTATATTATTTTTCAAAAAGAAAAAGACGAACAAACACTTTTAAAACTCTTTGAACCAACTACTCGCCTTTCGGATATTCGCAATATGAATAGAGATGTGAGTTGGCTGGGTGGCGATATGTACAGGCATCTTTTAGAATGGGCTGCTAGAGTTGAGCCTGTTGAGGAAGAAGTGGAGTTTATGAAGCAATTTTATGATAAATATTGTTTGGTTTCTGAAACAGAAAATGCTATAAATGAACAAGATAACACTATTATTAAAATTTCGGAAGTCGAAATTTCAGATTTAGATTTTAGACTTTTTTCTCAAAAAGTAGATAGAAAACTAGCCGTTGAACGAACAATTATTCGTTTTTATCAAATGGGAATTTTGTCTAACTGGGAATATTCGACACATATTTCGAATACAAAATTCAAGATTTGGGTACAAAAGCACGATCAAAATAGTGTTCGCTCTCATATTTTTCAGATTATACAAACCCATCAATCTGACTTTGAAATTCATAAAGATGAGAAATATGCGACTATTTTTTCAATGAAAAATTATTCTATCTTAGAAAAGTATTCTTTCTTATTCTTGCAATGGATTCATGAAAATAGTATTTATCATCTCAAAAATAATCTAAAAGAAGTTTATAGTTATGCAAAAAATCCAGTAGTTGATAATAAACCTATTACTTCCGTGTTTGCTGAGTCTTTTCTTCATCATTCTTCTATCAATCGACTACTTTATTTTATTGAAAAAGAGAATTTGAATACAGAAAATGAGCTTTATTCGCTTTCAGAACAAGAAATAGATTGGATTTTTGAAGAAATAATAAAAATAACAAAAGAAGAAGAAAAAATTCAACTAAGTTTGGATTTTGTAGAAAAATGGCTAAAAAGAGTTTCTCAGAATACAATTTTAGATTTTTATAAAGCTGTTTTAGAATTGCAGTTAGATAAATTTGACGCAGAAAATGCTCCCAAAACGTTATTTAATTCGACTAATATCATAATTAAAAGTACAATTAAAAATGACAATCTTGATTTGTTTATAAAAAAATATGTATCTTTTGGGAATAATCTATCTGAAGAAGCAAAATCATATTTGTCGGAAAGCATTTTGAAAAATGAATTTGAAATGAGTTTGGATAATAATCTAATAAATAAACACCAACGAGCTACTCAAATTTATTCTAGTTTAAAAGATATTTATAGTCTTACTATTTTACTTCAAGCAGAAATAGAAAAAATGAATACAATTTGTTTTGAAGTTCAAGAAAATCATTTAGAAAAAATATAGATAATCGTAGCTTCTCAAAACCAAAAAACGAATGCTATTTTAATGGAAACTAACAAAAAACCGTATGCTATTTTTGATTATTCAGAATTTCCTTTAGTTCATGTCAAACTAACTGATGTAGAAATTACGGATCAAAACTTTAAAGAATATGTAGATGAGGTAGGCAAAATTTATGAAAAGGGGCGTTATGCAGTTATTTTAGATGCGACAGATACAAAATATGTAGCTGCAAAATACCGTGTTTTACAAGGAAATGCACTAAAAGTAAATAAAAATAATGTTGCTCAATTTTCCATTGGAATGGCAATAATTGCTCCTTCTGTTTTACAAAGAATGCTTTTAGAAGCTGTCTTTATGATAAAACCTTATCCTAGTGAAGTAAAAGTCTGTAAAACTAAAGAAGAAGCTACAGAATGGATAAATGAACTTTTAGAAAAAGAAAACACCCAACATTAATAAAATGGGAAAACAACCTTATGCAACTTTCGATTATTCAGAATTACCTATCGTAAAAATAGAGTTTACAGGAGAAAAAGCAACTGATGAAAATTTTAAAAATTATTTAGAAGAAACGGCTGCCATTCCATCAAAAACAGATCGTTATATTTCTATAATGGATACTTCAAAAGCATCTTATTTAGAAGCCAAGTACAGAATTATGCAAGGAAAATATCTGGAAGAAAATAAAGAGCGCATCGAAAAACAAGCCATTGCAGCTATATTTATCGCTCCTTCATTTTTACACAGAACTGTATTAAAAGCTATTTTTTTGGTAAAAACTTATCCTAGTCCTGTTTTCATTGTGAGTAGTGAAGAAGAAGCTAGTGAAAAAGTAAATGAGCTTTTGGAAGAAGAAAAAAGCTAAAATTAAAATAAAATTTAGATAAGTAATTGATAACTAGCAAATTATACCTTCAAACCAACTACGATAATATCATCTAATTGCTCCAAACCGCCTTGCCATTCCTTGAGCGTGTTTTCCAAAACTTCCTTTTGTTTTTTAAAAGTAAGCCTATGATTTTCTTCTAATAACTCTATCAAATAATTGGATTGGAAACGTTTTCTAGTTGTCTGATTTTCTCCAAACTGGTCTTGATACCCATCTAAAAACATATAAAAACAGGTCGTTTCTTCGACAGAAATAAAATGTGTCGTAAACTCTCGTTTTTCTTCTTTTTGTTTTCCTCCAATCGCTTTTGTATTTCCTCTTATTTTATGTGTAGTTCCATTTTGAATGTAAATTAGAGGAACTTTTGCACCTGCATAAGCTACTTGTTTTTGTTCTTTATCGATTACCAAGATAGCAACTTCCATTCCATCTGAATTGTCTTTTTGTTCTTGTTTGAGCGCATAACGAACGCCTTTGTGCATACGCTCTAAAATTTTGGCAGGGTCTGAAATTTGAGCTTCAATTACAGAATGAGTAAGCAAATCATTTCCTATCATAGACATAAATGCCCCCGGAACGCCATGTCCTGTACAATCTCCTACAGCAAAAATTTGTTTCCCCTCTAATTCTCCAAACCAATAAAAATCTCCAGAAACTATATCACGAGGTTTGAATAATATAAAATGCTCATCAAAAACTTTTTCTAAGCGACTTGTTTTTGGAAGAAGAGTAGACTGAATATCTTTAGCATATCGAATACTATCGGTAATAAATCGATTTTGCGCTTCCATTTTGGAATGCGTTTTCTGTAATTCCTTATTTTTATCTTCTATAAAATCTCTTTGCGCCATTATCTCTTCTTCTATTGATGTAACTCCTCATTTTGAGTCATTATTTCTTCTTGTTTTTGGGTAATTTCTTGTGTTCGCTCTTTTACCAAAACTTCCAGTTTTTCACTTTGCCCTTTTTGTATTTCTAATAATTCTTCTTGCATACTTTCTCTTTCCTTCTTAAAAATACGGTATCTATCACTCAAAGCAATCGAAAACAATACAATTTGAATAACAAAACCTACTTCGCCATCTTCAATATTAGAAAGTTTGAAGATTTTATCTAACAATTCTTTTTGATTTGGTTGTGAAATTCCCATTTTTGCAAGTTGTTTTATTTTAAGTTTGAAGTACTGTACCCTACTATTTTTATTTTTTAATCTCAACGACGGTTGAAAAATAAAGCAAAACCAACCGAAGTTTTAAAAAATAGTAGAGTACAGTAAGTTTGGGTGTATAACAAATTGTCGTTTTTTGTAGGGAAAAGGCAAGCCTTTTCCCTACGTAATACAAATTGACTAAGCGACACCCGAAGAGCAGCGTAGCTAATTTGTTATGCACCCATAAGTTTGGAGTTTGTAGATATAACGAAAAATTATTTTATAAAGTTTGTTTTCTGTAATTGCTTATTAATTTCCAATCCTAACTCCAACAAAAAAAGTACGAGGAGCAGCCGTCCCATAAACATAATTACTATCTCTATTTTTCCCACTATCAAAATCGTTTTGATAGGCATTAAATAGGTTTTTTATTCCTCCAAAAAGCTGCAATTTTGAATTTGTTTTATCTAAAAACTGCAAAGGAATATCATAACTTGTTCTGAAGCTAAATTCTGTAAAAGTATCAGAAGTTTTATATTCATCAATGGTTTGTTCTGGTGCGCCTGCAAAATGAATAAGCTGCATTTTTCCTGTATAAACGACATTCATATTGAAAGAAAAACGTTTGTTTGGTGTAAATGAAAAGGTAGCAAAACCGTAATCATTAGGCGTTCTTAAGAATTCTCTTTTAGGTTCTAAGCCTTCAATATTCTCTATGGGCTCATCAAAAAGACTTTTTTGAAGTGTAAAACCGACTTCTAACTGTGCTTTTTTGTTGTAATTTACTCGTGTTTCTAGCGTAATTCCTTGGACGGTTGCGCCATCGCCATTTCGTTTTTCAAATTTTTGTCCAAAATTATCCTCTCCATTTGGCGACAAATAAAAAGCATTTTGAAGATGCGTATAAAAACCTTCTACCGTAAAACCTGCAATGAAATTTTCTGTTGATTTATCGTAATTCAAAGACGTGCTAAAGCTATTCGAACGCTCTTGTTTTAGATTTTCAGCTAGACTAATTCTTGAAATTCCTCCTCCTGCAAAAGCAATGTGCATATCGGCATCAAAAGCCTGTGGCGCACGAAAACCTGTACTCCAAGTAGCACGAAGTTGCATTTGTGGTTTGATTGTATACAAAAAAGACAAACGAGGACTAAAAATAGGATTCTCAACAAAATTATGTTTGTCCATTCTAATTCCTGAAAGTAGATTTAATTTATTTGTAATCTGCCAATCACTTTGAAGAAAAACACCTAAATTCTGTGTAGTTTGGTCAATTTTATAATTATAGGCTTCTATCACGTCCAAAACATCGTCAGTTACGTATTCAGAACCAAAAGTGAGAATATTATTTCCACCTAAAAAATCAGAAAGATTATGATTAAATTGAATTCCTGCTTGATAGGTTGAGTTTTCAGAAATTCCATAAGGAGGGTTTTCTAAATGATTTTGAAGTTCTTCTATCGCTTCTTCATCTGGAATAATTCCTGTATAATGTTTTCTGTCTGTGTTTTGAGTAGCCAAAAAAGCAATAAAAGACGAATTTCCACCATTAAAATTGATTTGATAATCGATATTTCCTACCAAAACATTATGCGTTCGTTCTTCAGATTGTAGAGCCAAATGAGCAGGTTTGTCTGTCATTTCTCCCCCAAAACGATATTCATTGATGCTACTAAAACTGACTTCTAATTTTTGATTATCGGTAGGACGAAAAAACAGATTTGCACCAAAAGAATTATTCTCTAGTTTTGGTAATTCGGAAAAATTATCTCCGTTGTGGTCGTAAAAATCTCGTTTCCTATTATTGATAAAAAAAGAAACTCCTGCATTGCGTTTCTCTGTCAAGACGGTTGCATTTCCTGTAATGATATTGTCGTTTGATTGTGAATTTATGTTTTGATAGGTATAAGCTAAATTGTAATTATTTTCTTTTGGAATCTTTGTAATTACATTCACAACGCCACCAATCGCACTAGAACCATACAAAACCGAACCACCACCACGCACAACCTCAATGCGTTCAATCATATTTACAGGCAGTTGTTCCATTCCATACAATCCCATCAAGGGACTAAAAATAGGGCGCCCATTTATTAATATTTGAGAATATCCACCAGCCAAGCCATTCATTCGAAGCTGTGTATAATTACACGTCTGACAGTCCGTTTCTACTCGCAAACCTGCTTGAAATTTTAATCCTTCCGACAAATTACAAGATTGTGTATTTACTAAAGTTTTGCTATCAATAATATCCACCATAACGGCTGCATCCGTTTGTTTTTTTTCTGTGCGTGTTGCCGTAACTACAATTTGATTCAATGCAGAAACTGATTCTTTTAAATCAAAATTAACTTCCAAAACTGGATTTTCTTCATTTAAAACAACTATTTTACTTTGCATTTCAAATCCCAAATAAGAAGCTAGAAGGGTGAAAGTTCCAAAAGGAATTTGTTTTAATTCATAGCTTCCATTCTTGTCGGTTGTCGTTCCGATAATTTGATTATCTATTTTTTCTTTTATCTGAATAGTAGCAAGACCGATAGTTGAGCCTTCTGAGGTTATTTTTCCCTTTATTTCTCCTTGTGATTGATTTTGAGAATTTTTTTGAGAATGAGCAGAAAAAGAAATAAACACTAAAAATACTGTAAAAAGTAGAGTTTGTATTCGCATGAGATAAATTATTTATTAGTTTGAGTTTTCTATTTTAAAAATTTGATAGTGCAAATATAAAAAGTTAGAACACTCTAACAAAATTTTTAGACAATCAATTTTTCTTATTTTTTGAAATAAAAACCAATTCTTATTTTTAAGTTTGGGTTTTGGTGCGTAATTTTGGGTATTCTAAAAACTCTTTTATTATTCAAGTTGTAATGATAAAGTAGTTCATTAACCATTAAAAAATTAATTACTAAGTAAATATGTTGAATCAATTCAAAACTATCTTAGCTTTTGCTGCGCTTTTGGTTTTCTTTACAGCTTGTGGCGAGCATAATCAACCTGCACCAAATAAAGGCAAAAATCTAGATAGCGAACGCATTTATGGTCCAAGCAGAGAGGCAGAACCAATACAGCTTTCTAATAAGTATGATGACCCAGAAGGAATTGTTGATCGTACAAAGGCAATTTATTCTAAAATGTATGCTCCAAAAGAGGTGAAAAGCACAAGAAATGATTATCCTGTAAAAGAAACTGGAACAACAGAAGAAGTAAAAGTAGAAGAAACTACTACTGAAACTACGCCAGAAGAAACTACAACAGAAGACTCTACGGCTACACAAGAGTAATTTTTTTGTATCTTGATTTTCTTTTGATAAAAAACATCCTATTTTATAAATGCCCTATTGGTATTGATTGAAATAGGATTTTTTTGGACTAATTTTTATTAAAAAACCAACCTTTAACGAAAAATATGAAATAAGGTTTGGATTTTTTGCAACCAAAATGCCATCTTGTAGGGTCATTATAGTAAAAAATAGATACATTTGTAGAACAGCTAATTTACTTACTACAAGTAAAACTAACAAGAGATACTTCTAAGGAAAATTAAAAGAATATTAATCAATGATTCTAACTAAAAATAAATATATACTGCCTTTACTTCTGTTTCTGATAACTTTTGTAGGAATTAGTTTTGACATAAAAGCACAAGACAAAACAAAAAAACAAACGGAGAATCAATCAGAGAAATCAAATAAAATAAGAAAAGAAGGTAGAAAAATAAATGTTTCAAAAAATCAAGCTGAAAAATCACCTAATGAAAAAACAACTTATTTTTCTAGTGATAGCATAACCATTTCTCATATTCATTTGGAATGCCACAAAAAGACAAAAGATAGAATTATTTTACGAGAACTTGCTATATATGAAGGTTATAAAATCCATAGAAAAGATATAGAAACTATTTTAGAACAAGAATCAAATAAGATTTTTAATACTCGTCTTTTTGTTACGGTAGATATTTTTTATGAAGAATTTACGAAAGGAGAGCTAGATATTATTATTAGTTTGACAGAGCAATGGTATATTTATCCTATTCCTTTAATAGAACTTGCAGACCGAAATTTTAATGTTTGGTGGAATCAACAAGGTAGAGATTTGAGACGTTTGGAGTATGGAATTAGAGTAAAACATAATAATTTTAGAGGGCGTAAAGAGGAACTATCATTTCTCTTTCAGACAGGTTTTACTAACAAATTTGACCTTCGTTATTCTGTTCCCTATATCAATAAAGCACAAACTTTAGGACTTAATATTTCTGTTGGCTATGCCGAAAACACAAATGTAGGTTATATTACAGACCGTGATACGCTTCGTTTTATAGAAACTCCTGAAAGAGATGTGCTTAGTTCAAGGTTTTATAGTGGTATTTCTCTGACAGCTCGCAGTCATTTTTATGACCGTCATACTTTTTTCGTGGGTTATAAAAACCAAACGATTGCTGATACAGTAGCTCAATTGAATGGAAACTTTTTTGGAGAAGGAAAAACAAATCAACGTTTTGTAGCGCTAGAATATAATTTTTTTAGAGATTTGAGAGATAGAGCCAATTATCCATTAAAAGGCTATTATTTTTTATTTGCCGTTCAGCAGCAAGGCTTAGGAATCAAACAGAATGAGTTTAGTTTGTTTACGGCTCGTACAGAGTTTGCCAAATTTATTCCTCTTTCCAAAAAACTCTTTTTTCAATCTTCTGCTAATATGAAACTGACTTTTGCCCAAAATGCGCCTTATGCAAACTTGCGTGGAATGGGTTATGGACGTGATGTAATTCGTGGTTTTGAGTATAATGTAACTGAAAGCGAACAGCATTTTATTTTGAAAAATACAATGCGCTTCAAACTTTTTGAAAATACATTTCGATTGAATAAAATGCCTTCTCAGTTTTCAAAAATTCCTGTTGCTATTTATCCAAAAGTTTATTTTGATGCAGGTTATTCACAGCTTTTAAATCCGTATGAGTCCAATTCACTTCCTAATCAATGGTTGTACGGAACGGGGGCAGGAATTGATGTTGTTCTTTATTTTAATATGGTTTTGAGAGCCGAATATTCATTTACAAGTACGGGAATTTCTGGACTTCGCTTGGGTTGGAAAGCTGATTTTTAGAATTTGTTTATGTTTTTTTTCTAAAATTCTGTTTTTTCATTAAAAATGAATAGATTTATTTGTTTATAATTTACTTCGCCGTTGTTGGTGTCCTCACTAACGACACAAACCCACCTTATTTTGTTTGACTTAGATAAATGGCAAGAAATATTTTTTACCATAAAACAGAACAAACTGCGTACTTTTCTGACTGCATTTGGTGTTTTTTGGGGAATTTTTATGCTCGTTTTTATGCTTGGTGCAGGAAGTGGACTTGAAAACGGAGTAAAACAAGAGTTTGCTGGTTTTGCTTCAAATGCGCTTTTTGTTTGGTCAAGAAAAACGACAATTCCTTACAATGGATTACAAGCAGGAAGGCGTTTTCAATATACTTTAGAAAATGTAAAAGCACTCAAAAAGAAAGTCAAAGAGATTGAAATTGTTGCACCTAGAATAGGTGTTGGGGTTGTGCCGATGAGCTATGGGACAAAATATGCTTCCTATGAGATGCGTGGAGAAACACCAGAACTCACTCAAATCAATGCTAAAATAATGTTGGCAGGACGTTTTTTGAATCAATTTGATATTGATGAAAAAAGAAAAGTAGCCGTTTTGGGTCAATCTGTTGCAAAAGAACTTTTCGGAACAGAAACAGTAGAAAATAATCCAGAAGAAATAATAGGAACATATTTTAAAGCTAGAAATGTATTTTTTCAGATTATAGGAGTTTCAAGAGAAGTAAGAGCAGGAAACAGAGCGCAAGAAGAAGAGGAAGCTGTTTTTATTCCTATCACAACGGCGCAACAAATTTTCAATATGTCAGACAAAATTGATTGGTTTGTCTGTACAATAGACCCAAAAGCTGATGCCATTGAGATAGAAAAAGAAGTAAAATCAACATTAAGAAAATATCATTCTGTTTCGCCTGAAGATTTTTCTGCGATTGGTTCGTGGAATACAAGCAAAGAGTTTCAAAAATTTGATACTATTTTTATTGCTATTCGTAGCTTTATTTGGTTTGTAGGAATTTTTACGCTTTTAGCTGGAATTATTGGAGTAGGAAATATTATGATAATTACGGTAAAAGAACGCACTCGTGAAATTGGTGTTCGAAAAGCTCTTGGTGCTACCCCAAACTCTATTGTTGCGCTTATTTTGCAAGAAGCTATTTTTCTGACTGCTCTTCCGGGGTATGTGGGTTTGGTTATAGGAACGGCTGTGGTTTTTGGAGTAAATACTTTATTAAAAACAATGGAAGCCGAAAATCAATTTTTTGCTAATCCTATCATTCAATGGCAAGTAGCCGTTGGTGCGCTTACTTTGCTTGTTATTTCTGGTGTCATTGCTGGTCTTATTCCTGCAATTTTGGCAGCGAGAGTAAATCCGATTGAGGCTCTTAGAGATGAGTAGATTATCATGAAAAAAGGACAAGACGTGTCTTGTCCCTACAATGAGATTTTAAAATTCTTTATAAGAATTATTTCTGCAAACTCTCCCAAATTTTATCTTTCAATGTATCCAAATTCATTTGAGCAACTGCCGAAATAAAAATATGAGGAATCTCTTTTGGCAAATCAGCCTCTAGCATTGTTTTGAGTTCGTCGTCTATCAAATCGGTTTTTGAAATAGCTAGAAGACGTTTTTTGTCTAATAACTCTGGATTGTACTGTTGAAGTTCGCCAACCAAAATATCATATTCTGCTTGAATATTTTTTGTATCTGCCGAAATGACAAACAAAAGCATCGAATTTCTTTCAATATGTCTCAAAAAACGAACGCCTAAACCTTTTCCTTCTGCTGCACCTTCAATAATTCCGGGAATGTCAGCCATTACAAACGAGCGATGATCACGATAAGGAACGACTCCCAAATTAGGAACAAGCGTAGTAAAGGCATAATTAGCAATCTTTGGTTTTGCAGCCGAAACAACAGAAAGCAATGTCGATTTTCCCGCATTGGGGAAACCTACCAAACCAACATCAGCCAAAACTTTTAGCTCTAACGTAAACCAATCTTCGACACAAGGTTCACCCGGTTGAGCATAATCAGGAGCTTGATTGACAGAAGTACGAAAATGAAAATTACCTAATCCTCCTCGTCCTCCATTTAGCAAAATCACTTCTTGTCCGTCTTCCAAAACTTCGGCTACTTTTTCGCCTGTTTCAGAATTTTTTACGACTGTTCCCAATGGAACTTCTAAAATAGTGTCCTCGCCTTGTTTGCCCGAACTTTTTTGCCCACTTCCATTTCCTCCGTCTTCTGCAAAGACGTGTTTTTGGTAGCGCAAATGTATAAGTGTCCAAAGTTGGGCATTGGCACGAATGATAATATGACCACCACGCCCACCATCGCCACCGTCGGGACCACCCAAAGGAACGTGTTTTTCTTTGCGAAAATGTCTAGAACCTGCTCCACCCTTACCAGAGCGAAGAAATAATTTAACGTAATCTATGAAATTAGGAGAATCCAAATCTTTTTTTCAGTTATCAGTTTTTCAGTTATCAGTAAACAGTCATCAGTAACCAGTTATTTAATAACCAGTTAATTGCTATTCAATTAGATAATTGTAATAATTTTTTGAGCAAATTGCATAATTGATAAAAGAATCAATTATTTATTAATCTACAAAGGTAGGAATTTTTGAGTAAGTAATTTTGGTTATTTTATTTTAATGCAATACAAAATACTGGAACTGATTGGTTAAGGATTTATAGGATTAGTAGGATTTTGAATACAGATAACTGCGACTTGATAAAGCAGCGAAGCTAATTGCCTTTTTCTATTTCCCTCCCCCCTCTTTCTAATTAAAATCAGTCTAACATTAATTTTTTATGGCGAAGGAGAGCTAAAAACTGAATATAAAGTGTAGCAGGAGAGTTCGCAAAATTATCTATTCCTTTTTCTGCTCTGATATTCTTACCAAAATAAAAACAAGGTAGATTTCCAGAAAGCAAAATATATTCTTCTATTTCCTTTGCTTGTTCACTTAGCTTAGTATCTTGATTATAGATAAGTAATACATCTTGTTGTTTAACTTCGTCTATTTTTTCTCTATAATTATTTTCATTAAAATACTTTATTTTATTTTCATTAAATTTATAATTGCTAAAAAAACGTTTTAAAAAATCTTTAGATTCATCTGAACTCATAATAACAGCAATAGAAGTAGTATTTTTTAGCTCCACATCTTCTTTTTGAGTTAAGATAATTTTTTTCATTTGTTCAGGACTTGCCTCTGCAATCTTGGCTAGATTTCCTATAATTTCAGTTTCCATACTTTCAACCATTTGTTTATGCTCTATATCAATTTGTTTTTTCACATTTTCAATTTTATCTAACAGTTCATTGTTAGTTGTTTCTACTTGTTTGTTAAGTTCTTCTCTTACTCTCTTTTTGTATTCAAGGAAAAAATATCCTATTGCTAATAATGTAACCGTACCTACACTTCCTACAATTATTATTATCCACGTATTTTGAGATTTTACATCTGCTTTAAATTCTTTTGCTTCAGATGTCCAAAAATTCTTTTCTGATTCTACTCTTTTATCAAAACCTCCACCTTCAAACATATATTTCCACGCTCTATCCCTATGAATCAAACTATCAATAGGGTAAACGCACGAAACTTTTTATACTGCTTTCAGTATGTTTAAACACACTTTAACTATCAGAGTAAATTCAATTTGCAAAGTTAAAAACTAGCTTGATTTGCTTTAAACGAGTACATT
>Ga0100402_1004197_pt1 | contig 15313 bp, 9 predicted proteins | sample CryGeyme20150102_FD_80419 | JGI IMG/M metagenome (GOLD analysis project Ga0100402, IMG submission 80419) | Groundwater microbial communities from Crystal Geyser aquifers in Utah, USA - Crystal Geyser metaG 2015-0102 | ecosystem: Environmental > Aquatic > Deep subsurface > Groundwater | place...
CAGACTCTACCGATTCGCTGGTAAATCAATTTAATGATGGTACAAAACTCATTTTAACGACAATACAAAAACTCAATAATGCCATAAATCACGATCGGTTTACGTATCGAATGTCGCCTTGGAAAGATAAAAGAATGGTGTTTATTTTTGATGAATGTCATCGAAGTCAGTTTGGTGATACGCATAAACGCATAACGGATTTCTTTGAACAAGCGCAGTTATTTGGATTTACTGGAACACCGATTTTTGCAGATAATGCAGCAAAGAATGAAAAAGGTAAACGAACAACCAAAGATTTATTTGGTTCTTGTTTGCATAAATATGTGATTACAGACGCAATTCGTGACGAAAATGTGTTGCGCTTTAGTATCGAATATGTAGGGCGTTACAAATACAAATCGAACACCTTTGTGGATATCGAAGTAGAAGATATTGATACCAAAGAAGTTTTGGAGTCAGGGGGTCGAAGAAACAAAATAGTAGATTATATTCTAGAACATCATGCTTCGAAAACGCATCAGAAAAACTATTCCGCGCTGTTTGCAACGAGCAGTATTGATCAAGCTTTGGCTTATTATCATCGCTTTAAAGAATTAAAAGAAGCGCAGAAGCATGATTTACGTGTAGCAACGGTATTTTCGTTTCAAGCCAATGAAGATGATGCCGATGCAAATGATACGATTTCAACTATTGAAGAATCGAGTTATTCTATAGCGGCTTCACCTGAATTCTCAAGCGAATTTCTTCATTCAAGAGATAAATTAGCGGCCTGTATTCAAGATTATAATGCACAGTTTGGAACGCAGTTTAGTGCAAAAGATGGATTGAGTATTGACAAATATTTCAAGAATGTATCACAACGATTAAAAGACAGAGAGAAGAAAACCTTTAACGAGGAAAAAGACCGTCTTGATTTGGTAATTGTCGTAAATATGATGTTAACAGGTTTTGATGCCAAAAAAGTGAGTACGCTTTATGTAGATAAATCACTAAAATATCATGGATTGATACAAGCTTTCTCTAGAACAAATCGCACTTTTGGAGAACAAAAGTCCCAAGGAAATATCGTTTGTTTTCGCAATCTAAAGAAATCGACAGATGAAGCGATTACTTTATTTTCAAATAAAGAAGCGATTGAAGAAATTATCTTACCTCCTATAGAAAAAATAGTTGAGCAATTTCAGACATCATTTGAAAAGCTTTTAACCATTCTTCCCGATGTGAGCGAAGCCGTAAATTTGGAGTCTGAAATGGATCAATTTGCTTTTGTGAATGCGTTTAGAGATTTAATCCGATTGAAAAACGTGTTGGTTACTATGGCAGATTTTACCTGGGAAGAAATGCCTTGCACCGAACAGACCTTTGAAGATTACAAAAGTGCCTATTTAGATTTATACGATAAAGTAAAGAACTCAACTGAAAAGGAAAAAACTTCGATTTTAGAAGAAGTTGATTTTGAATTGGAATTGATTCATAGAGATGAAATTAATGTGGCTTATATCTTAACACTTCTTGCCAAATTAAAACAAACGCAAAAAAGTGGTTTTGATGTACAAAGAGCTCAGATTATTGATTTATTAGGTGGTGATGTACAATTGCGCTCAAAACGAGAATTAATAGAACGCTTTATTGATGATCAACTTCCAAAAATTGAAGATGTAGATAAGATTGAAGATGAATTTGAACGTTTCTGGAAAGATGAAAAAGTACTCGCCTTAGGAAAACTATGTGAAGATGAACATTTGGACAGAAATCAGTTTGCCTCATTGATTGATACCTACGTGTATAGTGGTCAAGAGCCAATTAGAGAAGAAGTGATCAAGTGTTTGGACAATCGCCCAAGTATTTTAAAGGCGCGTGAAATTGGGGAACGAATACTTTCTAAAATGAAAGAATACGTGAAGACCTTTATAGAAGGCATGGTTGGGTGATTTGAAAGTGATATGTTATGGCAAAAATTAAAAACGGGGCACTAGGAACCACTTCCGGCAAATTAGCTCATCTCGTTTTTTTTGAAAAAGGAGGGAAGACCTTTGTTCGACTAGCTCCGAAGAAAAAGCAAGGAACAGGTACAAATAAACAAGTCGAAGCTCGTAAAAAATTTGCCTTAATGAAGTCTTTTTTATCAAAAACTAATGGATTTATCCAAAAAGGTTTTACTTCAGATAGTCCTAAAAAGAAAACGGTTGCTACAACTGAAGCATTTCGTGTCAACCTGAAAAATGCCTTTAAAGGAAAAGGAGAAACTCTTCAGATTGATTATGAAAAAATTGTTTTAACAAGAGGAAAACTAAGTGCTCCAAGTGATTTAAGAGTAGTTCAAAAGGGTAATGAGCTTCAATTAAACTGGAATGTTACGAATTATGATAAATCTAACAGACCTGAGGATTGGTTATCGGTTTTAGTGTTTAGTTTAAAGAATGAACTCTTGCTTCAATTTGACTGGATTGCTCGGCGTGAAGAGTTGCTTGCTACTTTGGAAATTCCACAGGAAATTTTGGGTACAGAATTGTATTTGTGGGCTGTATTTGAAAATCAAACGAAAATGGGTGAAGTTAGCACGAGTATTGTTTTCAGAATTGATTAAGAGTTTTGAAGTGGTTCATGATAATGGTTAAAAACGTAGTCTTCAAATCATCTAATACTACTATCGCAATAATAGTATTGCTTCAAGATTGTTTATTTACGAGTTTTGTAAAGTATATTTTCGAATATGTTAAATAAAATTAATACAAAACGAAGGGATCCGTTATTAAAGTCATCAACTTATTCCGAACACTTAAAATTTTCTAATTTAAGAAGAGGTAAAACTAAATTACTTCTGTATTTTAAAAATAGAATTGCATTTAATATTATACCTATTATCTCACTTATTGATATCTGAACTACAATTTCGCCTGAATAAAACTCAGGATATACAACAGCTAGTTGATAAGCACTTTACATCAACCATTTTCTTAATCTCACAATGAATTCATCAGTACAACTTGATTTAAACCCGTTTTCGGCTATTTCACTTTCTCAAATGAAAGGTGTTGAACTTATGAGGAGAACGGACACAAAGTTCATTCTAGATGAAATTAAATTAAATTCTGTTCTCAAGACTATTTATGAGAATTATTTTATTCTTGAAATTCAGGATCAGCGTTTAATGACCTATAAATCCTTGTACTTTGATACCGATTCCAAAGACTTTTATCATAATCATCATAATGGAAAATTAAATCGTACCAAAATACGAATGCGAAATTATGTTGAATCAGAGCTAACTTATCTTGAAATAAAACAAAAAGATAGCAAAGGTAAAACCAATAAATCTCGATTACGAATCGACGAAATAGAGTTAAATCTACCAGAGATTGCAAAAGAGTATATAAAACGAAAAACGGGGAAAACCTATCAATTGAATCCCAATTTATGGAATCATTTTAATCGGTTTACTTTAGTAAGCAAAACTGAAAAAGAGCGTGTTACTATTGATATGAATCTAAGTTATGATTTTGGCGATTCTTCAAAATCCTTTAATAAGCTTGTGATTATTGAGGTAAAACAAGAACGATTTAATCGAAATTCATTCATTGTACAAGAATTAAAATCTTTAGGAATTGCACCTTCAGGGTTTAGTAAATATTGTATTGGTATGCTAAGCCTCAACAAAGAACTTAAATACAATGCTTTTAAACGAAAGCTTTTAAAGATTAACAAATTAATACCACATTCATGGAATTTCTGAATATCCCATTATATGATGATGATTTTCTAAAAATGATGTTTCGTTTTGGAATAAATCTATTTTTCTTAACAATTATTATTAAAGCTCTCTACTATAAAAGTGCAGAACGAAAAGATTATGTGTTTACTTATTATATGATAAGCATCATTGTTTTCTTTTTATGCTTTACCTTAAAAAAATATGAGTTAGATATTGGAATGGCTCTTGGGCTATTTGCCATTTTTGGAATCATACGATACCGAACCGAGCAGATGGAAATTAAAGAGATGACCTATTTATTTGTGGTTATCGGAATTTCTGTGATTAATTCGCTAGCCAACAAGAATATGAGCTACGCTGAAATAGTTGGTGGTAACGGTATTGTTGTAATTGCGACGTATTTTTTAGAGCGGGTTTGGGCTCTTAGACACAATGCTAGAAAAGAAATTATTTATGAAAATATTGAAAATATTAAACCACAAAATTATGCCTTTCTTAAAGCAGATTTAGAAAATAGAACAGGTTTGAATATCAATAAAATTAAAGTTGGTAATATTGATTTTCTAAAAGATACTGCTCACTTAACCATTTATTATTACAATAGTTATTAATATATGAACAAGAATATCTGTAAGCAATTTGTTCGTCATTTGCTTCATTTGACTACTATTTGTTTTATTTGTGTATCTAATTTAAACGCACAAAGCACAGAGACCATAGAAGTGAGCGATTTGGAAACATGGAGTTCCATTCAAGTTGAATATGATCTCAATAAAAAATGGTCTTTTGCGTTGGAAGAACAATTGCGTTTAAAAAATAACAGTTCTGAAATCGGTAGTTATTTCACTGAGTTTTCAACTACTTATAAATTGCCACATTCTTTTAAGCTTGCACTTGGTTTAAGGTATAATCGTGAAAATGATAATCAGGGAGCTAAGCAAGGAATTCGGGAATCTTTTCGATATCAGTTTGATGTCTCCTACAAGCATAATTGGAATGATTTTGAGCTTGACTATCGGCTTAGATATCAAAATAAACAAGAATTTTCATTTACGGAATCGATAAACAAAGATGCTGTTCACAAAATGAGATTCAAAACATCAATAGATTACTCAATTAATGATTGGAAACTAGACCCTAGTTTTGCTGTTGAAATCTTTAATCAAATTTCAGGTTCACAGACAGGGTTTGACACTTTTCGAATTACTGCTGGAACGAATTATAAAATTAAAAAAATGGGTAAAATAGGTTTGTTTTACCGTCTTGAACGAGAATTGAATGTCGATTATCCAAAATCGACACATATTATTGGATTCGAATACAAGTATTCATTTTAATCAAAAAAGAAATAAACATGAAAAGCCAATTTAAAAACCTACTTATTCTGAGTGTGATGGTCTCATTCAGCCTATCATGTCAGGAAGATATTCTAGTTCCTACATCTGGTGCAGTACTTGAATTTAACGATACAGATTTCACTCCAGACGATTGGACAGAAGATACTCATACCAATATATCAGACCCTTTTTATGATGAGCTATTCGATTCTACCAAAGTAAAACGCCTAGATATTGTGATTAATTCTGATCGTTGGCAACTCATGACTGAAAATATGACTGATTTATACGGAACATACGGTTCAAATCAGAATGCAGGGCCTGGCGGTGGTCCTCCTGCAGGCGGTGGGATTGATGATACTGAAGCCCCAATGTTTGTACCAGCAGATGTTTTTTATAAAGGAAAACAATGGTACAGAGTCGGTGTTCGATTCAAAGGTAACTCAAGTTTGCAATCAACTTGGAGCAACGGGAATTTGAAACTTTCGTTTAAATTAGATTTTGATCAATTTGAAGATATTTATCCCCAAATTTTAGATCAGCGTTTTTATGGTTTCAAAAAACTCAGTTTGAAAAATAATTATGATGATAAAGCCTTCATTCGCGAAAAAGTAAGTGCAGATATCTTTCGCAGAGCTGGGCTTGTAGTTTCTCAATCCTCTTTTTACACCATTTATGTTGATTTTGGAAACGGACCTGTTTATTTCGGTCTTTACACTTTGGTAGAAGAAGTGGATGATACCGTTATTAAAGAAAAGTATAAAAATAATAATGGAAATCTGTATAAACCTGAAAATGCAGGTTCAAGCTTCGCTTTAGGAACATTTAGTGAAGAAGATTTTGAAAAAAAGACAAATGAAGAACTTGCTGATTGGTCAGATATTAAACAATTATTTAGTGTATTACACGATGCAACTAGAACTACAAATGCAAGTTTATGGCGACAAAATTTAGATGCAATTTTTGATACGGATGTATTTTTGAATTATTTAGCAGTAAATACCGCAATTCAAAATTGGGATACCTATGGCAGAATGCAGCATAACTATTTCCTCTATGTGAACCCAAAATCCAACAAATTTGAATGGATTCCATGGGATAATAATGAAGCTTTACAATTTGGGAAAATGCAAGGTTCACTAAATTTAGATTTCTCAAATCTGCAAAGTAATTCATGGCCGCTAATCGAATTTTTATATAATGATCCGGTTTACAAAGCAAAATATGATGCCTATTTAAATAATGTAGTAGAGAATGCCTTCAATGCTGATGAGATTAGTTCAGTCTATGATCGTTATGTGAGTTTGATTAATGAGTATGCTACTACGGAGCAAAGAGGGTATTCATTTTTAAGTAACTCAAATGAATTTCAGCAAGCAATATCGACCTTAAAATCTCATGCAGCGAGTAGAAAACAAGCGATTCAAAATTATTTGAATTAAGTACCATAAGTGAATACAAATTTAGAATTTTACCAATCATCAGTATCCGTTTCCTCTGAGTTAAACGGAGAATAGTAGTATAACTCGAAACCAATTTTCTCCCTTCGAGACGAACTACTTTCTAAAAAACGATTGTTCAATTGTATAGAGCCCAAGAGTTTGATTAAAAACGAATTAAGTTCCTAACCTTAATTAAGGCTAAGAATTTATCATTTAATGCTCCCTTCAATTAAATTGTGAACATTGAAGACCTGAACCTCAATGAAAAAGTTTCTAAGTGCTTATAAAACTCAAGTTTTTAAAAAACTAATAACTTGAGTTCGGGTTAATGATTAGTTTAATGATTTTAATCAAAAATCAGAATAAGCAATAGAGCACCTTTATTTACTTAGCTGTGTCTTCTTTAATCTAAAACAAAACTAGAAAGAGAAGCAGGGTCAGTTCTCAGTATGACGAATTTAATATTTACCTTTGTTATTTATATTTCTTATCCCCAACTCAGGTTAAAACTAAAAAGGCTGCTTCATTTTACTGAAGCAGCCTTTTCTTAAATCATTAATTGTTCTTTAGTTAAAAGAGCGCTCAATTAAACCATCTTGCTCCAATTGGTGCAATTTTGCTGAACCGGTTGCAGGTGAGGCAGAAGCAGCACGGCCAGAATAACGTAAAGTTTGACTATCAGCTAATAGTTGAGTTATTCTTGGTGCAATGAAGCTCCAAGAACCCATATTCTGTGGCTCTTCTTGACACCAAACAATATCATTTGCATTGGAATACTGTTTAAATGTTGTGTTAACATCAGCATCTGGGAAAGGATACAATTGCTCAATTCGTATAATCGCTGTATCAGTAATGGAGTGATCTTCACGATACTTTGCTAAATCATAATATACTTTTCCTGTACATAAAATAATTCTAGTTACATCTTTGGCTTCATTAGAAGATTCATCAGCTAATAATTCATGGAATTTACCATTTGCTAATTCTTCAACATTTGAAACCGCTTTAGGATGTCGCAATAAACTTTTTGGTGACATAATTACCAATGGTTTTTTCACATCAGTTAATACTTGTCTACGCAAAATATGATAATATTGAGCAGGAGTGGAGAGATTTGCAACGCGCAAATTATCTTCAGCACATAATTGCAAATATCGTTCTAAACGAGCAGAAGAGTGTTCAGGGCCTTGACCTTCAAATCCATGTGGTAAAAGCATAACTACAGAAGTTTTTTGTCCCCATTTTGCCTCACAACTTGAAATAAACTGATCAATAATAATCTGTGCACCATTGGAAAAATCACCAAACTGAGCTTCCCAAATTACCAATTGATTGATGTCAGTTGATGAATAGCCAAACTCAAAGCCTAAAACTGCAAATTCGCTAAGGTGTGAATTATACACCATATAACGACCTTGATCTTTTTGAATATGATTTAAAGGTACATATTTTTGATTACTTGCTGTACCGTGTAAAACAGAATGTCTATGAGAGAATGTGCCACGTTCAACATCTTGACCTGTTAAACGAACATTTCTACCTTGAGCTAATATTGATCCAAAAGCAAGAGATTCTGCAAAACCCCATTCAATTTTTGTCTCATTTTGTTCTACTATTTCATGACGTTTTGCTAATATTCTGAGCAATTTAGGATTCGCATCAAAATCTTTTGGAACGGTTAAAATTGATTCATTAATTCGTTTAAGCTCAGCAATTGGATAGGTCGTATCCACATTTTCAGATCTGTTAGATTGAACTGATTCGTTTCTAACAATAAACTTTGAAGGATCAACAGATTTAGGAGCATTTTTTGCATCACTAAATGCTTGTTCTAGCAAAGTATTAAACTCATCAATTAAAGTGTCAATTTCTTCTTTTGACAACTGTTTCTTTTTGAGTAACTCAGCTGCATAAATATCACGAACCGTTGGGTGGTCATTAATTTCTTTATATAAACCCGGTTGTGTGAAAGCTGGTTCATCACCTTCATTGTGACCATATTTACGGTAACAAATTAAGTCAATAACAACGTCTTTACCGAAAATTTGTCTGAATTGTAGAGCTAATCGCATTGCATGAACAGCAGCTTCAGGCTCATCTCCATTTACGTGGAAAATTGGAGCCATAATGGTCTTTGCGACATCAGAAGCATACGTTGTAGATCGCGCATCAATCGGTAAAGTAGTAAATCCAATTTGATTATTGATGATAATATGAATGGTACCGCCCGTTTTATAACCACGTAATTGAGACATGTTTAAAGTCTCTGTAACTACACCTTGCCCAGCAAAAGCAGCATCTCCATGAATCAATAATGGAATTATTTGCTTATCTGCTGTTTCTGTACTCAATTTATCTTGAAGCGCTCTTGCTGTTCCTTCGACTACAGGATTAACAGCTTCTAAGTGCGAGGGGTTTGCTAATAGCTGTAAACGTATTTTTTTTCCAGAGTGAGTTGTATGATGTCCTTCAGTTCCAAGGTGATATTTAACATCTCCAGAACCTTGAAATGTCAATGGATCAATATTCCCTTCAAACTCAGCAAATACTTTGTGGTATTTTTTCCCCATTGTATTTACAAGAACATTTAAACGTCCACGGTGAGACATTCCTAGAATAACTTCATCTATTCCAAGTTCTGCTCCCAATTCCAACATAAAATCAATCATTGGAATTACAGTTTCGCCACCTTCAATAGAAAAGCGTTTATGACCTACATATTTTTTGTGCAAAAACTGTTCAAACGCCATTGCCTGATTCAATTTATGTAGAATCTGTTTTTTCTCATCACGAGTTAAATTCGGATTGTTTGCACTTGACTCCATGCTTTCACGAAGCCATTTCCTTTCTTCCAAATCTAGAATGTGCATGTATTCTGCACCAATAAAACCACAATAGGTATCACGAAGTAATTTTACAATTACACGAAGATGTGCTTTTTCGTAGCCACCAAGTCCTGCACAGTAAAATTCACGATCTAAATCCCAAATTGTTAAACCGTAATATACAAATTCTAGTTCGGGATAGTGTCCTGGCCCATGTTTTAATGGATTCAAATCAGCTAATAAATGCCCACGTGTACGGTACATATTTATGAGCTGCATTACACCAATTGCTTTTTTGTTTACTTCGTTTGAACCACCACGATCTAAAAATCCTGTGTAATTGTCTAAACCATACCCAATTGGGCTATATGGAATGTCTAAATCGTTAAAAATTTCATCATAAAAACTTTCTTCTCCATTTAATAAACGATGAATTTTAGCAAGAAATGCCCCAGACTCAGCGCCTTGAATGATTCTGTGATCATAAGTTGAGGTAAAGGTCATCACTTTAGAAATTCCTAAATGATTCAATACTTCTTGAGCCATAGCTTGAAATTCAGCAGGATATTCCATTGCGCCTGTTGCAATAATAGTTCCTTGACCTTTCATTAGTCGAGGTGCAGACGAAACCGTTCCTAAAGTTCCTGGATTTGTGATCGAAATAGTTGTATCAGCGTAATCTTCTAAATCTAATTTCCCTGCACGTGCTTTAGATATTAATTGATAATAAGCATCCAAGAATTCCTTGAAATTCATGGTGTTTACCGCTTTTATATTTGGAACTACTAACTTTCTTTCACCATTTCTTCCAGGAAGATCAATGGCAATACCTAAATTAATTTGTTTCGGTTTAACACGATTTGGTGCACCGTCAATATATTGAAGGCTATATGAAATGGAAGGAGTAGTTTCAAGTGCTTTAATTACAGCCCAAGCAATAAAATTAGTAAACGTTGCTTTTGGGTCGCCGCGTTGTTCTAAGTGTCTATTAATGATTGTTCGGTCTTCAATTAACATTTTAACCGGAATAACTCGTAAAGAAGTAGCAGTTGGAATCTCCAGACTTTCTTCCATATTGGTTACAATTTTAGCAGCAACACCTTTTAATTTTTCATATTCATATTTGTCTTCATTCAACTTAACTGTTTCAGCTTTTTTATCTGATTTTACAGTTGGAGCGCTTGGACTTGGTGAAACAGTAGCTTGAGCAGTCGTTTTAAGATTAGAATCTCTTGAAGTCGGGGTTTTGTTTAAATCAACTTCGTTTAATTCATCAAAATAGGAGCGCCAATATGTTGGAACAGATTCTGGATTGTGTTGATATTGATTATACAGTTCTTCTACGAGAGCTGTATTGGGGCCGAAAATATCTTCGAGTGATTTCAAGATGCTTGCAATTTAAATGTTTACCGTTGTTTCGATAGATGTTGAACAGCTAAAACAAAGAGTTCAGTCTTGTTGAAAAGGTTTAAAGTGCCCCAAAATTACAGAAAATGCCTGCAAAAAAACGCTTTTTTTTGAGCAAAAAACATGATTTTATCAATTCTAATCATTTCTTAATTAAATAATCAACACTATAAAAAAGCTTTCCTTATTAGATGAAATAGTCATTCTTGCTTAGTTTTGACCGATTAGCTGATATTTTTGAAAGAAATCAAAAAAGAGATACATTTTTCTGTTAATTTGCTTTGTTAATACAAATCTGCAAAAAAAAGTAAATCAAAAAAACTAGAGCAGTATCTTTTTTAACTAGGACTTAATTTTCAGTGAAAAAGTGAATTATTAGAATAATCATATATAGTATTGCTTGTTAGTACTTTCATTTCTGAATGCTGGAGAATATGAATCATTGAGAAAGTATTAGAGCAATCAACAGATTAATAGAATATCGCAAATTAATACAAATGATTAGTTTGGAATACAATTAGAGACTGATATAAGCTAAGATATTGATTGTCCATTTGCGGTCTGAGACCCATCAAGAATTGTTAATAGAGTTTATCAATTTACACATTGAACCCTAATAACAAACCCCAGTTAAATACTTAGTCAAGTCGTTAATTTCAAACTTTGTTACAAAACTCTATCGATAGTTTAATCACCAATTGAAAAGATAAATCAACGTTTTTCGCACCCTTTCTAATTTTTTGTCTAAATAAATTAAGTTTTGATTCAATTCTATACTTAATATGAACTATTCAACACATCGAAAACTAATTTCAAAATTCTCGATCAAAAAAAAGAAGCCTATAAAAAGCTTCCATTTGATAGGTCTGTTTTCTCTATATTTCAAGCCAAATTAATCGCAATTTTTATAGTAAAACTAGATTTCATGTCAACTAAACACGGCGCAGAACAAATAAATTGGAACTTAGACGATTTATATACCTCTCTTTCAAGTGATGCTTTTATTAACGATAAAAAACAAGCTGTTGAATTGGCAAAAGCCTTTGAAAATAAGTGGAAGGGAACTCTAAACACAATCAATCCTGAAGGTTTAAAATTACTTCTCGATGAATATTCCAGCTTATCAGATTTATTATCCAAAATGAGTTCATACGTGTATTTAGTTTGGTCTACAAATACAATCGAAACAACTCATGGAAAAGCATTGGCAGAAATTGGCGATTTATATGCCGGCTTAAGTCAACATTTAGTCTTTTTTGATGTGGAATGGGTTGCGGTTGAAGATGAAAAAGCAAACGAATTAATGAATTCGCCTTTATTGGCCCATGAAAAATACTTTTTGGAAACAGCCAGAAAATCAAAACCCTATATTTTAGATGAAAGCGCAGAAAAAGTGATGGCTGCAAAAACAACCACGGCAAGACAAGCTTGGGTTCGTTTTTTTGATGAATTATTAGGTGCTGCTGAATTTGAATTAGATGGGAAAACTCTTTCTGAACAAGAAGTTCTTAGCAAATTACATGAAAGTGATCGTGAACTCAGAATCAGAGCGGCTCAAAGTCTTACGAAAACATTTAAAGGTTTGAGTCGACAGCTTACGTTCATTTTTAATACAGTTTTACAAGACAAAGCGGCGAATGATGGTCTTAGAAATTATCCTAATTGGGTAACATCTCGTCACATGTCAAATCAAATTGATGATGCAACTGTAAATACCTTAATATCTTCTGTTACAGCAAGTTATGGACTTGTTCAACGTTATTACACTCTAAAGAAAAAGCTTTTAGGTCTTGATGTTATGATGGATTATGATCGCTATGCTCCATTATTAAAAACACAAACTAAAATTACATGGGACGAAGCAAAAAACACTGTTTTGGATTCTTTCGGTTCGTTTGATTCAAGAATAAAAGATATCACAGCTAAGTTTTTTGATAATAACTGGATTGATGCTGCAATTAAACCTGGAAAAAGAAGCGGCGCTTATGCTTCAAGTTCTGCCAATTCTGTTCACCCTTATGTTTTTATGAATTATGACGGACGTTTACGTGATGTACAGACTTTAGCTCATGAATTGGGTCACGGAGTTCATATGTATCTTTCGCAAAAACAAGGTCCTTTGCTATCAGATACACCTCTTACAACAGCAGAAACAGCTTCAGTTTTTGGAGAAATGATTGTTTTTCAACAATTAAAAGCAAAAATTACTGATCCCAAAGAAAAGTTAGCATTAGTTCTAGGTAAAATTGATGATACCATTGCAACGGTTTACCGTCAGGTTTCGATGAATCGTTTTGAAGACGCCATTCATACCGCAAGAAGAGAAGAAGGTGAATTATCAACGGAACGTTTTTCAGAATTATGGAGAAAAGTTCAAGAAGACTTGTATGGAGATTCTGTTACTCTAAGTCCTGAATATGACTTATGGTGGTGTTATATTCCTCATTTCTTACATTCACCCGGTTATGTTTATGCGTATGCTTTTGGTGAATTATTAGTATTAGCTTTATATGAATTGTATCAACAAGGTAAACCAGGATTCGAAGATACGTATATTGAATTGTTAAGTGCTGGCGGTTCTAAAAAGCCAGAAGAATTAGTCGGCATGTTTGGATTCGATATTCAATCACCTGAGTTTTGGAATCAAGGAATTAGAGTCATTGAATCTATGATACAAGAAGCAGAAGAATTAGCAGCAGAAATCGGTTATGGCAATTAAAGCAGTTCCTCAATTCAAAACCAATAAGGACGACCTCGGAGAAAAGCGCGAGGAAAAAGTTCAAAAACAATTTAAACAAGTTTTAACTGAAGTTGTTCAACTCCTTAGAACATCAACAGATACTGAAACTGTATATTTGTATTGGGTGAATAAAATTCGAGGTCAGTTTGTATTGGAAACTGTTGCTACTCGAGTTAAGAATACTGTTTTTCAAGATCGTGTTTCATTTGGTCAGCATTTTCTAGAACCGTTTTTAGACTTAAAAGAACCTGTAATGATTGAGGTAGGGAAACATGTTTCTGTTGAACAATTAACTCATTATTTCGATTCGGTTCCAACTAGATATCTTACCATTTTACCTTTTGTTAATAATGGTGAAACAGTTGCACTTACTGTTTTAGAAAGTAAATTTAATACCATTAGAGAAGACGAAGAAGAAGCTATTGACGCGTTTAATAACGCTTTAGGCAATTTACTTCACACCTACATGGAACTAGCAGATTTGTCTGAAAATCAAGCTCAATGGTCAGATTATCAAAAACAATTAGATCATGTTCTGTCTGAAAAGTCAGCGATTTTCTTAATTCATGAGACCTTAGCGTTAATTCAATATTATTTGAAATATGGAGGAGTTAGTTTTTTAACAAGAAACTTAGATGCTTGGTCTGTTGTTGCAAGTTCAGAGAAAGCGTTTAATGCATTACCTTTGGGAATGTCGATGGAAGAACAAACATTGGCAAATGAAGCCCTTCATAGTGGAAAACCACAATTTGCTATTCATTTTAATGGAAACCCTTGGAGAGTAAATGCATCTGAATCGCCAGCTACTGGAGCTTCCTTTGCAATTCCTTTAGTTGTTAATGATAGAAGACAAGGCGTTTTTATTTGCTCTGATGAAAGCCCTTTAGTTTTTAATGAATCGACAAAACATAAATTAGTTAACGTAGTTAACATGATAGCTCTAAAGCTAGAATCTCCAAGATATGGCGCAACTGTAGAGAAAGATTTATTTACAGTGGTTCACGGTCTTTTAGATCCTGATTTTTGGAGAGCAACTTTAATAACTGAGCTGAGAAGGGCAAAATTATATCCAAAAACAAAAACCTATTTTGGATTTATAACCATTGGTCAGTTACATGAAATTAGAGCAAAACACAGATTAGACAGTTTACAACAACTACAATATGATATTGTTCGCTTAGCAAATCCAGCAAATGTTGGCTTATCAGGTATTTTAGGTCAATTTTCTGATTATGTTTATTCATTTATTATTCAAGGAAGTGATGAACAAGCTGTTGGGAAATGGGTAAAATCTGTAAATAAAGTCTTGCAAAGGCCAGTTTTACTAAAAGATGACTCAAACAGAGTTATTCGCCTGCATTATGGATATACATTAATAAAAGACGATTCAAACAGTGAAGATCAATTAATTTCTGAAGCAAAAACGGCATTATCTCATGCTTTAAAAAATCCAGATGTATTGGTTTTTGAATATTGATAAGTAGAAGGAGCGATTAAAATGGGTAATTTTTATATAGTAATTTTAGATGGTGTTGGCTGTGGTCATCAAGAAGATGCAGAATTGTATGGTGATGTAGGTTCTAACACTCTAGGTCATGTTTCAGCGGTAACAAAAGTAACTTTGCCGAATATGCAAAAATTGGGCTTAGGAAATATTATTCCATTGGATTCCATTCCTCCAGTTTTTAATCCAATTGCTTCTTTTGGAAAAATGAGGGAAGTCTCAAAAGGGAAAGATTCAACGACAGGGCATTGGGAATTAGCAGGGGTTACTTTAGAAACTCCTTTCCCAACCTATCCAAATGGTTTTCCTCAAGAAGTTTTAGATTCTTTTATGCAAGCAACTGGAA
>Ga0100402_1004203_pt1 | contig 15309 bp, 10 predicted proteins | sample CryGeyme20150102_FD_80419 | JGI IMG/M metagenome (GOLD analysis project Ga0100402, IMG submission 80419) | Groundwater microbial communities from Crystal Geyser aquifers in Utah, USA - Crystal Geyser metaG 2015-0102 | ecosystem: Environmental > Aquatic > Deep subsurface > Groundwater | place...
ACCCGGGCGCCTCGGAACGGAGAAAAGGTCGGCCCTAGTAAATTGCCGAGTTTCTCCAAACCACCCTACCTAGCCAAACGTGGCCCTAGAGAGCTGGCATAGTCGAGAGAACGCGGTAGCGTTGGCTTGCGTAAATTCAACTTTGTTTAACTCAAACCCAAAATTCTATGTTCAATCTTAGGAATGATGAAAACGTTATGGTACCTTAATTACTAAGTATCACTACGTTTATCGCAAATCCCGTCTCACAAAATCAACTGCAGGTCAAATAAATAATAATCAATCCATCAATTCCATTGAAAATCTGTTCCGGCGAATCGCCAACTTGGTTTTGGAGGGAGCTGCATGTACAGCAGCGAATTAAAAAAAAAAATGTCGGCGACGACAAGACACAAACAATTCGAAGGAATATTATAATATTTGAGCCTTTCTTTTTTTCTTCTTTATTTTCGTCAAGCAACAGCAAGAACAATAATATTATGATGAATCTTCAAAAAGCTATCCTAACAACAGCATTCCTTCTTGTTCACCAATTGGATCTTACTTTGGCAGCAGATGGACCCTTTTTTGGTTTCTTTTGTCCTTCCATCATTGATGGATGGCTTTGCAATGCAGATTTGACAACCTACTGGTTGACCGATTCTTGTGGTATTGAAAATTCAACCGTAGCGAGACAAGAAAATTTACAAATTGTGGTGTTGGTAGATTTTTACTTCAGTACCGGAAATGCCTTGGAAAGTGGTCCCCTGTACGACATTGGATGGACGTCCAATTGCGATTACTGTACTTGGAAGGGAGTTGGATGTGATGAAGATGGCACTGTTGTTGCCATTAAAGTGGGTAAGTTCTTATGAAATAGGTCGGCTTGAGTCCTGTAGAGTGTTGCACTAGTCGGATTTCTTGTATAGGAATGTAACACCTGTTTTTCTCATTCTCTGCCTTTCCTTTTCCCTTTTTTTCCCTCCACAGGCGGCTTGAGTGAACCTTTAACTGGTGAGATCCCAACAGTACTCGCTAATCTCACATCTCTTGGTACGTTAATGTATCGGCTGGCAATAAAATTTGCATGTTACAAAGAAAGTTACATGTTCTTACCATTCTTCTTTTATCACAGAATCCCTGGAATTACACGACAACGAGTTTGAAGGTTAGTAGATTGATACAGTAGTATATTGCAAAAAAAAATGTGCCACAGCAACTCCTAACTAATTTTCTTCGCTCGATCTGTTTTTATGCTGCAGGAAACATTCCGTCGGAATTGGGTCTCTTGACTAGTCTCAGTAAGTATAATCTTCTACAACTATATCATTGTACTAAATACATATATTTCACAGCGTTACGCTAACTCCGCAAAAAACGAAATACACAAAAAAAAAACACAATCTTTTTCTTTCTTCACAGCCAACCTCAAATTGCATTACAATGATTTGCGCGGAAGAATGCCCGATGAAGTTTGTGATCTTGGAGGATATAATGGTGCAGGTATTCGCATCTCAGCGGATTGTGGAAGTCGATTCCCGTGGCCGCAAGTGCGATGCGAACGAAGGACATGTTGTGATGCATGCTACATTGACAGATTACGAAATGCTGTTCCATAAAAATAGAAATAAAAAACGACGACCAAAAGCAGTCTTTGTCAGGGGAGGATCAAATTCTGGATGGTGAATCTGTTTCCTTCTCGAGCACAACAACAACGTATTCGATGAGTGAATTGAACATACATGCTGGAACCAATACACAATCAACAAGCTCATTCGAAAAGAAACAGGTATTGGATGCGTACATTAGAAAACCACAAATTCAAATAATTATAGTACGTTTGTTTGGATTTTCACTTGTAGAGTCCGTCGCTACTCTACTGCCTTTCTACTTTAGCTTCAGAGGAATAAGCACCGGGGACATAGCCTCTAGTAGTACCATAGCTAGCTACTCTAGTTTACAAATAAATAGAGTAATGAACGCCGTAAAGTAAGAGAACGACAACATCGCCAAGAAATCTCAGACCACCCGGGCTCGCTAGTTTTAATCTAACGGCTCAAGCCAAACAAAACTGCCGCATAATAACTCTGTCGCACAATAATACACACAGTTTTTTGAAGTTCTTCAACAATGGACTATGGGACCATGATACGGATCAGGCGGCCAATGCAATCTAATATCGGCAATCGTGGCACCTCATCTTTGTTTGCCATAACAATATTTTGCTTGTTCTCTTCAATGGCCGAGGCATTTTCTTTTCCTTTGATTGGTGGGGAGGATGCAACAATTATCGCACGATTCTTCGGCACGTCGTCGATGGACAGCGCAAAGCAGTGGATCGAGGAACGAGATTGTGGTGACGAAACAACAGACGTCGATCAGCTCTTGGCAGTGGTGGATCTTTTCTACAGTATTTCAGAAGCCACAAATTCTACCGTCCTGCAAGACGAGATGCTATGGTTGTCCAGTTGTAATCCGTGTGTCTATTCGGGAATCTTTTGCGACTACACAAATCGTATCAATTCCATTGATTTGGCCGGAATGGGATTAAAAGGAACCATTCCGTCCTCCATAGGACTCTTGACAGGCATTGGTACGTTTCTTGGTATTGTTCTTTCAGAGTTGGCTTGTTCTTTCGGAGTCGGATGACGGATTACAGATTACAGTATGTCTCCAATGTCTTTTCTCACCAGTTTTTTGTACTACATCCCGTGAGTAGAACTATTGGATTTATCCGGCAATCATTTAAATGGGGCTATACCATCGGAGATTGGAATTTTGTGGAACTTGAACACGCTGCACTTGGAAAAGAATGAATTGGTTGGCCAGATGCCAACAGAGGTATGTAAACTCCCAGAATTACAAAACGTTCGGATCAAAGTTTCAGCAGATTGCGGCGGGAGTACACCTTTTATCGAGTGTTCCAGGGAATGCTGCGACCAGTGCTTCTTTAAATGACGAGCGGCACTTTTTCTAACCATCAACAATCTGCCACTATATCTACACCATGAAGTTGTCTTCTAAATTCTGTCAGCCACAAAACCAGGCCGGCAACGCCTCGCTCCTCGCCCTCACGACAATGAACAAGGAAGTCCACAACGCATAGTGAAAGGAACGCTACTATTTTTTTTGATCGGTACACGTAGCTACCGTTGCTGAATACTGCTTGCGTTAAGATATGTTAATAGTGCCATGTATACGTTGTGTTGAACAGGCTGGGATTAACGGGACGAAGAGGATAAAGTCACCGAACCACCTTTGATCTGCTGGCTATGTTGCTGGCTGTTCTTGTTTTTGCTGATGGTGGTGGTGGTGTGTTGCGTGCAGCGTTCGCATTTGAGAGTCGTCGTTGCGTGCATTTCTTGAGGCTTCATAACATTCAAAGCCACCAAGGAGCCGGGATAACTTCTTCTTTCCCATTTTTCTTTTTCAAAATGATCTCGTTGTTGCAAAATGACGCCGCGACCAATTTCTTTCTCACCAAGACATCAGTAGTGCTATCAATGCTGCTACCTTCTGAAATAACCAATCGATACAGCACGTCGGATTTTGTTTCTCTCTCAAAAACCCACTCCACTTTAGTATGGGGTCGTTTCTCGCCGCATAAAACATTGAAAACCTGATCAGAGTTGAGGGAAGCAGGCAGCCACCATGGGGCGTCATAAACAGCATGAACATGGGTTTGATCATATGTAGGCAACACCGCACCGAAGGCTACAGGAGCACAAGCATGATTACGTATGATTGTAGCGGTGTGTGTCATCGAGAAGAAATAAACCGTGAACATGACACCAAGAAGCAGCTGAGCAACAATAAGAGACCTTCCAACGCGCCTGTCCGCGTCTCTGGTTTTGCTGCGAGCAATAATTTCTTCCCTTTGCTTGGAGAATTTTGTGTGAGCCTCCGATGTATCAATTTTCGGTTTTACAAGTAATTTGGCACTGTATTCCTCAGAAAATTTCTCGGCAATCTCCTCCGTCACTTGAGCCTCTGATGCTTCTTGACCAGCAAAAGGCGATGATTTGTCGTTGGTTTTGAGCTCGCCGCTTGATTTTTTGTCTGCAAAGGATGGCTCCGGAATCAATTTATCTGCCGAATTTTTGCGCTTAGGCGACAAAGACTTCTTCAAGCGTTGTTTCCACGATTTCTTCTTGTTTTTCTTCTTGTCCCCATTACTAGAGGTAGGTGCTTTAGACGCCGAAGCCTCTTCCATCTCCTTTTTTGATTTCATGTTGTCAAACCTTTCGTCACTTAAATTCTCCATCTTTTCTGTGGGATCCTCATCGTCGTCGTTTTCATCGAAACAGTGAGTTAGATTGACTTGCTCCCTTTCAAACAAACTGTCTGCCAGAGAAATAACATCGTAATCATCTTCCTCTGCGGAGATGGAGCGTGTATAATTGCGTTTCTCGGCAGCCTTGACGTCATCGATTCCCTCTGCAACCGTGACCAAAGACTTTCCAGCATCGTCATTAGTTCTTGAAATCGCAGTATCTGGCGCACTTGCAGTAACGCTCCTTTTCGATGATGTTGTGACTGCCGTTTCTGAAGTAGTGGTAGGAGTGGTGGTTGTGGTTTTTGTTGTTGATGATGATATTGTTTTGATTGTTGACGCGGCTACGTCCTCTTCCATCGTTTTGAATGGCTCAATGTCTGATACAACAGTATTGGCAATATCGTACACAGAAGGGAATTTGTTGATGTTTTGATCCAATGTTACATTTCTTAAATTCTGATTGGAATCAAATACTGTGATTTCTTTTGCAAATGCCGCAGTAGGCTGCCATTGGACGTCCTTGGTAGCAGTATCCTGTACGAGTGAATTACTCTTTTCAAGTTTGTCGACGACGGTTGACAATACTGGTGGAACAGTAGTTTTCATAGTGTCCTTGATCTCATTAGCTGTATCCGACGCTACTGTTGCCAAATAATCATCTAAATTATTGTCATGATTGACAACGACAGATGATGCTTTGACTTCTGTTGACACTTTTTCCAGAGACTTATTCGTTTCATCATCGACATTGTCCTTTGCGGTATTTTCGATCTGATCGACCATGTCATGGACGTCACCTTTTTTCGTGGACATGATGCTTGTAGTGTCATTCAAAAAATCACCAGTTTTTACGGCTTGGGGCATTGTTGTAGATGAACCTAGTATATGGATTGCATCTGCTTCTTTCGTATCCTGCAGCAATGGCTGCTCATCCTTATCTTTCTTGGAGGATCGACGAAAACTTGGTGACAGACTCAACCAGCTTTTTCTCTTCTTGTGGCTGTTCTTCTTCTTGTATCGATTGGGAGTTGTTGTTACAGATTCTGCCGTATTTTCTTTGCCACGGGCAAGGAACAAATTAGGTTTTGGTTGTTCTTCTTCTGACACTTTAGGTTTAGTAATTTTTTGATTCTTTTCTGCCGGTTTGGTTGTTGTCGTTGTTGTTGATGCTGCTGGAGTAGACGTTGTTCCATCAAATGCTGGGAACAGCATTTCAACCGTTAGGGCCGAAGCAGTCTTTTTTAAATCCGGTGGTGGTTCCAAACATCCAGTCTCGGTCGTGATTTCGGATGCACCCTTGTTTGACTTTAATAACAGTTGATAACTTTTGGCTTCATCAAATGGCACTGCTGTGTCCTTCATCACGAAAGACAAATCCTGTGTGTTTTGATGAGGAGCTCCATCGTCATCTTTCCTGGATGGAGGGTTCTGTGATGCAATGGTTGCATTGACTGCGGCAGAATCTGGCAATCGGTCCATAACAACTTTTTCCCTCGCTTATTTAGAACTGATAAACTCTTTTAATCTTTCGTAAAGTTATTTTGGTATTATTTGTTCTAGCTAGTTCTCTAGTAGATGTAGTTTTACTAGTAGTTGTAGTTGTAGTAGTTGTTGTCTTTAATAATATGTTGTTGTTGAAGCGTTGAAGCACAACAGAAGTCTTGGATGAGTGCGAGAGATCCCATTTTCGGTTAAAAATGGCGGCAATTGATATGTATTTCCTATGACTCAATCTTATGTAGTAGAGTTCAGGTTAATGTCAATTGGAGGACACTACTGCTACTGATAGTACGTATTGTATCGAATCATGATGCTATGTTCGTTTCGGTTCTAATGTAGTAATAAAGTACTAGTACTAGTACTAGTACTGGTGGTGTGTACTACTAGACTAGAAAGATCTTTCTACTCTTGCTAACCGGTAAACACACACACCACTTCTTTATTTTCCACAAACAAAAAATGGGCATGTAGGAAAATATAGGATTTTTCTGCACCCCAACTCCTTTAAACAGAGAACTAGTTGATCACATCTCTAATATTAGTATTTTAGCATCTTCTGTGCCACTGAATCAGCTCTTCCAAACTCTGCCAAACTACCTGTAGAAAATTGACATGACGATCATCGTCCACCAGTATGCTAGTATTGCCAAAAATAAAATCATTTTGAATACTCCCATCATCGCTAGATTTTTCGTTGAATGACAAAGAATACGAGGATGGCTGTGGTAGTAGACAAATGCAGGCGAAGGAGCGTGCACTATCTACTACGAGCTGTGATGATGACAGTGATTTTGCATCACAATCATAATGATGATTCGAATCCCAGAGTGGCACAAACACAAAAGTACATGGTTCTTCCTTGGCTTCCAAAAGCCCAGCTTTGGTTACCACCACCCCTCCTACACGAATAGGTTGTACGCTATCTTTTTGTTGCTGCCCTGTTTGTTGGCCTTGTTGTTGCTGCTGCTGATATTGATAGTGATACCGTTGACGTATCCATCTATACACTCCTCGACTAGAGTCGTTGCTTTTATCGTCTTTGTCACAAGGAGCAACTGTATTCCCTTCTACTATCGACGGCAACTCCAACCGAATTTCAAAGGAATCAAACGATAGTCCCATGCCAACTCCCAAGGCTTTCGTGTATGCTTCCTTCATGGCCCAATGAAGATAAAATTCACGTAGCAGAACAGTTTCATCATCGTCGTCGTCATCATCATCCTTGTCGTCCTGTAGTGGTGGTGACAACATAATACACTTCCATTCCCACGGAGTAAAGCTTGATTCAAAGACGCTTAGAAATTCCATTAACGACGAATACAATCGTGAATTGTAGTCGTCAAAGGTAACAATATCCAAACCAATCAGTGGTCGTGGTTGTTCCAATTGTGGTTGCTGTACCAGAGATTCGTTCGTGATAGTCGCATCATCCTCGTGTTGTCTGCAGATTGGTGGTGGTGGTGGTGGTGGTACTACCACGAGTCGAGCAATTCCACAAAATGGAAATTGGTGTGATACACTCATAGGAAAAAAGTTCACTTCGGATATGGCCTGATATTTTGTGACGACCTTCGTGCTGTTGTCGCTGTCGCTGTTATTATTATTAGAATCAGGAGAACGAGGACCAATGGGAATGTAGGGCTTTTTGTATTGTGTCCGAGGAATGTCTACGACTGGTCGATTCACCAGACGAGTTAATTCTTCTGCTCCTTCTTGAAATAAATAATGCAAAGAATGTGTCTTGTGAAATGCCTGGCTTTTGAGCAAAATAGATGTTAATGCAATGTATTTGTCAGGTACTTTGAGAAATCGTACTACTTGTTGTTGGAGTTGCTGGGACAATGCTTCATTTCGATGCAAATGTTGCTTCTTCTGTCCTCGATTCCTCCACAAAACAGATGATAAATGACTCCTAATATTCAACGATATAGGTTGAGCTGCTGCTGCTGCTGCTGCTGCTGATGTATGCGTTGAAAGATATTCCTCGGCTGTGTTGCACGAGAGGGATTCCAATACATCCTTTGTCAAGACAGGAATGTCGCTTCCTGACGCGTCGTCTCGAACATCAATTGTGAGGTCAACGATTGAAAGCTCTATTTGAAAGGAGGCTTCCTTGTTATCATCATTCATTATTTGTTTGCTTTTCTTGGTGCCACCCACAAAAGCTTGTCATGTTGTTTTGTGTTGTGAGTTGTGAGGACATCAGGACTGAGTCGTCGCCTTTTCTATCATTAATTTGACTAATAGACTAGCTAGTCTACTACTAGTAGTAGGGTCTCGTCCAGTACTACTACTAGTACTACTAGGTAGTAGTAGCAGAGTAGTACTGTAATCTACTAGCTCCTAGCTGGCAGTAGAGTTAACAGTACTCCAGAGTTTTGTTGCACCGTGAACTATAGATCCCCATCCCTAAACTGCAAAATTGATTTCTATGATTGTTGCTTTGTCAGCATGTTGTACCGGTAAGAAAAAAAAATGAGGAGCTGGTCGTTAAAACTGGCTATGATAAAAGCGCCTTTATTTCTGCTAAAAACATGCAGAATAAAAATTATGCCGGACTAACTCCTGGAGCCTCTGGCGATTCTTGTGTTGGATAGTTCACATCTGAATCGTCTCTGTTTTCCTCGTCTTTCGTTTCCTCATTACTGGCAGTGCTACTAGCACCACCTCCCTCCACCACGCCTGACACGCTAGCTGGTGCGTACTTCAAACCATCCAAAAAGGTTTGCCAACTGGGACGAGCGCTCTGTCTCGAAGTTGTAAAATTGATGACTTTGCCAACAATGGCCGACGTCATGGCTCTCGTCAAGGCGGCATTCATATCGCTAGACTTGGCCATCAAAAAAGCCATATCCTCGTGCGACCATCTCCAGACAACACAATCCTCTTTGGCAACTACCGTGTACATGGCATGGCTCGAGTCCTTGGGAGGTGCATGTTTGTTGATGGGTGAAATGTCAGCGTCGGCTTCCTTCTTGCCCCAACTGCTTTCGAGAAAGGCCATTTCTCCAATCCAGGCACCGGCGTGTCCAACATCACTGACCTGCTGTTGTTCCTTGGACACAGGAGCCGTCGATGCCGCCGTCAAGTACCGTCCTAGAACACTTGCTCGTGTCGAACCCTTGATTACCAGGTATATATATTTCATTTTTTCACCCTGCTTGATCAAGGGCTCACCCTTCTTCACAGCGATTCGTTCGGCACGCGTTCCAATGGCCTCAAATTGCTTGGGAGTGACTCCGTTGGGCATGAAAAACTTGGTGTAACACTCTTCTTCCTCGACCGTCATTTTGACTTGACTGTGTCTTTCGTTCACAATTTGAAGAATTTTGTACGTATTAACAGTACCGAATAATGTGGTCCAACTAACTGTTAACCATCTGATGGGCTTTTGTGCCACGGTATAAATGATGAAACAAACGGATGCAGTAACGGACAAGGTCCGCAATTCCAACACATCCGATCTCGTAAAAGCCAGCAGTGTACAAAGCGAACCAAAGTTCATGGTCAGGATAGCCCAATTTTCTTTCATCCAGGCAGAGAACCATTCGTAATACCTTTTCCCGGCTTGTTGTCGTGCTCGTTCTGTTCCTCCTCCTCCTCCTCCTGTTGCTGCAGCAGCAGCAGCAGAAGCAGCAGCACTTTTGGATGCTGATGCTGATTGTGACGTGCCAGTGATGGACTCCCCTGCTGCTGCCTTGGCAGGATCGGGAACGCTCTTGAAGGGTTTGAGTGCTGGGCCGACGGGACTCGGTATCTTTGGAAGCTCAGGGATGCTACTCTTTTTGGGAGGGATTGTGACGCGAAAAAAATTGCCATGATGAACACCCTGGATAACTTTGGGTCGTCCATGCTGCCGAGGTTTGGCACTTTTCAAATCTTGCAGTATTTCCTGAATATTTTTAGGACTCCGACTAGCCCTGACCAATCTATCCAGTAGTACTTTACGCCCGCTGCTCATGTTGTAGGTTTCCTCTTTTTGTACGGCCTAAACGATCTCGACCCGGTGCCCACTGGGTGGTTACAGCGCTACAGTAGTTAAGTATTGGTTTACTCTTTGCTTGCCGCGAATTTTGGATTTCTTTTATGGTTGTATGGATCTATCTATCGATCGTCTTCGAAACTTAGTCATGAAGACGACGTCATCAGACTGATGCATCTCTTTTGAGTTCACTCTAGAGACTAGTAGAGTAGAGTAGAAAAGACTACTCGCTCGTGTATTGCCAGCAGCTACTACTACACTGTACTCCATCCAGTCTGAACTACGACAGCATCATCTCCCAAGAAGGCGCCAACATTGGCAAATATGGAATGGATAGTTTGCCTCTGCTTTCTTCGCTCTAGCAAAAGCAAATATAAAGTTGATCACTCTGGTATTGTGTCCCACCATCTGTAGCGCATGCATTTCTATTTGCACGACGACACTGAAAACGTATTGAATTTTGGTTCTCCTAGCTATAGTTTGTTATAAAAGCTTTCACGAACAACCAAAGAAGCATACTATTAAATTCTACTACAATTGCAGCATGGTGGTCTACCCGGAAGAACAGTTTACGACCACTGAGTTATTTGACGAGAATGGTGAAGGAAATTGTAGTATCTCCTGCATTCCGCTCAAGCAACCATCTCGCGTACATCTCTAGAGCATAAAGGATGCATTAGCTTTGTATTTAAAAATCATTGTACTCTCCACTGGAAGTGCCGTCCCGAATGGAAGATGTACCATTCATGGCCGCCGAGAATCGACTTGTCCCACGTATCCGGATGGCATTGACACCACCACCATGTTGCTGATTTTTCGTAAGCAATTCCTGGGGTACTTCGGCATCTTCGGATTGCTGTATACCGCCGTGCACGCCCAATACATATTCTAACGCCTTGGTAGAAAATTCTTGCGTACCGCCCAATTCATCAAAACCTCGTAATTGATGAACCACCTTGCGATTCTTGACAATGATAATGGTGGGCATAATGACGATTCCCAATTTCTCGACCAAATACGACGCCGCTCCTCCACTACCGTGATCGCATCCTTCGACATTGACTTTCAAAAACCGTGTTTCTAGATGCTGCGGTGCCAGTTTGGCCAAATGTGCATGAAACGTGTCACACAGTTCCGTCGTGGGACGATAAAAATGTACCACTAGTCGGTCGGACGCCTTGGTCGCATAAAAAAAGGCACGATTGATATCCGAACCAGCCAATTCGGTATAGTCACCATGTCCCAAAGCTTTCCATGCCACCTTCTTTTGCTGGGCGGCTTTCAATTGTTCGAGACGACGAGCTCGCAAGGCTTCCAATGCATCGTCGTCATCTAAAAGGACATCGTAGGCCTTCATTTCCTCCTCTAGGACCTGTTCTTGGACTTTGGCAGCTTGCAATGCCATACGAGAGGCGACATTTCCAACTACCTGATTGGCATTTCCGAATCCCAAATCCATGTTTTGCTGTGCTGTCGTGCTGTGCTGTCTGTTTTATGGTTTTATTAAGTTAATAATATATATTATAATAGTTTAGTTCTTTACTCTCCTCTATGCAATTACAGAGTACTAAATAATTAAGTTTCGGCTTTTTGCTCGATCTGACAAAAGTTGGCTGGACGCGCATTGGTTGGAACTGTTTTTAGATGACGTCATCAACTTTAACAACAAAGGCAAACACAGCACAAACAATTACGGTAAAAATGGATACATAAAAAAATAATACTCCGGAGTACTCGTTTTCAAGTTATTTTGGAGTAGTAGCTTATGAACTTCTGTATCACGTAACCATTACTCAATCCGTTTACCCCCTTTATATTCTGCTTCACCTTCGTCCGGTGTCCACCATTCTCTCGCACGAGTTGGTATCTTATATGAGGAACTATTTAAAAACAGCCTTTGTGACAGCTGCCTCCATTGCTCGCCACAACAGCTACTGCAAATCTTCTTCCGACTACCACCACCAGCAGCAGCAGCAGCAGCAGCACAACAACAACAACATCAACAACAACAACAACATCAACAACAAAAATAACGACGACAAAAGAGTTTGCGCATCAACGACGACACAACTCAACAGTAACAACGGCAACAACAAAAATAGTATGGTTTCTTCTTCTTCGTCATCTACGACTTCTTCTTTTCCGGATCTTGGGATAAAATATCCTGCATTGGTTGTGTTTGATCTCGATGCATGTTTGTGGGACAAGGAAATGTACGAAATGTCGGTTATTCCAGAACCAGGTGGTCGTGTGACCATGGGAGATTTGAATGGTCGTGGTGAAGGTGTTACGGGTGTGTACAGTGGCAGTGATCGCATTGCCTTACATAAAGGCTCACTGATTGCCTTACAGGAACATGCCGACAAGACCAAATATCCGGGTATGAAAATTGTTCTGGCATCGTCTGCCGATACACCCTTTGCCGAACGAGTAGGACGAGCAACGTTGAAACTGTTAGAAGTCCTGCCAGGTATGACGGTATGGGATTTGCTCATGCGGGATTGGGATGGCAAAGATGTGAATCAGATTGGACGACAACCACCGTTGAGTTCCAACAAGGCGCAAAGTCATTTTCCCAGAATTCAACAACTCACCGGCATCCCTTACGATAAAATGTTATTTTTTGATGATTGCAATTGGGGCAACCATTGTCGCATGGTGGCCAATGCATGTCGGAATAGTGATACTGGAAAGCCCGTCGTTACGCACGAAACACCTCGTGGTATTCAAGAATCGGATTGGCGCCAAGGATTAGAAAAGTTTGCCAAATCCGTGTCAAAATAATACAAGAAAATCATCATCATCATCATATGACCATCATTATGAAAGCTTGCTTAAGTGTCCATTGGTTGGAAAAATCCTCTGCAGCTTAGTTACACAATTGACAGATGCGTGCTTTATAGTGATCTAAATAATCTTTCCGCTATTTTGATTAATGTACAAATATATCTAGTTGAATATAAAGAGATGCCCACCATCCACGGGCACTCCTCGTAGCTTTTCTTTTGATGGTCGTCCGACATTTTGCGTGCTTGTCCCTGCAAAAAGCTGTCTGCTGTAGTTTTCTTGCGGAAACTCGTATTCTCTGCGTACTAGGATTCCTTTTTATTTTATTCTTATGACTGCACTTTCTGTTTCTTCTGTTATGTTCCGCGTCGGGTTGAACTGTGTATTGGCTGCTTTTGTTACCATGGTACAATAAAGTTTGGTTTGTCGTTTCCATCACCCAAATCTTCTGTTGGGTGCAAGATCCTGTGAATCGATTTGTTTCCCTTCCTCCTTCAATAATTCCCAGGTCGCAACGGTTGCTGTAAACGAGCTGTCAATGTACCGTACAGAGTACAGAGTCTCATAGTGTACAATACATAAAAATATGTTCTTCGCTTTAAATGCCGAGAAATGCCAACGGCGTTTGAAGGGAGGGAAACACCAGATCTAATCCCTGCCAAGCCTGCTGCTGCCGCTGCTGCTGCTTCGGTACATCCAACCTGTTTCGGCGGGCACCACTTTTGAATGAATTTCCTGTTTTCAGTGGTTGCGGCGAGGAAGGTTTTGCCGTTTCTTCCGAAGCGCTATTGTTGCGCAAGAATTGTTGGTCAACGACAACGTCGTCGACAACGATGGGCAGTGATGACCGCCGCGACGATGCCGATGATGAGATTAGTGCTGGAGATTTGATACACATGGCAGATGACAGCAGCTTCCGATGAAATATAATTGCTATACTTTTATTGGCAACTGTAAAATAATAAAAATTGTAATGATCGCCGTGACAATCGTAAAGTAACGATTGATTGTATTCTAGTGAAATACAGATGTTGTGTGGTTGCTTTCGGTCCCTTCCCCTTGGTTAATATCAGGCCAAGCTTGATTATTGCTACTGTATTATTTTTTCTTGTTCTTCGCTGTTGGTGTTGACCAAAATTGCTTTTCTGTTACTGGTACCAGGTACCGTAAATGATTCATTCTTGAAAAGTTCGGTCTACTGAATTTTTTACAGTGAAATTTAGCGGCTGTCAGAATGAGCAACTTTTCTATTACAAAAAATGAGTCAGCTGTGTTCTTTGCAGAAAGTGCATTTCAATTGTTCGTGTTCGGGACTCAATGTCTCTGGTCAATACGTAGTAGTCTACTAGCTAGTATTGACTACTGGTACTGGCAACCTCGCACCCTCTGATGACAGCTGCAACAACTGCATCTACAGCTGACGAGAAAAATCGTGGCAGTGATGTGTCCAAGACTGTGTTTTGCAATTGGTATGGTACTACCTACAGTACCTGCAGACCACGATAAACTTTACCAAGTTCCAGGTACCTGGTACCACACAGCTGCAACCTGCAACATACAACTCAGCTGCAGCTGACGAAGAAAATCGTGGCAGCGAGTCCAAGACTGACTGTGTTTTGCAACAGGTACAGTACTACTGTAGCTACATAGACACCAATGATAAACTGTACCGGCCGCTGCAGTGGCTGGTAATGGCAACCAGATGGGTCTAAAGTAGTAAACCCTGTCTCGAGCTCAAGGCTTTTGTGCAGGGGCGCAAGCACATATAAGCAAACAAAACATGTGCAAGGATCCCACAGATTATCCAACAGCAGGCAGGACTTGTAGACAATGCTCAACTAGTCGGCGTGGATGTAGCGATGTAGCCCAATGAACAAATCGACATAAGTAGAGTCTAAGTTGACAATCCTAGTGTAGATTAAAAAACATGTCTAATTTAATCCTAGTGTAGATAGGTCTAGTACAAATAGAAAAACGATTTAGAACCTACCTCGATCTCAGATAACGGAGTTTGAAACACAGCAAACCCTCCACAGGAAAGCAGCCACTGCATTCCGCCACGAAAGCCAGCTGTAGTTGCTGGTGAACTCGATTATGAGCAGCTCATATATCACCCCACTCAATTCCAATACTTCTCCTACGATATAGATCCAACCGATTCCATCATTTCAACAGTAGTTTAGCCGTAGTCAACAATCACTTTGCATGCACAACAAGTAACTGCCGTGTTCAGCATCTTTTATCCTTCATGGAATCATACCTAAAAATCCAAAAAAAGACATTCTTATCAATCATTTTAACAATTTGAACTACATTGATTATTGTTTGTTGCCGATTGTGTCGTGCCGCTACGTTTGTGTTGTCAATATTCAGCGTAGTAGCATGCGGCTGCGCCTCTTCAGAGTAGTCTAGTCTATCACTAGCTACTACTAGTAGTAGTAGCTAATAGACTACCGTAGCATTGAAACCATTGTCCTTTTTTCTTCTATGCTCATAACCTGATAAGCATGCCGATTTCCCTCTTCGCTCTCCTCCCTACCTGTCACACAGTGCTATTAAACAGCAATACTTCCATCTCATTGAAGCTTTTACTTCTATATATTGTAGCTTACCTTGCTACTGCTACTCAGACTCCACATTTCTTAAGAGCGCAAAGCATAACAAAGCCACATCGCACCCCGTAGCCATGCCATCCTCTCTTTAGATGTTTCTTGCTAATACCGGACCACACCATCCAATCTGAGGAGGTGCAATTTGTGTCATCCAGTTTCTCCATCTGTCTTAT
>Ga0100402_1004210_pt1 | contig 15295 bp, 10 predicted proteins | sample CryGeyme20150102_FD_80419 | JGI IMG/M metagenome (GOLD analysis project Ga0100402, IMG submission 80419) | Groundwater microbial communities from Crystal Geyser aquifers in Utah, USA - Crystal Geyser metaG 2015-0102 | ecosystem: Environmental > Aquatic > Deep subsurface > Groundwater | place...
CGAGACAACGCCGGTGGAGGAATACAAGAAGACCTCGAATCCAGAAGCGACGATAGTGGATGTTATGACGATGGATGTCTCGACTCCGACGACGATAACAGATACGAAGATCTCTGCGACCGATGGGATTACTGACGAAAAAACGACCGTAGAGGAATACAAGAAGACGACGGTACATGGCAAGACTGTCCCCAAGACGACTCCGGAGACAACGACGGTGGATGAGATGACAAACGAAGATCACATGACAGCTATGACCCCAGCCCCGACCCCGGCGATGGTCCCAGATACGAAGATTTTTGCGACGAATGAGATTTCTGACAAAACGACGACCATGAAGAAACATGAGAAGACTTTCCTAAACACGAAAAGTTCTGCGGTCGGTGGGATAAGTATCGAAACGATGACCGTGAAGGAAATCGAGACGACAGCTCCAATGACAACGAAGTTGAAGACAAAGACAGAGACGTCAGCCCAGTTGAAGCTCAAATCTATCCTGCAAAAAATACCAAGACAATGACGACATCCAAGTTGAAACTCGATTCTATCCTGCAAAAATGGAAATATGTTCACTATAATTTTCGCTTTAGAGCCTCGAAAAATGCTCGTGCTCGTGCTCGTGTTCTTGCTCTTGATCCTTTCATCGAGAACACAGAGAACGCCCCAGAATCTGTTGCCCATGACACGGGGAACGACGCCCGTGCTCTTGCTCTTGATCCTTCCATCGAGAACACCGAGAATGCCCCAGAACATGGTGTCCATGAGACAGACAACGACGTCCGTGTTCGTGCTTTTGATCCTTCCATGGGTAACACCGAGAATTTCCCAGAACATGTTGTCCATGAGACCGACAACGACGTCCGTGCTTGTGCTTTTGATCCTTCCATGGGTAACACAGAGAACGGCCCAGAATCTGTTGCCCATGAGACAGAGAACGATGCCCGTGCCCGCGCTTCGGTTCCTTTCATCCAGAACACAGCAAACGGCCTGGAATATATTGCCCATAAGACAGACAACAATGCCCGTGTTTCTGATCTAGAATCTAGCACCCGTGAGAGAGAAAACGATCCAGGCTCGCCCACCGACCATGTTGGCTGTAATGAAAATATTGTCGTTCCCACGACGATTGTACCAACCCAGGACAAAAACGATGTATGTGCATCCACCAATCATGTTGCTTCTGAAGAAAATAGTGTCGTTCCGACGACAATTCTGCCAACCAAGGAAGAGAACGATCCATGCGCATCAAACAAACATCTTGCTTCTATTGAAAAGATTGTCTCTACCTCTGGTAAGACCCTCAAAGTACCAGCCAACGACGATTCAATGGCAGGAGAAAATGCAACGAATGTACCTCCTGGGGCAGTTGAACAACTGCCGTGCTTTGCTTCTAAAGAAAAGATTGCCCTTATGACGACAACCGTCTCAACCCTTAGCAAGACCCCCAAGATACCAACCAAGGACAATCCGGTGGTAAGAGAAAAAGAAATCCTTGGCAAGACTTGCAATGTACCAACCAAGGGCAACCCGACAACAGGAGAACAAGCATCGAAAGTACCTCTTGTGGCAGTTGAAGGAGTGCAGCGCTTTGCTACCACAAAAAAAAACACGACGAAAGAGAAGACAACGATGCTGTTTTGTATGATGATGACTATGGCAACGCGCACGGTAACGACTTTGATTGTTCGAATTGCAAAGGAAAATTTACAGAGATGGATGTTGAGAGCGGAGGTTGCTGCAAGAAATGCACTCAATTGGTTCCCGAGTCCTCGGCGGGTCCCAAAACAGCCAACGTAGCAATTGGAAAAGCCATGCTCTCCGCCGAGCCTTCACCAGGAGAACTAAGCCAACGAGACCACGCGTGGGCAGAATACGCAAAAACTTATTCCTGGGAGGGCGACAAGTCCAAACTCAAGAATACGAAGGATTTTGGATTTGCATTGACTCATTTCAAGGCCAAAAGGATGCTACAGAATAAGGACTCCCTTGTCATTGAGGATTTGGAGGGAAACCTTCGTTCCAAAGCTCGTGCTCATGGACTTCGAATGCTTGTTGTCACTGGAGGTTTTTGTGGTATAGAAGCATACTTTTCACAACGCAAAAGGAAAGGAAAACTTTTCCATGACAATATCGAGTTGGTCCCAGAGAAAGGGGCACCGAAATTTGATATCAAAAAGCGAGACGTCACTCTGTCCTACCTGGAAGCACTCCTTCATGAACGACTGGTAAAAATGATTTTAGAATTAGTGAATGAAGACTATAAGGGTGTATTGACAATTGATTCACCGACTTATTTCAAGGATTTTCAGTGGGACCAACAAGTGGATGCCATTCGACGTAAGTGTATCCCTGAGTATCGCATCTGCAGTGATTTTCTTACTTTCTAATCAATTGACGCCTTCTCTTTTCAACATAGCCCGAGCTTGTGGAGGTTTGGAGTGTAAAATTGGCAAGTTTGTTCACATTTATGATGATGCGGAAGAAGCATTAACTTCTTTTAGTATGAAAGGCCAGCCTTTGCCGCAACGTTACTTTGAAAAAATGAAGCATAACCAGATGAAAAAAATCGTGACGTTTTATCCTTTGCCTGTTGGCGCGGCGGAAGGTGACAAAGACTATGTTTTTCTGGAGGAAATTCCAATTGAAAATACTGCTGATGTGGAAGAATTGGACTGTACTAAGAAGGCAATTCTTAAAATTGTTACAATTTTGGGTAGCCCCTTGGGTCAGAAGTTGGACGATTTGAAGGCAGCTTTGATATTAATCAATCCAGACGTAAAGGACTACCAACGAATCTATTTGGAAACAATTGGGCGTATTTTGAAACTGGACTATAAGAAACAATACGAATTCAACATTTCCAACCCATTTCATGGAAAAGAAGTCGACTTTTTTATTGGATTTCTCAATCGCCATGCTTATGGCGTAATCAAGAAAAAAGTCAACGAGAAGGTCACTTGTATGATTGTCGATACAGCCGAGCCCTATGCATTAGCAATGAACGAAGAGAATTTGAATAAGGCAGCCAACGGCAAGTTTGTCAAGTTTGACAAATTGTTTGCCTTTACAAAGCGGGCAGCTACTACCAAGGGTAAGAAGAAAGGTAAGCGTAAAAAAAAGGCGAAGGGCTGTGGTAAGACCAATGAAAAACCGAAAGGCACGTCGAATGAAGTCGTGGATCTGGTTGCAGCACAAGAAGAGGCTCCGAACAAAGACATTGTCTGCGCTCATATCAAAGATACTTCGGATGAGGAAGAGGACCCGCTTCTAGCGCAGTACTATCAGTTCAAATCCGAAATTGAAAAATGGTTACCCCCGAGATCACCCGAACAAGAAATTTACTCTCTAGTTCAAGATGAAACGATGACACCCGAACCACCAACCACTAGGCGGAATGAGATTATGCGAAAAAACGATGCGCAAGACACGTTTGTTCGAGATTATCCGCCGTACTGCCCCTGATGAGGACCGTCAGTTTCCACTAGGAATGACAGAATTGGGATTAACGGTTCATCCACGTTTGCTGAAGCGTAACCTCTCTACTGCTCTTGATCAGGATGATTCGGAAAACTCCTCTACTACGGAGTAGAGACCTGCATTGTCACTGATGGTGCGTGGACAGACTTTGGTGACATCACAAGAGAATTTTTATATATGTAAGCACGAGAATCAATTTGGAGAAGTGAATGGACAGACAGGGGCACTATTCCAAAAAAGGTGACAGCAAGAACACCAGCAACAGCAACAATATAGTCGTAAATATAGTGTGCATGAATGCCAGTCAATATCTATAGTCGTTTGGTTCAATGCGGACATTTTTGATGTGCAAGCGTCCTTATTCCAGAAAAACTTACTTATTTTCAACGAAATGAAGTCTCTCATCACTCTACATACAATAAATCTTTTCTAAAATTTCGGCATCCATAATTCTATGACGGGGTGCATAGGACGGTCGACAAACACCCTCCAATACTTCGACTTCAATAACCTTGCTATTGTCTTGTGTTCCGCTGCTCTCGAATTGATCGTATAAAAAGATATCCGTCGTTTTTGTATTTGTTCTTGCAGCGTTGGTAGGAGTAGCTTTTGCGGTGTTGGTAGTGGTAGTGGTAGTAGTAGTAGTAGTATACTGCGATTGATCGAAAACTCCTTGCCACAAAACTTCGTCGTACGTATCGTACTGCACCGCAGTGTCACTGCTTTGATATTTCTTATCATTCATGCTGTGGTTGTGGTTGTGGTTGTTATTGTTTCCACGTGCCACTAGTAACATTTCCTTAGTTTTTTGTGCTCCCCAAGAAACAGCATCGACCAATTTGGACCCTCCTGCTTCGATAGCTTGCAACATCTTGTTTCCTACCTTCTTGGCAACGTGTCCGGCTTCTCTTGCAATGCTCTTCCAATCATCACCACCGTCACTATTGTTGTTGTTGTTGCTGCTGTTGTTGCTGCTGATGTTATCGTAATACTTGTGTTGGTTGTAGAGAAAGAGTTGTGTCGTTGGGTTCCTGCTGGAGAAGGTTGTTACCGGACTGGCATGAAATATTGATGGCTGCTTTCGAGTTGCTACCAATAGAACAAAACCAGTGCTAATCTTGGTCGAAAACAGCAGAAGTGACGCTACTACGATGGCTGCTAAGAAATGTTGTCGTTGGAATGTCATGGTTGTACGGGAAGTACAGGTACGTTCAGAGTTCAGAGTAAAATGATATATTCGTATATCGTATATAGTATTACGTAATTATGTTTTGTTGTGAATTGTGAATACTTTGAATTATTCATTTATTGTTTGGAACTGCATGAACCGAAACCTGCCACTTTTGCATGACAACAGACAACAGACGACGAAAGGCTGGGATGTCAACAAGAGAGGTTTCGTTGTTCTTCGCTGTGTTATTCATCAGTACGGAGTAAGAGTAGTCTAGTAGTAGTAGCTAGCAGTAATGCTTTTCTTTTGGGGACTAGACCTACTACTACCGGTACTCTACATAATAATATGTTGTGTACGGTATTCTTTAATAATGCAAATGGGATACGATCGACGTCATCAGACCTCTGGGAAAGAAAGTGAAAGATCATCTGGGCACGACTGAGACATCAAAAAATGAATACTCCTAACCGGTACTACTACTACTAGTCTACTAGACTACTACTACTACTAGTCTAGTACTCTAGAGTAACAGGTAGACTACCTGGTACGAGTGGAAATACACTACAAAACCTTATAACTTCTTACTTTACCTTACTTTTAGAGTTATCGATTGAATCCTAAATTATCGCAGTTTTCATCTATGAGAGTGTTAAAATCCTACTAGGGGACTAGACTACTGGTAATGCTAACGTAAGATGATCATAATAATGTCTGATCAGAGAGGCGCGAAGCTCGCAGTGGTATGCTCAAGTAAAAATTACACATCCATTTCCCCTCAGCTTTAATTGGCCAGGGGACGAGCAAGACTACGTTGATTATACGGATATGATCTTCTATTGGAATAAGCAGAGTGAATTATCGGGGAAAGAATAATTATTTGATTATGTCGATAGGAAATAGGAACCAAATGTTGAAATAAACAGACAGAATTCTCCTTGAAACTACTACTGGAGGAATGGAGTAGTATCTACTCTAATAAAGCTGGATAGTAGCAGGTCTAGCATGTCCCTATTTGGTCACCACTCGCCACCCATAGTCTCTCTACTGTTCTTACGACATCTTGCAAACAATTTCTGTAATAAATTCAAAGTGTAGCAAAATTTGTTTTATAAAAAGTATAGAAAAATCAATGAACGGATCTCATCTTCTATGCCACAGAGGCACGATAGGAACCGGGACGTAAGGGACGACCACTGCGTCGTTTTCTTCTTGCACTACTATCTTCAATTTCCCCAAAATAGATTCGTACTTGTTCTTGTGGCAAACTTTCCATGTAGATGGCTCTTGCCTCTGCGGCATCCCGATCGGCCATTTTGACACCGGTCCTTGATGCTCTTCTTAACATGCGTTTGGCACTCAATTGCAAGTCCATGACCAAATCATCTTCTTCGTCACTGTCGGAATAATACGATGAATTGGAATTATCATCATCATCATCATCATCTTCCGAGCCTGAACCACTACAATTACTTTGGCTGCTGATGCTACTGCACAAGCTAGGGCTTTTGGAACGATTTCTGGCAGCAGCAGCAGCACCAGCTGCGGCAGAAGCTGCTTGCTTTCTGAGCTTTTGTTGCAATTGCAACATGATTTGATTACACAATTCATGTTCAGAAACATTTCTCGAATTCTTGCCTTCCTTGTACCGTTTGACGTAACTTTCGAGTCCTCGGAGAGACTCTTGCGTTTCATCAATGGGTTTATCCAGTACGTGTTTGGCCATCTTCTTGACCTTGCGACGCAGCTTGCCAAGTTCTTCACTGTTGTAGTACAGTTCCTTCTTGTCTTCTTCGGTCTGGTGCAACGGTGCAACGTGACTGACAGCAGCTGAACTACCAAAACTGACGCGACGTTGAGCCCGTTCGCGAAAGGTCATGGTCATCGACTGGTCAATGTCGCTGAAGCTGGCCATGGCTGTAGTACTTGCACCACTACTACCTGCCGTCGTGGCGGTGGCGACGTCTTCTTCAATGGAATAGGTAGACTTCATGGAAGACCGTCTCGGTACCTTGGTATGATGAGCGGGCTGGGAAAGCTGCGTCGGTTGGACGTGATCCATGGTTATGCGACGCTGCTGCACCATTCGTCTTCGGGGAATGTGAGTAGGAGCTGCACCTGTTACACTTGCACGACGACATTGTCGCCGTAGAAGGCGAGGTCTGGGTACCGGTCCAGGTGGTTCAGGAGCAGAAGGTGCTACTACTACTACCACCTCCTTGTCTACCTCTGGCGGCTCCCCGTCTTGCCTCTCTGGCTCGCACGAAAGAGAATCATCAAAAGTCGACGCATCGGACTGAGGAATACTGGTTCTCGATCGGCGCCTAGAAGGCAAGGCCGGTGCAGAATCTCCCAGATGATGCGGAATTTCTACAGTCAACTTGGAACACAGTGGGCAACTTGCGGTGCAGGAGTCCGTCTCGTCTCCGTACCCCAGATCCTTTGATGTAGCGAGGTCAAGACTTGATTCGAACTGGTCGGTAATACTACCAGTACAAGTACTGTCGTACCCCAAGCTAGCAGAAGACGGCATGACATCCTCGTATCCCAGATCCGTGTTACAGCCGTACTCGAGATCGACGGCAGTGGGAAGACTGACGCTTGGCTTCAACTGTCGCTTTGGCATCGGTTTTAGTATTGGCAAAGATTCCGATTCCGATTCTTCATCGTCTGAGCTGCAATACGGACTGTCATCATCATCATCAACATCAACGTCAACCTCCTCCTCCTCATCATCATCATCATTGTCGTCGTCGTCGTCGTATTTAAAGCACGCAACTGAAGGAACTTCGTGTTTATATCCATGAACATGTTCTTGGACGGACATCTTGACTGTCATCTGGACAGGTGCTGATTTGTTTGTTGAGTTATTTTTTGTGACCGAGAAAATATAGCCTGCTTAAGACTACTTTTTCTTGTAGTACCTGGTACTATTACTACTAGTAGTAGCTAGTAGTACTGACCTACGTAGTAAAGTACTCATATCAACAAAATAAAAACTCAACTGGCGAATTGCACTTCTATTGCGAAGGCCTCCTCCGTCAAATTAAGTAGTCTACCAGTAGGCTAATACCAGTACTAATACCAGTACCAGGTACCAGGTACCAGGTACTCAACTACTTACTCTACTACTTATAGACTAGCTACTACCAGTAGTACTACTACTGGAAGGTCGTCTACTGAGAGTGCCAGTACCGGAGGATTTGCATCTCTTCAATGACTTACGACAAGACATTCAGCCATCGGCCACTGACTTTTTTAAATAATGATTCAGCTTCTTTTCTAGCTAGAGTTTCTTTTCGAGTCAGTGTTATAATCACTTTTGGGATGCAACGAACGCAAGCAATACAAGGTATTTTATCTCTTGTTCACTGTACCTGGTACTACAGGTGCTACACTACCGTACTAGTACGGTAGTCTAGTGTCATGAGAAATCTAAATACTGGTACTACTAGTAGGTCTAGTAGGACGGAACGGTACCTTTGTATCGAATAATCATTACCGTAGCTATTTAAACTACCGTACTACCAGTAGTACTAGCAGTAGCAGTTTCGTCCAATCGCAAGCGTCATCAATGTCAGGCCATTATTGTAATCGTAGTAGTACCTGGTACCTGGTTCTACTAGTAGTAGGACCAAGCAAGATCCTCAGGAAACATTCTTTCTTGATTCAGGCCTCATCAAACGAAGAGACAATTCTTTATTTATTTTCAACAGTCTGCATCTATTTAATTATGGTACTGGGAGAAGTACATGATAGTACCTGATATTGGTACTGGTACTGTGATAGTACCTGGTGGGTACCTGGTACCAGGTACCATACGAGGAATGATATGTCAACACTGGTACAGTAGCTGGTAGTAGGACTACTACCTGGTACCAATGTACGTACCAGGTAGTCTAATTAATTATTATTTTGACCACTACCGGTAGTCTACCAGGTACGTACCTGGTACTCAAAATGCAAAGAGCTACGGTACCGATACCAGGTACTAGTACCAAGTACCTGGTACCGGGCACCAATGCCCGAACCAGAAACTGTTACCAGTTACCAGGTAATACTACAAGAGTGGGTACTTGGTACCAGGTACAGTACCAGGTACCTGGTAGCTAGTGCATACCTGGTACATGGTACAGTAGCTATTGCTAGCTACTGTTAGGGAGTGCTACCTGGTATGGTACCGGTAGGAGAGATCTATTTCTACTAGTCTAGACCAACTGGTACTACGGTCGGGACCAACTATCGTTACCTACAGCCAGTAGTTGTAGTCTACTACGTAGCACACCAGCTGCCTACAGCTTGTACTCTACTACCAGGTACCTGGTACTAATAAAAGGAGTACCATTACCAGTACTCTTGTACCGGGTAGTAGTATGTTGAAGCAAATGAGGCCATTAGAAAGCGTATGGACATTCGGATGGCTTAACAAAAGATTCGCTGCGGATATCTGTCAGCGAAGATTCGTCCACATGCTAATACAAGGTACCTGGTACTACTACTAGCTAGTACGTCTACCATCCCCTCCTCCTCTACTACTAGAGTACTGCCTACTGGTACTAGTAGCTGGAGAGACAATACTAGCTAGAGTATTAGTAGCTACGTACTACCACTCTTGATACTCTTGCTAGCTACTAGTAGACCTAGTAGTCCCATCTCCTCTATTCAACTAGCTACAGTCTTGAGGAGAGGAGATACAACTAATGCTATTTTTAATCGTAAACGCATCTGCCATGCTCAAGCGATAGATTCAATAAAATTGCACTGAGTAAAATGGCATCGCTCTCGAAGATATTCTTTTCTGTGTCAGGCTTAGTTGTTGTTGTGCTGACGATTTGAGTGGCGTTGTGCAAGTGAATAATAAAAATCCAATTTGATAGAAATTTAGAATGAATGTGCGCCTGCACAGCTTTTAGTGAAAGCTATGCGATCTACCGATTTTGGTTCCGGAACAAGGGGGGAAAAGACTGGGACTGCAATAACTTTCTATTTAGACTCCTCATTTGAGAGGCGAGACTTCAAAACATTTTTAAGCACACAGATTTTTGGTTGCTGCTTGCTGACCTACCGTGCCCAAAAATTGAGTACCGGTATGTTGTTATGTAAGAATATAATCGATTCCTGCCTCAATTTTCGGTTCGATGTCCGCACTTAATATAGCATCACTCTATTCTTATTCTTCTGCTACTTCTTCTTCGCCAGCATCGGCTCCTCCTGCTGCTCCTGCTCCTCCTCCACTTCCAAACAAACTCTTGGCCATGTCAAATTTAGCATTTTCTTTCGGTTGTGCACGTTCCTTTTCTTTCGCTGATTTTTCACGTTGGTGTTGTTCGTTTAAAATAGCGCGATCGAAACTAGGTGCCGCCATGTTTACATCCTTCAATTTGGCCTTTTCTTCACGTTCTTTCTTCTTGACCTCTTCCTTCTTCTTGTTTTGACCCATAAAGTACCTAATATTAGGGATAATAAATAAATAAAAACGTAACCAAACGTCGAGATCCAAAGGAAAGCGAGGGGATAATTTTTTTTCATTTATATTCATTTCGAGGTGGCAGCGTTGGTATGTTCCCATGTTATTGTATAGGTAGGTGCAGCGAGGAAGTTAAACCAAGTATCACCATACAAAAAGAAAAGTCGTTCATCGTAGATGGTAGGATGTTCCGTGGATGAATCAGATATTGTACAGGGTAAACGGAAGAACCGGAGGGACGAAAAAAAAAATTGCAATATCTGTGTTAGTATGATGTATGATATGTACAATGTAATTCTTATTTCTTCCACGTCATCTCTTGCCACTTTCCACTTTCGACGTCAAATCGACAATTGACCCAACAACATTTCTGATCTTACATCATATCCGCCATCTTGGAAAAAAGTTGTTGGTCTGTTGGTTACAGAAAAGCGGCAGACGGGGTGGTGGATTAGGAGGAGAGCAAAGACTAATATATTCAAGGGGGGGAATGTATTGTTGGGACAAAAACAATCTTGATTCGTTTTGGTCTTGATGGCATCATGCAATATTTTCTTGTCGTTATTCTGTCGGTCATTCCGTTGGGTCATCGTCTGCTCAGCTTCCGTACCATGACGACATGTTCGTGATTCCAGGCACACTTATTCGTACCAGTACTACTAGTACTTCATTATTGCTGGCTGGAGGACGTAATTCAGATAGGCAGATAATGTTGTCATTCTCCACAACTCTCCGGGTATTTCAGGAACATGATAGATGACTTCAATTTCTGGTCTGATTGGTTTCAACAGGTCCGGCTTCTGTCGTCGCGGACGTTGTCAAAGAGGTATTATTGTGTCATCATCAAATAAGCTTGTAAACAACCAAGTACTATTTTGGGCCGCGACGAGCAAAGTGTATCTCCACTTAAAAGTCGCAAAAAGCTAGTTCCCAACCTTCTCAGGACCATGCTTGTTAACCATAGCCAGTGAACCAGAAGCCTTCTTGCGATTATTCGAATAATTAAACTGCTCGCAGCACAAACATCTATGACACCCACAGGGAGTCAAGCATACCCGAGGGCAACCATTGGCATTTGGGACCCCTAAAGGGTGACAGAGGTGATGCTCGTAGCAACGGCAAAATAAGTTGAGCTCCATGAAATGAATTGAAGAATCCATTGTGACATGCCTTAATTCGATTCAAGACCCAGACTGATTTTATGTGCTGCAGTATCGTCTGTATTGTCGTTCAACCAAGCAACCAGACAGGCATGTGGTTGGGTAATCTTACCACCCTGTGGGTGCCACAGCTGTGATCCCCATAAATAAAACATCATAGTTTTTTGAGTAGAAGCAGTAGGAAAAGATTCTGTATGTCTGTGTCGATCAATTCTTGCTTAAATAGATGAAATGATGTTCCTCCCGGTGCATTACTCTTGTAGTAGCCTAGTAGCTATTCGAGTGGACTATGGTAGCAAGTAGAATAAATTCGTAGTAGTACTACGGAATAATAATAAAAATAATAAAAATAATAAAAATAATTGCAAGTGTATTAGACTCTAGACTAGTAGTAGTAGTAATTTATAGCCATATCGTGACTGCAATTTTAATGAAAAAGTGGACATCATTGCCTCTCCCTGCTGCTACCTGGTACGCTACGAGTACTACTACTTGCAGTACTGTTTGGACTCCTGGTCCATATGCACATAGTTCGGCGGATGATTTCTTTTATACCTGGTATTTTTTTGCCATGCATCTCCAACCCTTGATGAACTGTAATCCAGCAACAAACCTGGCGTTTGCAAGAAATGAAGTTGCACCGTGCAACAGGCACAAAATATTTAGCTAGTATGATAGTAGTAGTAGAATGGTCGAATATCCCATCTTTCCGCCATCCAAGCGATAATTTAAATCACAATAGTAATACACCAGTACAGTACTGGTAATAAATAATACAGTAAATACTCTGAAGAAATAATACAAGTAATAATAATATTCCAGATAATAATCCGATAATGACAACAACAACAAGTAGAAATAATAACCAAGAGAGTGACACTAGCAGTAGTAGCAGTGGTAGTGGTAGTGGTAGTGCAGCAGAGCACAATGGCCATGAAGCACAAGCAATGAAGGTTGAAGGAGTAGTTACGGATGGTGTGTTGAATGCAGCTACTACGAATACTAATACTATTAATAATACTAATACTACTAGTACTAGTACTAGTAGTAGTACTAGTAGTAGTACTAGTAGTAGTACTACTATTAACGAGAGCAAACAGAAGCATGACAATAAAATTGACACATCCAACAACGACAAGTGCATGTGCAATTGGTCTAATTGTGTGGAACTGAATGCACAGTTACCAGTCTTACCAGTGAACGATAATCGAAGGGGTCTTGTAACGTTTGAAACAACGAGTGGTACACTACAAGATTCCATTGATCGTTATTTAGGTACAACCAACAGCAGCATCAACAATAGTGACGAAAACAACAATAACACTAACACTACCAGCAGCAGCAGCAGCAGTGGTAGTGTTCCAGAAGAAAACGAAACCAAGAAAATGAAGGCAGTTCGACGACGACGACGATTCGTGATTTGCAAACATCATTACACGAAACAACTCGTAGATGCCAATGTCACAACCGAACGGGCCTGGACTGCATACTTGACATTTGCAGAAGCTGCACAGCAGTTGTACTTGCTTGACAAACAAGATTCCTTTAGACACGGTCCAACACAACAAATCATGTACGTACAAGCGCCAAATGTTCCTCAACAAGTCTTACAACAGGAACTGGCAGTGACGATGATGATGATGATGGATTCTGCATCTGATACCTCTGCTGATCATGATGTGCGTTCCTTTACAGAATACCGAACGCACCTTTTACAACAACTAGAAAATAGAAATCAAGTGATTGAACGAATCGTTCAAGAAAGCAGCAAACTCAAGTCCAACAATAAAATTCTCAAATCCAACAACGAGTATTTGCAAAAGGAAAACAAGAGACTTGACAAAATCAATAAGAACCACAATAATACTAATAAAAACAGCAGCAGCAACAACAGTATCAGTATCAGTAGCAACACTTGGATTTCACAAAAACAATTGATGGAATTTTTACAGAATCAGTATGGAGGATTGACGCGGTATACTATTCAATCGGACGAATGGCATGCCCGGAATCCAAAAGCCGCACAAGAATTGTTTGGTTACAAAACGTGGACGGCTACCAAGAAGGCACTGGCAGACAAATTTCCATCGCTAGTGGAAGGAGGACCAATAACAACTCCACCCAGAATATATCAATCCAAAAAGGGAAACTTGTTAATGGAAGATATATCAGAATTTGAAAAATGCCTTTGTGTGAAGCTCATGGATCGGACCGGATTGACCAAATCGAGAGCCTCTCTCATGTTCAATCGACAGGATCGAACCGTTACCTATTGGAGACAGACGTGGTGTCCACAGTGGGGAATTGATCGTGATGGATTGGAACATTCCAAACACAAGGCACATTTGAACCAGGCCACCCGAAAAACTAAATCGTCGTGGTCGTACAGCAACAAGAAGATTACGCGAAAACCATTGCACGGATCCGTTGGTAATTGTGATCCTGCTGCTGCTGGTGATGATGATAATGATGACGATGGCGATGACGATGACGATGCTGATGACGCGGTAGCAGCAGCGGTCGTAGCATGTAAAACATCACCACGCAAACGAAAGGCAACGGAACACGCTCAACTTAACAACAGTGTGGCACTGCATCATCATCGACAACAACAACTTTCGTTGACAGCTCACAATTTGAATCCCATGCTGCTTCAACACGCACATCATCTTCGTTCAACAGCCCTACGTACTCACCAGCATCAGCATCAGCATCACCAGCAGCAGCAGCAGCAGCAGCAGCAGCAGCAGCAACAAACTCAACAACAACCTCCTCCTCCACATCCTTCGTTCCACTCTCAACTACAAACTTTACAACAACAGCAGCAACAACGACAAGCACAACACGTTCATTTGCACCATCATTTACCACCATATTTTTATGGTCAGCAACAAACACAAGAAACGCCAATCATGCATCATCCGCATCCTTCGGCGACTGCCGCGCAACTTTCGCATTTTCAAACAACTTATCCTCCATACTTTTTACAGCAGCAACGACAACAGCAATCTCCTCTTCCTCCTCCTACTGCTCCTGATCCTTCTAGGCTTTTACACGCTCAACCACAGCCACAACCAGGAACACAACAGCAGCAGCCGCAGCAGCAGCAGCAGCAAAAAGAACAAGGTAATCAACAGACAGCCGCGCAAGGATGCATTCCATACTCACAGCTTTAACGATGTAACACGCTAGGAAATTCCCGTGCGCAGCTACATACTGTAGGCATTAGGAACCTGAGCTCACTGCTACTCTACTAATACGACATACGACTGCTAGTAGTAGTGATTGGAAGTTGAAGAAAATGGACAAAAGCTGCGGAGGTGAATTTATTCGCTTTCCCGCACGCAACAGACAGCAGTCACAACTTGCTTTTCCATAGAGATCTTAAAGTGCAGCGCCCTGGATAGCATACTAGTACTTTCTTTTCTCGATCTCCTGACCTTGCACGTGAAAAAATATTTAAATCCATTAAGTTTTTTCCATTTTGGGCTTTTTTTCTCGTGTCTCCGATTCGCTAATACACCAGTATTGAGTACTACTACTAGTAGGGTACTTTTTATTTGCGAATAGGTGGACTGACCGTTACGACGACTCAAACAACAAAAGCTACTTTCAAAGAGCTTTCAAAGAGTAGCTAGTAACGTGGCGTAAGCTAAAACATAACACGAAGGAGTATCATTGTTGGTTGGCTGGAGGAGAGAAAGAAATGTATGAAGAAAAATATTTTTATGAACAAAAATATTTCTTTTGGGACGATCGACCATTAGTCCCGCAAGACAAATGTGACGTCATCTGTACGGTAGTAGTAGTTTTATCAGGACAAATTTAGGTAGAAAATCGAGTAGCGTTCCGGTCAGGTCAGCTGAACATTTACGAGAACGTAATTTTGAAAGGAACTGTTATCACCATTCCCGGGATATGGAAAAATCCCGGGGCTGTGTATCCAATTTTCCGGGATATCCATATCCCGGGCTTGTTTGACGATTTAGTGATCACCAATTCTGGGATATTGAAAAATCA
>Ga0100402_1004215_pt1 | contig 15287 bp, 10 predicted proteins | sample CryGeyme20150102_FD_80419 | JGI IMG/M metagenome (GOLD analysis project Ga0100402, IMG submission 80419) | Groundwater microbial communities from Crystal Geyser aquifers in Utah, USA - Crystal Geyser metaG 2015-0102 | ecosystem: Environmental > Aquatic > Deep subsurface > Groundwater | place...
AGTCACCAAAGAACGCGTCTTCGTTTGCAGAATTTGTGGTTTGAGAGGTCTCGTTGAAACTGCTGGTAAATGGATATAAGTTTGATGCGAGTTGTTCCATTTGTTGAGTGAAAAATAATTTGGATCAAAAACAAGATTAATTTATTTGATTTTATTAATTCATACTAAAAATCAAACATAAAATTGAAATTTATTCGTCATCACTTTTGGAATCAACTATTTTTTGAATTGTTTCGATCGCCTTTTGTTCTGATCGTTTTACTTTTCTTGATTGCGAAGCACCTTTTCTTGATTTTCTTGACCCATTCACGACCAGAGGATTCGTAACAGGGGGATTTGTTACTGGAGCAGCCAATGTATTTATAACAATATTATCAGTGAATATGACATTGTTGTTTCTTCTCCTTCTTCTTCTTCTATCTGAAGAAGATGAGCTACTCGATGGGGAGCTGCTTGATGATGAAGACGAGCATATCGATGATCTGCAAGAGCTGCTTGAGCTACTTGAGCTACTTGAAGAACATGAACAGCTACATGAAGATGATGATGACGATGATGATGAAGGCGATCGAAGCAAATCTCTAGCAGTTCTTGGAGTGAAAGCTTGTTGTCCATTTGGTAAAACAATGTCGTAAATGTCTTTTCCTCTCAAATCGAAATAACGAATCTGTAGTTTTTCCAAGTAGAATGCAATATTTTCTCTGAGTCTTCTGTTTCTTGAAGTTCTTCTATCGTTTTCGGTTTTGTACAACACCACGAAGAATGCAAAATTTTCTATGGTGTCAGCATCATCCAATGAGCTTGCACGTCTCGAAATTTCGGACGCTCTTAATCTTTCAAATGATCTACTCGATACAAAAAAAGATGACATGTTTTACAATGAGTCGTGTGTATTTTTTTCTGAAATATGTGATCGGAATTAATCTATGTATTGATAATTTATTTTATTATAAAAACACACAAAAATATATTTGGGTGCTCGAATGCACAAAATACCATCAAAAACAACCATCGTATGCGATTGAAAAAAAAACAACAATAATCGATGCTCAATCATCGAGTATTGAATAATGTTCGTTTTGAGCGATAAAAATATTTTTACTTTGAACAAATCTAATAAACATAAAGAAATTCATTCAAACAGAAACACACACAAAATCAAAATTTTTAAAAAAAAAAGAAAATTCCATTTTTCATGTAAAAAATATTTATTTTCGATATTGAAGAGAAGTCAATAATGGGTTTAAATATATTTTAACAAAAAAAACAAACACAACACAAAATGCAATCCGAACCAGAAATACAAAATTGCATCGTTGTGTTTGTAGATTCGAACGATGAAATGGTCAATTGTCAAAAATCCTATTTTGAAAACACATATCAAACATACAAATACGAAAAAAATACACCATCTCCCAACTCTGATTGGAAAACATTTTGGACAAGTTTCAAACAAAAATGCTCATTGCGAAAATCTCCTTCCAACGAAAAGAAAGTGAAAGACATCAAACAATACATATTTAGAACTTCAATCGTCAACAAAAAAGACATTTGTTCTGACGAAGACAAAGTATGCAAGTGTGTCATGTTTGTTAAACTTCCCTATTATGTCAAGGGGAACAAAGAAAGCTCGGACACATGGAAGAAAAATTTGTGGTCTGTCATTGTGCGACAAATACAAGAAATAACGTTGAGAAACAAATTTCTTTCTTATACCATCGTGTTTAGTGAATCAACAGATGATGTTGAAGATTTGAAAACTTGTACCGACGATCAATTCCTGATGTATACAACATATCAAACATTCAAATATTGCAACAAACCGTTTAATTTCATTGACAAACTTGAATAGTACATTTTTTTACAAAAAAAAATTGTTTTATGTCTCTGTAACAAGTTGTTATAGCCGTTTCAGATTTTGAAAAAAGGAATCAATATTGCAATGGCATCGTTTCACAAAAATAATTTGTAATCGATAAAATAAAATCCATTTCATCATTTTTTTTGAATATTCACATATCATTTGAACATATTATCACCGATCGCACTTTTTTTAAAATGTCATCCACCACATTACCACTATTAAAGAGAAGAACCCAAACTGCTGGAAACTTTCAAGAAACCACACCAGTAGACCAATTGAGAACCGTAGAAAAATTCAACACCCAAGAAGGACAAAGACAATGCATAACAGCTTTCGATTTGAGATATATTTTACAAAGCTTGTTTGGTTTGTCACCAACTAACCCAAACACACCAGGGGACGATTTTTCATTGACTCAAATCACAGAAAAACTTCAAACTTTAGAGACCGATTTAGAAGACAATGTTGCAGATTTGCAATCTCAAATTGACGGTCTTGTAGAAAAAGGAATTGGTGCAAACACAAACTTGGTCACCATTCAAACTGGTGGTGTAATAGAAACCGAAGAAACCGAACGTTCCATAAGAGTTAATACTAGATCAAAAAATTCAAAACACAGAAGCACATTCAACTTTGTTGTAGAGAGAAATCACACTTACTTGATCAAAAATCAAGAAGAAGAAGAATCTGTATTAAACTTTTTAAAAGGAGACCTTGATCAATTTTTAACTGGAGACACCATTTTTGTAAGAAACTCAAGTTTAACATTTGATCAAACTGGTGAATCCCTTGTTCCACCTGATCAATCAGACTCAAAAAATATCATTTTGGTAACACCTGCTCCTTATAGATTCCTATCCGCATCAAACATATTAAACCTTGCATTATCATTGAGACCAGGTTCAGTGTACATGGGTGTTTTCAACAGATCAAAAATAGTTAGACCAAACGGAAACAATCTTCAATTGGAAAATGGCAATGAACCAGAAATCGATTTAGAAGGAGTGTTCGAGCAAGCAATAGAATTCCCTACAGAATATTTGATCCCTGCTCCTTAAGTGTGATTCATACACAGTCAAACTGATTTTAAAAAAATAAATAAAAAATTTCAATTTTTATTTTTCAAAAGTTGTTCAAAAAAATATCTTTACTTGTGATTCTTTGCTGAGACATTGTTTCAAACATTGAAGTACCCATGGGCATATTCTGACCCATAATCATGTTCGATGTTATTCCTTTTATAGGGTCTTCGTAACCGAATATAGACGCTTCCGTGAGAACTTTAGGTGTTTCTTCGAATGATGCCCTCAACAGTATACTTTCGTTGTTTTTGTTGATGTTGTGTCTAGATAGAGGATTGGGTTCACCCTGGTATGTCATAAAATCAACAATCAGTTGTATGTGCCTCGTATCGATGTATGTGCCTCCAAAACTTATGACTTCTTGGAACTCGTTGGTCAACGTTTTGGATGCCACTTCGACACCGAAAAGTTGATGCATCTCATGCACATCGTTGGAAAATGATCGCTGTGAATCAATGTAGGGAAGGTGCAGAACATTCTTGAGACACGTTCCTTCGGTTTCTATGATGAAGCATTTGTTTTTTTTTATTTCATGATTTTCTATGTTTGGATCTGAGTCATCCAGCCATTTGAAATCGATCTCCCTGACAAAAGTGTCTTTTATTCCAGGTATTCCTCTTATGAGTGTGTTTTTAACGAGGTGTTCTTTGATGTAATAATAAATTGATTTTTCGAGACTGGATTGTTGGTTGGAATTTATATTTTTTTTGATTATCTTTGATATTTGTTTTGGATTGAGAACCACATTGGTTGTTTTGCTCCTTGGCGATTTTTGCTCATCCACGTCCATATTTTTTTTTACTCGGGGGTTTGGTACTTTGAACGGATCAACAGCAGTCGAATCATTGGACTTTGTTTTTTTGACGGGTGGTTCTCCATCTTGATTTTCTTTGGACTGGTTTCTTTTTCGTTTGTTGTCTTTTGGATTTTTGAAAAATTGGTGCATATCATTGATTATCCTTATTTTTAATATGATGTACCATTGTTGTTCATTTTCCACGGAGAAAAACACTTCATATGGTTTGGATACTGACGTTTCTCTATTTTTGTGCTGCATCCATTTGTAAAACTCATGAATGTCTTTTGGTGCGTTTTTAAGCTCTTCGTCTGATATTTTACTGGGTGAAGATTGTTTTTCATACACGCTGCATGGAGTTGAAAGCTGGCTCAAAAAGTCAAGCGGGAAATTCTGTATGACTGACGGTATTCCAATTTGTATGTGTTTCATGTAGTCTCTTTTCAACTTGTAAACGATCCAATAATTCTGCTTATTTGAATCGGATTCCAATTGACATTTCAGTGAGTTGTTCATTCGAATGATTCGTTCGATAGACGGATTGACCGTTTGGTCGTTCTTTTTATCAAACCCGATCAAATCTTCGGAGCAAACAACCGCGCTATTTTCCACAACATCGCACAGGTACAATTGTTTGATATTGTGTTGAACCATTTGAACCATGGATTGGTCGTGGCAGTATGGTCTCTTCAAGAATAACACCATTTTGCTGTATTTTGAATTTTTTGAAACGAGAAACAATTCTGTGAGACGAGGCAACCCCGAAGACATATCCTTGCTTCCAATACCCGTGCTGTGTCTCGCGTTCAAGTTCATTTGAGTCACAGGTTTTCCTATGGACTCTGACGCATGATTTCCTACCGATTCCCCTGATTGTATGATACTTTGTGCGAAGAGATTATACACTTTGTCACACAAAATGTCGAGTTGTTTTTCGTTGTACTTGTACTTGGCAATTATTTTTCTGGGAGTGCACGTAATCCACACGTGGTACAGAAAATCGTTGATGTTGGCATAAGGACTCACCAATCGATTCAACTTTTGGACGAGTAGCATTATTTTTCCGTAAAGTTTTACAATGGTGACAGGAACAGAATTTTGTGATTCAATGTGGTGTGAATATTGATCGATTTCTTTGATGAAATGTTTGAGGTGCAATGGTATAATCATCTGATCAATCTTTTCTGTTCCCAGTTGATAACGAATTTCCCTCAAACGTTTGAGTACCACTTTTTTCTTTGTTTGCAGGGCATGAATACACCACATATTGAGTATTTTGTTGTTTTGATCGTAATTTTGTTTGAGTTCTGTTTTCTTGAAATGATCAATGTTGAAATATCGATTCTTTATGTATTGGTTCGATTTCAACATGGACTTGCATTTCACAATCTGCAATTTCTTTGGGTTCAATTGATCCCCGCCGTAGCAAAATTGAATGATGAACCCGTTGGGTATTCTGACTGTTCCATCATAATGCACCACTACACCTTCTGTCGATTTTCCAGATTTACGTTGTTTGTACCCTGTGTCCGATGTACGCGTTGTACTATTGGCAACGTCTCTCCTCGAAGGTTGATAATGCAAGCCAAACTCAACTGGGTGTGTTCCCTTATACAACGAAGAAGCAATAAAACCATGACTCTTCAGTGTTTCATCGTTTGGTCTAAAGTATGCCATAATTCGATCGCAACTTTGAGGTTGCAGTCTTTGACCCAATATGTTTTGTTGACCCATCATCGATCTCATCTGAGTTGTGTTTATATCGGAACCCTTCGAGCCAGGAACACTCATCAAACTGAAAGCATTTTTGTCTGGTATTTCCTCGTTGCAAATGTAGCTCGATGCTATGCTTAGTGCCTGGTTGCAAACATCGTTGATGTAGTTTTCGACTTGATATTTGTTTATACCCACGCGATTTTCTATGTTGAATGTTTTGATATTGCATTCTTCCAGTTTTTCAAGTACCAAATCTATTTTCTCTTTTTGATCTTGATTTATTTCAATGTCATCGAACCCTATGCTCAAACCCAAATAGGAGAGAGCCATGTGAGCCAGCATTGCCGTTTTGTTTATAAAATCACCCGCTTCCTGGTCTCCGAATTGACTATACACAATATCTTGAATTGACATCGAACAACTACCAACCATTTTTTTGCATATTCTTCCGAGAATCAAGTAACCGTGATCGATGAACACATAATTTTCGTTGATGAAATCTCCCTCTACAACATATTTGAGTTCTTTGATTTTTTCATTCACTTCTGCACTATTTTCACTCGAATGATCGTCTTCGTCTTCCAATGTCTCGATATTTTTGGATCGACCCGATCTCACCCACCGTTTTATGTTCAATGATTTTTGGAGAGCGAGAGAGAATATCTGTTTCCCTGACCATAGAGGCTTAGGTTTCAATATACAGGGCATCGGGATCGAACATTCTTGCATTTTTATGTGCATCATAAATTGCATCGTTTGTCCCCTATCAAAGAAAACATCTCTCTTCGTGAGCATGTACAGCCCAGTAATGCAATCTTGAATATGACCAATCAACGTTCCATTGTCTTGCAAGTTTTTGATTTGCTTGTGCACTCCCATTAAAACCACAGCCTCCGCTTTTGCCAATTCATTCTGAACACAATGCACATTCATTTCATCTCTTTTTGAAATTAAAAAATAAATAAAAAATATTTAAAAAAAATAACAAGAACAACAACAAACCCATCAAAATCCGCCCCATAACTACCACAAACAGATTGATGTAATCTAAACGTATTTCCTGGTAATGGAACACACTTGTGGCACATTATACTACCCTGATGCAATGATGGTTGTCTATTGACAATTAAAGGATCACCTTTGATCAAATGGCGATGAACGATATCACCATACTCCAAATTGATTTTTTTTCGGTGTTTCTTGTCTATGATCGATAATTTCAATGTTTGATTGTTTTTCTTGACTACCAACATTGCTCCAGGGTATATATCGTCTCCGTTTTCAACAAACTTCTGCATCTTGTCCTTGTTTATCCTTGTCACATTCTCGGGGTAAGACATCCTCATGCAAATATATATGGGCACTCCTATGTCGTCGCAATTTATGTTACTATCTGGTGTGATGACACACCTCGACGTATAATTAACACGAACCCCGGATATATTGAGTCTCAATCTTCCTTTCTTACCTTTCTGAACACTCATGAGAGAACGAGTTGGCTGGTGCTTGTAATCTTGCTTGAGACCGTCTTTCACGAGTTCATGATCCACATACATTGTGTACAAGTTCTGGAGTTTCAACCAATAATTTTCAAATGGAATTTTTTTCATAATCTCATACAAATAATTACCAAAACGAATAATGTCCAATTTACCCTCGCAAAAAGCATCGAATATGGGTCTTATGGATTCATTCTGTTGGGTCAAATCTCTCAATAAAGACTCCATGTTCATGTTTTCCAAGAGAGATGCCCAAAAATTAGAAGCAACAGTGCGTTTGTGGTATTCATCGAAATTTTTGATGATGAAATTTTTCACGGTGCTCACAGAGAATTTGTTCTTCATTTCTTCTAATATTTTGTCTCGATGTTTCAAGATGTCGCTCAGCCTTGAAGTGAGATTGTCCTGACACACCGTCTTACTCCCATGGGTCTGTTTTATGTCTGGTCTTATGCACGGGGCAACTACTACCATGTTGTATATGATTGCATTCTTTATGGAGTTGTCTTTTCTAAAGCCGAACCATTCGAAATACTCTTCTTTTATTTGAAAAAGTATTTCTTGAACAATCACGGGATTTATGTTTTCCTGCTCTATTTGTCTACTGAGTTCACTTGTATGAGATTCGAGTTGGAATTTTTTTTTGGTCGAAGTTTTCGCCTTTTTCTTGTTTGTCTTTTTTTCATTGTTCAATTTTTCAAGGTCTTTGAGTTTTTTGAGCTCCAGTTTTTGTTTTTGTTTTTTTATTTTCATGTGGTTCCATTCGATAATGATCCACAAACCATTTTTCTTGAAGTCTGGTTGTGTTTTTCCACAATTTTCACAGGTGTTTTTTTTCATCATTTTGCAAACATAGTCGAATATCGTTTTCTTGTTATTTTTGGACGATATCGAATACCTTTTCAAGCGCTCGATCTTGGAAGAATTGTTTTCATTCGATATGTTTGCCCTAAAATTGAAACAACAATAACAAAACGAATTCAACAAAGAAACCAATATCTCAATATTGTTTGGTCTGTAAACAGGAAGGGGAAATTCAATATGACCCGTATGACCACTACAATACTCGATCGAGTTTCCACATGTTCCGCATTTTAACCTACGATCAGTGGGACCCATCCTAAAATCATTGGGACCGTCCTGCACTGGAATTTCCTTTGAATAAACATTGTGATTTTTTATTTCCACTACAGAATCAAACCGTGTTTGTTTGGAGGATAAATTTTGGAACTGGAGCGACTTTATCGTTTCAAGATGTTCCTTCTTTTCAATGTCATATTTTACAATGTTCATGTTGTCAGTGCAGTTTTTTTTTGAATTTGTTGTAGGAGTAAAGTTTCCAATATGAAAAACAAACAAATAAAACACGCAAACCACAACCGAATCTATTAAAAAAATATGAATCAATCATTTAACACACGAAATTGAAAGAATATTTTTTATTGAGAAATGATAAGCTTGATTGTCGCACCAGGCAATTTGTGTTTTATTTTTTGTACACAATGCTCAAACTTTTCAAATTCTGATTTTTTAGGAACGAAAAGTTTGAGTTTTTTGATTTCAATGTATAGTATTCGTATGGATTCGTTTGCATCAATCCGATCGAGCAATTCTATCCATGATTTCAACTCAGAAACGGTTGCCTTGATCTCCAATCTCATCAAATTGTCCAAACACCGATTCAACAAAAAGGAACATGAAAGAGGAGAATCCAAAACTTCTATCTTGAGTTCTTTTAAATTGACCCATGAATCATTGAACAATTTGAAGGATGTGACGAGAGTTTTACATTGTATGTCCAATGATTTCAGGTTTGGACAAAACTTGTCTGAACATTTGGTGATGTATAGGTTTTTACATTGGATGACGAGTTTTTCAATTTTGGGAGATTGATTCACAAATGAAATTTCATGATCCGAACCATTGAAAGAACTATTGAAAACGAGCTTGCAATGTTTGATGTTGGGAAACATGGACAACTCGAACTTTTTGGAAATAATCGCAAGACTATCGCTGCGCTGTTTTTGAAACCACAAATGATCCAGTGATTGAAATGGCGAATCGTTTGTCTCTGATATAACATCACAATCCGATGTGTACAGCGATTTTAAGGTTTTCATCCATTCATTTGATATTTTGAATCGAATCCTTTCACACTTTGGATTAAACATGTTCAATTTCAAATGAGCAATTTCAGGATTCTTCAATCCACTCATGTTGATTATTCGTTCATTTTTTGAGAGAATTGGAAATCGCCTGGTCGTCATTGTAGTGAGACCAAGGTGTTGTAATTTTTTCATGGACTCAATGAAGTTTAAAATTGAAAGATTGTATGGATCAATGCATGATTTAAATTGAACGATGTTTTTGACCCACGGCAATTCTTTTGTTGGAGGTACGACGTTCACTATGTACAACTTTTTTATGGATGGGGAAAGATTCCATTTTTCGATTTCCAAATCCTGGCGCAAAAGTGACATTTCATTGTTCCACAAAAACAATCGAATATCCAATTTCCTCAGTGTGCTCAAATCAAAATGAGACAATAACTTGAGGATCGATATTTTATCAACGGATTCGCTACTATTTTGTATGTTGAGTTTGAGTGTTTTGAGTCTGATTTTTTTTTGAGGGGGTAACCATTTCATATCTTCGAACCAAAAAGGTTTGTTTGTTGTTAATTCTAATTTGTGAATGTTGGAAAAATTTAATTTTGAGAGTTGAATTTTTTTTTGTTCTATTTGTTCTTCTATGGGAGCGTTGTTCAAGAAATCAAATCTGAGATCAAGTGTCAATCGTTCAAAGAAAGGACTACCTTCAAAATGTTCATCTGTTATTTTTTGGCACGAATCTAAGCCCACTTTTTCTTCGAATCCCAGCCTCAAGCACTCAAATTTTTCAAAGCATATTGGAAACTGTGATATGTGATCACGTATATCAAAATGAGCACCTTTCAAAGCCGGTGCATTGATGTCAACGTTGTAAAAATCAAACATGAAATTACCCGACCATTTTTTGAGGGGTCGTGGTTCATCTCTTGTTTTCTTATTGAGAATGTTGAACTTTTGTTTTATTTGTTTAATGTCAACGAAATGTTCAAAACACAAGGTGACATTGGAGAATGGTATCTGATGGTAATGATTTAAAAAATGACGATGGTTGATTTTTACATTGAACACACTACTGATTGGTATTTTTTGATGATCATAATTGCTAATGTATTTTTTAACGTGATCAACATATTCAGTCGTTTTGTTCTTGATGAACAACAGAAAAACATCGATCGGGACACAATGTGTCCTCCACTCGTATAGTTGATTGCAGACAGAAGTCATTTGAATGAAAGAAAATGAATCTTTTTGCACATAGCTGGTAATATTGTATGCTATATAAGGATCGCATGTCAAGTCGAACAAAGACAAAAATGGATTTTTTTGATTGTTGTACTTTACTCTTTTTTGGTATGATTCGTCACATGGTGACCTGGGTCTTTTTGACATGGTTGATGATTTGTGAAATAAAAGTATCTGTTTGAATATTTAAAAATACATACTCTTTGTTTTTATGGAGCACGTGACGCATTTTTTATATATATGTTTGATTTGCTATCTTTTTTTCAAAACAAAACAGAATATTCTAATTTTTTTTTGAAAATAATTCAAACAAGAATATATAAAAATAGTGCCTCGAAAAATTCACTTGACCCATAAATATTGGCTCACTTTTCAATAAAAAACAAAAATAAACAATGATGTTTTTTTTAAAAAGAACCAATAGTAAAGACAAGCTCACCAAAAAAGACAGGAAAAAAAACATTCTCGTTCAAAAGGAAATAAATACTCGCATACAATCATGTCAGCTTCAAATTATACACCTCCTGGAAGATATATTAAACTACATTAGTGTTCAGTTTGTTTACACATTTAAAACTAACAAGCCAACCATAAACAATCCATACTTTGTACAGTTCGTTTATGTTCAGAATAAAAATTCATCGCTCAAAAACAAGTATAAAATAGAAATCTTTTCAAAAGGACAAATAATGAAAACGCCCTTGATCAAAAATAGAAAAATAGACGACAAAACAATGAACATCAAGAGACACTACAATTTCATGTATTTTATTCGAGAAATATGTCATCTTTTTAGAATTTGGAGGCGTTCCATGAAGAGGTTCAATCGGTTCAAAGGTTTTACGTTCGGTGAAACAAACGATTCTTTCAAAGACGTTAATAATTCAGCAGACATCGAACATGATTTTGAAATGTATAACAGAAGATTTAGAACAAAAAAACAAAAGAAAGATTCAATCCATACAGATGAAGAACAAGAACAAGACGAAGAAAATTATGGAACGCTCATGAATCTTATTCAACAATGTGATGAACAGCAGGAAAATCAAAAACAGAAAGAAACCGAAATACAGCAAGAAGATCAAACACAACAACAAGAAATTGAAATACAGCAACAAGAAATCGAAATACAGCAAGAAATCGACATACAGCAAGAAAATAAACCAATAAAACATCAACCTTCATCAGAAACATTATTGTTGGATGATACTACATCTGGAGAAATGTCTGAGTTTGCAGAATATGAACTAACTCAAGGCTCCTATTATGACCCGATTTTAAAATACGACGATTATTGTGAAGAAGTACAACGTCAAATATACAACACCAATCAAATTGTATCTATTTTGTATTCGAGTCTATTAGATTTGAATTGAAAATGTATTATTTCAAGAACAAAATGTTTGAAAAAAAAATAAAAAAAAATGCACACATGAAATATTTATTTTTTATCAAACATTTTATTAACAAAACAAATTCATCGACAACAATGTTCGATTCACTTTATTTGATAAAAAAAATAATGAACTTGTGTCTGTGGTTCGATGTCAAGCTCAAAAAACCTCTCCGCGATGATGTTTTAAGAACAACAAAAAAATCAAAGTCAATCGACGATAAACAATTTTTCTCCAAAGTTGAAAAAGCAAACATATACAACCACATAATAGATTGCATTGAAACGTGTTTTATCTCTGGAGAATTTCAATTCTTTTTAAAGAAATTGCTGTTGGAAGATTATATTATAGCGGATTGTGTTCGTTCCAATCAAAATAAACCAGAAATTATTGAATTGAAGTCAACTGTTTTCAAAAATGAAAAAATTCAATGGATCAATGGAAATGATAAAAAAGTTCTTCTTCCAATTCACGAGCTGTGGAAATCGGGGAGTCGATCATGCGAGTTAGAAAGTTCAATTGTGAATTCATACATGAATTTATTGTCTGCTTATTTTCACAAAAAGATTTCTTTTTTATCGAGCGATATGACACATGACTTGAAAAAATGGTTCACTCATTTTCAAAAAGATCAAGCATCTTTACAAACCATTGATTCGAGGAATTACATGATGGCTTACATCCATTCGATCGACATGCAAAACAAGAAATATGTGTTTTACCCCTTTTGTGACAATGGTCATTGGATACTGGTTGTATTTGACTTGCAACTACAATCCATGTATTGCATAAACCCTCTAATCGAAAGACCTATATCCATAAAACAAACAAACAATGTGTTATATTTGTTCAAGACTCAGTTCATTGACAATCCTCATAAAAATTTCAAAAAGGGAAAGCAAGTTGAAGTTTGGTGCATGGATTATCCGCTCTTAAAAAACAATTGCCCGTTTTCTCAAGTTTCAACACAGAGGAACGCAATAGACTGTGGTGTGCTGGTGTGCTATTATATGAGATGCTTGACAATTGGAAGAATGAACGAGCTGAATAAATTTTATGAAACATGGGAAAGTTCTTATTTGTTTAGAAATCACATGTTGAAAGAATTGAATTGCAAGATGTTGTTGGAAAAATAAATTTTTATTTTAATGGAAAGACACTGAGAAAAACACAGATGGATCAAAATCTTGCATCTTGATGTTTGTTGATTGTTTCTTGTATGTATCAGGGTTTCTACTTGCATCTCCTCCGACTCTTCCCAGCAAATACGTCTTTGCATACTTTTCAAAATGACCCGCCAATTCGAACAACAATTTTCCATTCCTTATTGATGATGAAAACAGACTCTTCTTCATGGTGTCACAATCGGATAAAGTTGTTCTACAAAACACTACAAAATCAACAACGGGTAGTGATTTTAATGTTTTCGTGTCTTCGCTCACAATAATGACATCCAAATCGTATGATTTCAAGTTGCACATGATATGCGTAAATTCTTGAGATTTCAATAAAACATCGTTCATCTTGCTCATTTCGAATACAACCAATTTTTTGAATGATTTCTTTTCTTGTGGTTGTTTCTCTTGAGGTTTTTCGAATTCATCTTCATCAATCAACATTTTATTGAAATCTTTCATATTGAAAAATTCTTGCTGATTTTTGGACATTCTTTTGGAAGACATGTTTTCGTCTTTTTCCCAAACGCGCTGAACGACTTGTTCCTTTTGAACTTTTGATGGTTCTCTGGTCTTGAAATCATCGTCCCATTTAGCGGTCAACTCTTCCAACGATGCACAAAAAGTCTTTTTGTCTTTGAACATTGGCATGCATTGATCGACTGAACAATCAGAACCCTTATTTTGCTTGATGACGAACTCAACGAGTTTCTTGTATGCCAACTTGTGATCCAATGAATTCGTAAAAACAAACAACTGATCATAATCTGTAATATAGTGATAAATCAAATTTCCCACAAACGTTGTTTTTCCTGAGCTTGGCAATCCCTGAACCACGACAACATTGTTCTTTTGATTTTTGTTTTTTTTCATAAACTCATTATCTACAGTTATTGTTTCAAGGCAATGTCGGACAACGTAATCCGATTCATCTAGTGTTTTTTGAATCGAAAAATCAGTGCCTCCCGATTCTTTTGTTAAAATCTCTTTGTTTGACATGATTTGTTTGGTTGAACAAAGTATGAATGTACAAAGTGTTTTTTTTGTTTTGGTTAAATGTTTTTGTTTTTGTTCTTTTCAAAAATTGACAAAACAACAAAGTGAAAGGACTGTACATAAGTTCATATGTTCCAAAACATTTAATATCAAAATTACAATACACCATGAATGATTTTACTGTTTTAAAATCGGAAGAAAAAGAGGCTATATTCAAATCGAACACACAATACAAACGAGTAGTCGTAAAAGAATCGATCGATCAAAATCTATTTTCATCTTATGGCACAGGACAGATAGCAGCACAGGATTTGGAAGATCATGACGCGCATCGAGCAATCAGTAAAAAAAATATCATTGATTTTTTTGCAAACAATTCAATAAGTTCATGGAACACGTTTCAATTAATATTTGAACAATATCCTTCATTTTTAGTCAAACTTCTGCTTCTCAATGGGCATTACTTGTTTTTCGATGTCATGTCCACAAAAAACATTGACCCCAATTTCAATTATGCAGGTTTGCGGTTTCAATACAACAGCGAAGTAAACCGGTCACCAAAAAACCCAGCCCGCATACGAATGAGATTAAGACCAAATCCTTTGAGCGCAAATTATTTTGGAATTTTTTTCGATGCTTTTCCATTGAGAAATGATATTGTATTCATCAATTATGAAGAGAGGCAGGATTTGAATGGATTGTGGTACGTTGAAACGGGATCGGAATTCGTCCCATCTGGAAACAATCAAATACAACTCTCTTTTAGAAGATACCCCCGTATAGCAAGAATGCAGAAATTATTTCATCTCGATCCGTTTGTTTTTATTGGAAAGTTTGGAGAATTGTCTGGTGGAAAAATGTTTATACAAGAGAGTCCATTGTACGTGGATGTTGCCAATACTCAGATTGTAACACCGATGACATTCAAAGAACAAGACCCCGAACCAGTGGTTCCTGTAATTAAAAGTGATATTCAATCGGACAGTGATGTGATTTCTTTTTTCGCACCAAACAGTTTTGTTGTATTGAATTTTTTATTGAACAAAACATTGAACTCAAGTGCTACAAGAATCGATGTGCGTATGGATTTGTACACGTTTGACCTAATTCCCGGCACACTCAAAAAAATAACAAATGATATTTCATCGGACGTTGATGTACGGCTGTTGTTTTATAGTGAACCTGGTGCCAGTGATTCTGGAAGTAACAGTTCAGGCAATAACAATAACGTTTTGTTCAACGAAACAAATACAACTTCAAGTAACGATGTTTCATGTCATGTCAATTACAAAGACGTTGAAAATTTAATGTATTTGGGATACTTGAGAAATGACTTTCCCACGCAAACTACACCATTCTCGTATCAGCTCCAATACCAGAGGTCTATAGACGGTCTGGAAATTTTGTCCACT
>Ga0100402_1004224_pt1 | contig 15264 bp, 11 predicted proteins | sample CryGeyme20150102_FD_80419 | JGI IMG/M metagenome (GOLD analysis project Ga0100402, IMG submission 80419) | Groundwater microbial communities from Crystal Geyser aquifers in Utah, USA - Crystal Geyser metaG 2015-0102 | ecosystem: Environmental > Aquatic > Deep subsurface > Groundwater | place...
AAAGGAAAAGCAGCTAATAGCAAGCTAACATTGTAGTATCTCTTGGCTAAGTTAGAGAAAGGCAGCTTTAAATTTTGACTGCAAAAACAAAATTACACATACAGTGCCTTTTAGACGTAAGAATTTAGTATTTTCTTCTTCACAGTGCAAGAGGTGCTGGTCCAGCATGGAGGACCTTCTTAGTAGACTTAAAACTTTAGCTAGTAGTACTCTAGCTACTTTGAAAATAGTAAGCTAAATATTTATCTGGGTCAGAATTCGAGGTCCAAGCTCCCATCTGTAGGTTTGACTATACAAATTTTCTGTACACGACCACTTCCAAAATAGTAGCTAAGCTAGTAAATATTTATCAGTAGCAGACAAATAACAAAACTTTTATGGCCACCCACTGGCTAGAGTGGTTGGCAATTTCTTTTATCAATGGATACTACCAGGGTGTACCAGGTACGAGTAGTTACTACTACCTGGTACGCACTACTACAAGTAGAGAGCAGCCAGCACCAGAGAGAGAACTTCAGGATTTTAGTATGGTACTCTACTACTACTAGTAGCTACCCGTAGCTACCTGGTAGAGTCTACGTACCCGTAGATTTTTTGTTTGGGGTAAAAAATTATACTCCGAGTAATAATAATAATTGCAACCATTCGTATTGAAGCATCCACCCGGTAGCTTTCAATTAGAGCCAAAACGCACTTTTCATAACTCTCATTCAATTAACCAATGATTCATCAGCTCCCAGTGTGCAGTCTCTTGTCAGTTGTCAGCAGGCCCACACAAATTTTCTGTGGCGGACCAAAAGAAAGCGTCTTCGAACCGGGTCCACTATTCACAACACAGACTTTAACTTAACTGAGACTAGAAGAAAGCATTTGTCATGCCTACCCAGCTCAGTTCCCGAAATAAGACGAGCAGGAAGCCCTTTCTGAGAAATTCCACGGCCATGCTTCTTTATCTGACTTCTGGCACGGCTGCGGCGTTTTCTACGAAAGGTGGGGTAGCATTTGCAGGACAAGCTTTGCGATCTTCTCCGCTTTCTCTTCTCTCTCGGTCTCCGCCGTCTAGACGTTTTTTTGCCGCTCATCAACACAAGCGAACCCCGACTTTGACCGTTTCTACTACGCCACAAGCGACGGAGACAGATGCCTACGATGTGATCAACCGAAATTGGGGCTTGGATAAATACAACCCTTCTGGTTTTGAAAATCAAATTTATGAGTGGTGGGAAAAAACAGGATGCTTCGAGCCAGATGCCAAGCAAAAACGGCAAGAAGCAGAAAATCCCTATGTTCTGCCCATGCCTCCTCCAAATGTTACTGGTCGTTTACACATGGGCCACGCCATATTTGTGGCCTTGCAAGATGTTTTGGCCCGTTTTCATCGCATGCGAGGTCGTCCCGTGTTGTGGTTGCCAGGTATGTTTCAATAATTGCTAATTTGGTGTTTAAATTTTGATAGTGTTGACGGCAAGAAAGCATCTTAGCCATGAAATATTTTGCACCGTAACAGGGACGGATCATGCTGGGATTGCCACTCAGCTTCAGGTTGAAAAACAACTCATTGCCGAAGGGACCACGCGAGAGGAAGTCGGGCGCGAGGAATTCCTACGTCGCGTGTGGATTTACAAAGAAGAACAGGGAGGACACATCACTCGCCAGCTTCGCTCGTTAGGCGCTTCAGCAGACTGGAGTCGCGAACGCTTCACGATGGACACGGACCTCAGCGAAGCTGTGACGGAGGCGTTTGTTCGATTGCATGAAAAAGGCTTGGTCTATCGGGGTGAGTACATGGTCAATTGGGCGCCGCAGCTGAAAACTGCAGTCAGTGATCTGGAGGTGGAGTATTCGGAAGAAGAAGGAAAGTTGTTTTATTTCAAGTACATGATAGACGGCAGTCAAGAATTTCTCCCTGTAGCAACTACTCGTCCAGAAACAATTCTGGGTGATACTGCCGTCTGTGTTCACCCTGAAGATAAACGTTACAAAAACTTGATTGGAAAGCAAGCGGTGGTGCCCATGTGTGGAGGACGCACAATTCCAATCATCGCTGACGAATACGTAGATATGGAGTTTGGAACTGGAGTTCTTAAAATCACACCCGGTCATGACCCCAACGATTACATCATCGGAAACAAATTTGACTTGCCAATCATCAATATTATGAACAAAGATGGAACGTTGAATTGCAATGCCGGAGCCTACGAGGGTTTGGACCGCTTCGATGCTCGATCAAAACTTTGGGAGGATATGGAGGCAGAGGGCCTGGTAATCAAGGCCGAACCTCACATTCAACGCGTTCCCAGATCACAGCGTGGTGGTGAAGTTATTGAACCCCTTGTCAGTAGTCAGTGGTTTGTCAGAACCGAAGGGATGGGTGCAAAGGCTTTGAAGGCGTTAGAAGATGGAGATATTACCATAGTGCCCGAACGATTCAACAAAGTCTGGAACAATTGGTTGACAGACATTCATGATTGGTGTGTTTCCCGTCAGCTGTGGTGGGGGCACAGAATCCCTGTGTGGTATATTGGCGAAAATAGCAAAGATCAATACATCGTTGCACGAAACGAAAAAGAAGCTCGGAAGAAGGCAGTAGGAGACGGCCACTCAGAGGACGTGGTGCTCCGACAGGAGGAAGATGTTCTGGATACTTGGTTCAGTTCTGGACTTTGGCCATTCGCCACTGTTGGTTGGCCCAATGCCGACGTTGACGACAAAGACTCGGATTTTGCACGTTTTTACCCATCGACGTGTCTCGAGACTGGTTATGATATAATTTTCTTTTGGGTTGCTCGCATGGTCATGATGGGAATTGAGCTCACTGGAGAAAGTCCCTTTAGCGTAATTTACTTACACGGTCTTATTCGTGCTGCTGATGGTTCGAAAATGTCGAAAACTAAGGGAAATGTTATCGACCCTCTCGATACTGTGGCAGAATATGGTGCTGATAGTCTCCGCTATTCTCTTGTGACCGGCGTTACGCCTGGACAGGTACGTTGCTTTCTGTGCGTCTAGACGTATACTTTCGTAATGGTACCCTTTGCCGACCCCAGCATATTTTATCATGTTGACACCAGGATATTCCATTGAACATGGAGAAGATTGAGGCGAATCGAAACTTTGCGAATAAGTTGTGGAATAGCGCCAAATTTGTCACGGAAAATGCCTTGAAAGATATTTCCGATGAAGAACTTGCCGAGTTGAGTGTGAAAGGGCCCATCGAAATGGAGGAATATGATTCCATGCTTCTACCAGAACGTTACATCGTATCCAAGTGCCACACCTTAGTGGCGAGCGTTACGGAGCAGATCGAAAAGTACCAACTCGGCGGTGCAGGCAGCCTCATCTATGCTTTTTTCTGGGACGATTTCGCAGATTGGTATATTGAAATCTCGAAAACTCGTTTGTATGAAGGTTTAGGAGGCACCGACGAGTTGGAAGCTAAAAAAGCGAGGCGTGTGTTAGTCTATGTTCTTGATACCTGTCTTCGACTTTTGCATCCATACATGCCTTTCGTGACGGAACACCTATGGCATCATCTTCCTAGAACTGATCCACTTGTCGAACAAAAAGCCCATGCCATTATGCTTTCCGACTGGCCCCAAATGGATGATACTAAGCCGCTTGTTACCAGCAGGGAGGCTGAGAGTACTTTTGAATGTTTTCAAGCTGTAACAAGAGGCATTCGTAATGCTCGAGCTGAATACAATGTGGAGCCTGGCAAGAAAATCAGCGCTTCAATTGTGGCCAGCTCTCCAATTCGCGAGGAAGTGCAGAAAGAAGTGGCCTCGTTGAATGCTTTGGCCAAACTCGATGCTGATTCGGTACAATTCTTCGAACCTGGGTCTGAGGCGGCGAGGAAGGCAGCCACAGATTCGGTTCAGCTGGTGATTCAGGATGGCGTTGAAGTCTTCCTGCCGCTTGCGGGTTTGATCGATCCCGAAAAGGAACGAAAGAGACTAGAAAAGCAGGACGATAAGCTTCGAAAAGAAATCCAAAAATTAGCCGGCAGGCTAAATTCGAGTGGCTTTTTGGACAAGGCTCCTGCAGCTGTAGTTGATAAGGCCAAGAACGAGCTTGCCGAGCTAGAGGACCAAGCAGCGAAGGTCAAAGCTAGCCTAGAGTGTCTTCCTGCACGAAAATATACTATGTGATAGCTGTTGAAATACCACCAAATGATAATTGAAATCGCAGAGGTTTTCACTGTTTCATAGTCTTCCTATCACAGGTACTTGGTTACTTGATGAAAATTGGCGGCGTTCAGCGCTTCCGACCATGCTACTAGTAGACAGGAGGAAGACAATGGCAAAAAGACGGGAAGGTGAAACAACGAGGACATTGTTTCCTATTTTTTTATAATCTGCATGTTTTGTAACAAAAACCTCCAGCTTTTGCACTTCTGGCAGACATCAATTCAATTCACCCAGCAAGCCCCAAATTTAACTGATTGATCTTTTCATAGCGCTGACCATTCACTTCGTTACATGTGAATACTTTTGTTGTTTAATTTCGCTCAATTTCTTTGTCAGGTATACATTGGAACGCCTGCTCTCGGCTAGGGCTGTCTTCTGTGCTTCAATTTGATCGTCTTTTCGCTGGTTGCTGCGTTCGAGTTTTTCAACAGATTTCTTCAAGTCCACCACCATTTTCTCGAGACCTTCCTGTCTTTTCTTGACGCTTCCATGATCTGACTGAGCCTGTTGTAGCGCCGAAGCAAAGCTAGTGGCAAACAAAAGACTGTCTGTTTGAGATCGTCTATTGGCACATGCTGCGTCTAAGTACTCGTTTAATGCTGACTGCACACTGAACTCTCGCCATCCAAATTCAACAACAACGGCATCTGCGCACCGTTTGCAGAGATCTGCTAATCGGATCCAATGTATAATTGTGTCTTTAGAATCCAGATCCTTTACTAATGCTGTAAAGCCAATGGCTGGTTCAGGGCCAATCCTCGGCATCGTGAGTGAATTGGTGAGATCTAGTAGATTGGCCGCTGAAATATGCCGAGGATGATGTTCGAGGTAAAGGTACACAACTTCGCTCAATACCAAGCTTGTGCTGTCACTCTTTGATTCTGAACAATTGAGCGACTCGATGAGTTCTTTCAGCAGATCTATAGGCAGTTGTAGCAGCGACTTGACACTGATCTCTTCAAAATGCTCTGAACACAACCTTTTGGCGGCCTCCGCCAATCTTTCATCTTTGTACTCGCGAGCATGCTTGAAGTAAATTGGCCCCGTCTTAAAGGATAAATCCCGCTGAATAAATTTGTTGATTGCTAGTGTGAGAGCCTCGCAGCCAAACAGACGGGACAAATGACGTAGTGATACGGCGTTGTTTGTGTTTGTGGTCTCCCCTATGCAGATGTTATGCTCATCTTCGCTCGAAGAACGGGATTTAGTGGAGTGCATTTGTATAGCAGTCATGGTCGAAGAAGCTGCAGTTGCCACTGTACTTCCACAACTCGAAGACGATATACTAGCTCCCGTGTAGAGATAGTCGAGGAAGTCCGGGAAATTCTTGGCGTCTTGTTCTTCCAAGTCAATCTTAGTTGAGCTGCTATTACTTGTAATGTCCTTTCGTTTTAAAAGCTTGCTCGGAGTTCCTTTTGAGGATCCAAACAGCATTCTAAAGTATTTGCTGCTCTGTGGTCCTTGACTGAGAATTTGTCTGTGAACGTAGTATGTTCGTGGCTTATGGTTCTTTGTTACAACAACGAGTCGCCAGTCCGATCTATTTGTTTTTGGATTCCCTCTCCATGATAAAATCATGCTTTCGTCGCTCTCATCTGAATCAGCTCCATAGAGGATTGTTTCATCATCCAAAGTAAAATAAGACTCTCCAACAACGTATTGGCCATCATTTTCGAAGCTTCCCATGTCGGATGCCATTCTGAACTCTAAAGCAGAAAACAAAGAAGGGAGACTAGAGAGTACGCAGTCGATAAATGCGATTCAATGCTTGGTTTATTGAAATACTTATTCTGGAGGTTTATTGTTTCCAAAATAATGCCTTCGGAAGGGGGAAAACATGTTTTGCGCTTCTCCTTCGCCAACAGAAAAAGTGTGAGCTTCCCATGATACTCTGCCGGAGCACGTTTTAGAGATACTGTACAGTACAGTAGTCCGTACTAATCAAGGCAGCACACCAGAAGTGGATTTCTGCATGACTCGACATCATCGGCAGTACTATCGCTTTTTTCTCCTTCTCAGTAATCGGCTTCTGTATTCCTTAATCTTCACTAGTACTAGACTACTGTAGCTAGCTACTAGTAGAGTAGAGTAATACGTACCAGGTAGCTACCTGGTACTACGGAGTAGAATACAGAATACTATCACCGAACAAAAAGCACGCTCTACTGCACAATTACACATGCGACCATGTCGAAGGCATCCTGCGCATCCACAGATCAGGTGATCGACACGCTCTGCTCTCCTCCCGAAGTATGCGGGAAAGATGCAGACCAAAACAAAGAAAAGCACATCTCCAAACAAATCACGGACGACAATGATAATTTCATTCAAAAGGTCCTCAAGCGGGACAAGCCCCTACTGGTGGGAATTGCGATGATGGTCATCTTGATACGTATCCCCTATCTCAAGTTTTTTTTATATCCCTTTGTTATTTTCTCGACTTGGATTCACGAAATGTGCCATGGCATGGCGGCGATTTTGGTCGGTGGAGGTGTGTCCAAATTAATGATTTATAAAGATGGTAGTGGCTTGTGTTATTCTTGGACAAGTGGAGAAGATTGGAAAAGAGCCATAGTCGCGAGCGCAGGATATTGCGGAACAGCATTGATGGGAAGTGCTATGCTCTTGTTTCGGCGTACGCGACGTGGACCAACTGTTGGTTTGATTGGTATGGGGATTGCCATGCTCCTTAGTTGTACCCTTTACATTCGCAATCTATTTGGTGTGATTGCCATTGCCTTTATAGGGTTTGGAACATTCGTAGCAGGATGGACTCTACCACCTCGTCGCGTCTTGTATCTATACAGCTTCATGGCTGCAATATGCTCGTTCAATGCACTGGACGCCATCAACGATCTCATGGATATCCAACCGGGACAGGCCTATGTAAATGGGCAAGAAAGTAGTACAGATGCTCATACAGTTGCTGACTTGATTGGTATGACGTATGGGTTTTGGGCTTTTCTGTGGTTGCTCTTCGGAATCCTCATGTCGGCACTTGGACTGTTTTTCCCCTTTGACGGGATAACGATCCTTCAAGAAAAGAGAAACCAGAGAAGGGCTGAAGAAAAGTTGTTGCCCCAACATGGAGGGCCCTCAATTGTTGGAACATCATACACTGCCATGGTAGAGCAAGAACCTCGGACACCTTCGACACCCCCAGCCATGAATCCTGATTATCAGCCGCAGCAATCCCAACAGCAACATTCTTGGGTGAAAACAGAAATACCTGTTGCGCAGGTAATCCATTATTAGATGTTGCAATGATTGAAGAAGTCGAGTCGACAGTAATAACACAACACCTATAAAGAGCACATGTGCCATTAGATCCGCAGCATAGCTACTTTTAAGTCGTACTATCCTACGTTCCGTCTTTTTCGTCGGAGTCTTTCACCTCGAAGAAGGCAACCCGTTTTTCTGGCTTGGGTTTAGCGCTGTCGATATTCATTCTCTCATGGTCATCGTCTTCGGCAAGCTCATCAAAACCGGGGGAGTATTCAATAAACGTTCCATTTTTAGAGAACGTCCCTGGGTGGATGATGCTGCAACCGCCAAAGATTTCCTCTTCCTCGCCTGATCCTCCCAGGATTAGGGCGTCTGGCAATGGATACAATCGGAGTGCATGGTCGTAATTCCAAAAAATTGGAGCATTCACAACGGGCATGAGATGGCCTTGTTGCAAAATCGTGCGCGCCATCTTCGAATGGGGCGTTACTTCGCGGCTATCAACCATTTCGTCGTCAGGTTCATTTTGCTCAAGTCGAATTTCATTTTGCAGGATCCAAGAAAGAGCATCGTGCCGGAAAAGCACCATTTCTTTGCCGTTTTGCAGGATTCGGCAGGGGTTGCTACCCCAATGGGCGTTTGGGATCTGGTGCGTTTGCATTGTTCTTTGAAGTCCAAGCGTCTCTTGATTCACTGGAACTTGAGGAAGGACACAGCTTTTGGTGTCGTTTGGACCGGGAACAAAGACAAAATGCGCATTATCTTTCAGGCTTTTAAACTTTCCCAAAATAGTAGCCAAATCCTCCCACCCTTCCTTTGTTTGAGTCTGGCAGGTAGACGAAAAATTACCCATGAAACAAAAGACTGGGAGATCAGCAGGTTTCCGCTTTTCGTACCTGTTGAACAAGTTCTCCAACATGATCAGAACCCTGGGCTGGTCTAAATGAACCTCCGATAGAACCACAAAGGTTGCATCTCTTTCGAACTGGCTGGAACATGGCAAGAAATAAGGATGCCGTACCTGCTGTTGAAGCCTTTGCATCGTCCTTTGCCTTTCCTCTACAAGAGGACCACCGACGGTTTCCACCTTCAAGATTCCATCTTCAAAAATTGCTTCAACAATCAGAATAGAGTTTTCAGTAATGTAGGTATCATCCATCGCTAAGGCATCAGCAAACGTAACCCGAACTCTCCCTGTCGTGTCTTCCAAGTAGAATTTGCCTTCCTCGACTTGCACCAGGATTCCCAATACTGTAATCAAATCACAGTTGGATTTTCCCAGCAGACTTTCAATGGGTGTGAGTGTGTGACAATCGTCTTCATTGCCGAAATCATCTGTACCTTTATATGTAATCGGCTTTTTGTGGAATTTTTCGTGACGTAGCATGCTCTGATGCACGAGAGCATAACGCTGTGCCATCACATTGATCTAATGGATGGAGAGAAGGTTTGAGGGTTTCCAGACAATCAGAAAAATTGATCAGCGGACAGCAGCAACAAAAAGTACAAAGCAAGTGACGTATGCCATCATCACCAACTTACTTTGTCAGCTGCATCTCCGAGCAAAGACCAACGTTTTTCTTCTACCCGAAAAGTCTTGCGCATGGAATCGTACACCAGTCGCGGGGTATCCATCGCGTTGATAATTTCCATATTATCTGTGACATTCTTTTTTTGTGGATTATAAATAGATTGAATCGTTTCCAACCACATGGCCTCTGTAAGGAGTTTCTCTCCCTTCCCAGTAGTGAATTCCATCTCTTCCAAGACCTCCTCGAAGGAATTCACTCCAGTCGCGTTGAAGTATTCGTGCATTGCTGTCAATGCTGCAGCATGCACCATCCAACCCCTGCTTTTGCACGCACGGACAATTTTCTTGCGGCTCAATACTTCGGCCATCTTTGATCTTGGTGTGTAACTTCGTTAACGTTTGTTTTTGATGTCTAAAAGCAAAACACAGTAATGATTAGAACATTCAACGTTCAACATTCAACATTCAGTGATCAATTAGACCTTGGGTCTAGTCTACTCGAGTATGTTTTTTTTGTTTCTCCATGATTGGCATTTTTTGCCGCCAAATTCATGATGGATGACACCCGGCCAAGTATTTTTCTAGGCTACTCCATCTACCAAATCCTACGCAGTAGCTACAGTACTAGTAGTACTACTACTAGCTTAGCACGGAAGTACTCAGAGTAATACTAGTCTAGTCGTAGTAGTAGTAGTAGTACTAGTACTACGTAGATTCTAGACTACTACTCCTACTACTAGCTAGAGTAGCTAGTAGTAGTAGGCTTGCTCTACTACTTCACTACTACTCGAGTAGCTAGTAGTAGTAGACTAGTAGACTAGAAGAATAGCTTATCGGAATATCGCGCTTCCAGCTAGCTCTAGTAGTAGCTACTAATAATAGTTAGCTACAGTAATTAGAGAGAGTAGTAGAGTAGTAGTTGGAGTGGTCATTTGTTTCAGGTAAACTTTGTCAATTCATTCGGCTTGTCGGCGGTATTGGCCACTTGATGTCCACTTAGTGCTAAGAAGTCGCAAATAATCGGCCGAGCGGAGGTCTAGCTGCTAGAACAGTGCAGAGCGGCACATGAAAACATGTTTTCTCGCCCTTGGAACCCTACTAGGCAAGGACTACCAAAATTGTTTTCAAGAGGGCATCTTAAGCAGTGCTAAAAAATAATGATTATGCGCAAAATTGGTACTCGGAGTAATCTAGTAGGCACCGCAAACCTCTGCTATAAACAACGTGTACACGTCGTTAGACGGGCGAGCACCTGCAATCACTGCATGAAGACTCAAAAATCCTACCCATAGAACATGAGACTATATAGAGCTGAAAGACATCTGGCTCTCCATAAAAATATTAAGGAGCAAACTAATAATATGACATCAAGAGATGCTAAGAATATCACCAAAACAGTCCGACCAATATTACTGGAAAGTGGAGATGAGTGATTTCTCAAGCAACGCGATGCACAATATAAAGGAGGGTAAATAATACACCGCGCGTAGCAAACTTCTACTCGCTTAGACGGAAATGGGCTTGTCCACCTTATTTCCATATTCATCAAGATAGACCCACTCCCCAGTCTTTTCGTCCACAAATTCAGTCCATTCTTTGTTCTGGGGAATCAAACCTTCGTATTTTTCGGGTTCATTTTGAGCCCATGTCTCCTTTCCGATAACATCCGTGACTTCGTGTCCTTGCATGGCTAGGATCTCTTCGCATTCCTTTCCAGGGTGCAACTCCAAGTGCTCTGTCTCAACAATGAGAGGAGGTTCTTGAAACTGATGCAGCGGTGGAGGAGACGAGAGGGTAAACTCGAGGGAATTCGCGATCAAAGGAATCACAACATTGTCACCGGGAGACAAACCCGACAATGCTGGGGCTGTGGAGGAGATGGACCGAGTGGCCGCTGAAATGATCGAGAAGAATCACCAGAGTGTTAGTGGTTCGACAATGTTAAAGGTTAAGTTAGAGCGGATTTGTAGAAAGACTGGGGTGGGAGATACAACTTGCTCAATAAATTTTATGCCAGGACGACCATGGTTGACAATTTATCAATTATACTCCCAGCTAGCAGAGCACATCTTTAAACTATACAAGATGTCATCAGCTGCGTAGAGCAAAATTACACAGGGCTTGGCAACCAAAATCAGTAGTAATCCACGAGTGTTTTTGTATCCTCGGCAAAGCCGACCCGTGGCATTTCACTATCTCTTCACTTACCAATTCGTAGTGCAGGAGTTGCAGCTCGACGAATGACGGTAGCCAACATAATAGAGATTCTTGTTGATATAATAAAAAGATACTGTAGTAAATATATATGACTGGTGTATTTGGTATTCGGTAGATACTAGCTAGTTAGTCTACTGTTGCTGGTAGACTGTTTTTTAGGGTACGTTTATTACGCGACAGCATCTGATCAAATTTCCTCTTTCTTCAACAGCTCTTGCGTACGCAGTACAGACGAAACCATACGAACTCTCATCAGGTGTGTGAGCTGCTTAACCAGTTCAGGAATTAACGAGACTCCCGGTTCTCGGAACAAAAACAATGATCACCGAAACTCGCCCTTCCTGCGCGTCTTTAGGTAGTGCACTTTTTTGCCTCTGTCTCTGGCTAGCACAACAGAAGAACACAAAGCTTAAATCCCCCCCAACCTAACAAAACGCAACCATGCACCACCACCACCAAGCTCAGCTGTTGTTGTTGAAGCAAAACACCACAACAATGATGACATCGGCGCAAAGGAGGCAACAGAATGAATACCTTGCTTGATTTTGCGGCCTGCCAGCACGAAACTAAACCTTTAAATGCTGCTGCTAATTAAAATAATGTGCCAGTTGCGTTTAGCAAGAGTTTCACGGCGACACTGTTTTTGTTCTCCTTCCTGCCTTCTTCTCTCCTCGTCGCGTTGACTTGCTTGCTTTTTTTGCACACACACAGTGTTTACAGCCAGCCGCTCAGAAAAAATCATCATCAACGCGTGCGTGTGCTTTTTTTTGTTGTTGTTGTTTGCTGGAAAAGGAAATCCTCCTGGCAGCAGCAGCGAGCCCTCCCCTCTTCTTGCTTCAGCACGGCGGCAGGCAGAGAAGAAATGAGTGTGATTTCACCAGAAGCAAGTTCGTCCGGCCGCCACCCGACACACGCGGCATCACACATCCGGCTGAGGTTCCTGAGGGTTTTTTACGAAAAAGATTGGCTAGCGTCCATGCCTTTGTTAAGAAGAAAAAAAAGCAGTGGCTGCTTGCTGCTGCTCGCTGTTGTTGTTAGCAGCGCTGCTCTCTGGTGTTGATAAGAAAAATTGGAATGATTGCTCAGCAGGCCAGTCTTGCTTTTGCTGTTTTGTTGGTTGTATCAAGTTTCTGCCTTTTTACAAGCGCCCCTGTCCTCGAAATTTTCATGCAGGTTTTCTCTCTCCTCTCTAGCCCTCTCAGAAAATTATTTACAGAGCAGGCAGGCAAAGGATGATATTTTTAGTATTATTTATTTACAAACAATATTCCACTGACTTTGTTAGATTGAGATTTCTGAAAGGATATTTTGTCATTCGCATTGCTTATTCATAGTAATTTTTTGGTTCTCTGCAAATTCAAAAAGATGGCAATTTAAATGACTCACTCTCTCTTTCTTTCTCTTCCATCTTAGACAACCCGTGAGCTTTGAAGGTTGCACGTGCGTGCGATTTTTCCACCTAACCAGCAGCAACACCAAACTTGTACCTGTTAGATAATTGCAAATTGCTGTAGTCAATCATTAGCAAAAAATTCTTTGGACGGAGCTGTTTGTCAAATTTTTGTTTCAGAAATTAATCGTTCGTTACGCTCACTTTTCAATTATATGTTCAGGAGAGACAAGAATGAAACTGTACTATAACACTCTATGATTTGTTCGCAGCTACTAGTAGCACAAAACGTACTCGGGGTACGTATTTGCAAAAATCTCAGCAAAAGAAAAATTCATACGTTAACATTTGGTAACCATAAAGGTCTCTACTACTGTTTTCAAAATATGTCACTCCATCCCGACAGATACCATTGGAATCCTGCAGTTGCCATACTTGTGATCCCTGTAAATTAGATATTCAAACTTTTTTAAGTACTCGGAGTAAATTTTTTCAATTAAAAATTTGATTTATCATAATTTGCGGTGACAGATAAATAATCATATGCAAAGTTGGGACTGGAGACAGCTTTGCTAATACAAAATTATTTTGGATGAGAATGGTGTTAAATTTCTATAGGACTGATAAATACGGAGTACTTACTTTTTCCATTTCCTTTAATTATTAAGTTAATTTTACTCCTTAAACATTTGGAAGCGTCGATGTGACTGGAAAGTCTTCCTTTTAACAAGTTTTTTATTTTAGATGAAACGAAGACACGCGTGAAGATAAAAACACTTGTAAGAAATGAACAAAAGAAACAAAATTCTATTCTAAGCAGGATGTTATGGGAATGACCACTATTCCCCAACGCGTACACAGACCCACACATACATAGACAACTTCAAGTATCATTGATTGTGCGGTGTATTCTACTCTTCTATTCCAGTCAATTAAAATCATTACTGACACTAAACAAATGCTGATAAATAAGTACCTCATACGAAAAAGTGCCTGGTTTGTCTCAGTTCCTAATCACCCGAAAGTAAATTTTTAATACAAATTTGGTAAAATTTGATGTTAGAAATTAAATTGCTCATCACAGGGAAAACGAAAAAAATAAACAGAGAAGAAATTGCGCAAAACGCGAAATATCAATAAGAATACCTGATCAATATCAAGAGATTACGAGAGCATAATAAGACTAAGAAATAATCATACAACAATCAGGCAATCACAGCTCTAACGCATCACCATTTACTTCGACTCCAACCACACATTTTCTAGAGAAGTCAGCACTGATGTAAACTCCCACTTTTCCTACTCTTTCTCCTCCTACTCCTTTTACTTTTCTTACTACTCCTACTCCTACTTTGATACATGAGTGATTTTAGAACCAAAACTTTACCAACATTAAAAGAACTCATGCAAGCAAACAACTGCATTCACGAAATGGGGTTTTTCTTGAGAAATCTAATTTTTAAAAGACAAAGCAACGTGTACCATACGATAGATACCATCGGCGTACCAAGGAAAGGTGCGTGGCATGTTTGGCTCCGTTTATTCAAACAAGTAGGGCCATAATTAAAGTGTGCACACCTGTAGCTTACGAAAAAACTAGTAAAAGCTTCGTTGCCCGTGGTACATACAAACACACAGCAAGAACAGCCACGTCAAACTTGGATTTTTACTAATGAACCTTCTTTGCTGCATATAATGGACTGTGACCTATTTGTTTATTTTTGAAATAATTGCTGGCTATTTACTGAATTTTCTTTTTTCCTCACTTTGTGTTGTTACTATCCCAATGCAGAATAACTGCTATCTGCTCAATTTTTTGCTCAATTTGGGATTAACCAGTTGCTCAAGAAAATTCTCCAAAACCTGCCAGGAGTGCATAGAGAAGAAAGCAACTCTCTGCACACCACTACTAAAAGTGTATGTGTTGAGCCCAACTCAGTTTAGTACTTTTTTAGATTTTTACTGTAGGACATAGTTGTCAAATTCAGAGCAAAATGAAACATTTTTAGTAAATAAAACACAACAGCAGTGCTCCTCCGCTCAACTTTCAAGAATTGTCTTTATCATATTACTTTTTGCGCATTTTGCTTATTGCTGTAGTGGTGATGATCATTCACGTGATGGCTGCATGCTCGCTCAGGAAGGGTGGTTGGTGATAGACATCAACCAATTTCTCACTAAGAATAGTACAGTAAACAACAGCAAGTAAATACAGTCAAATCAGAAGTACCTCCTCTTCTCTCTTTCCGTGGAATCATCATGTTGATGGACTCGAAGCCTACAACAACACACACCAATAATAATAATATACCAACCACCCGCCTGTTGCGTATTGATGATGCAAGAGACCCCCTCTCTACGGTCGTTAAGTTTTATAGTAAACAGAGAGAGCTGCTAGTAATTTACTCTATTTACTGCGAAAACCCAGAGCTGTCTACTTCCACCAGTATTTGCTAGCTGAGAGAGCACTGCAAAATGCACCGCTAAAAACCAGGGGTTTTAGAGTGTTCAAATATATATTATGAGATTAGAACTAAAGTAATCTGAGTTGTAATCTCAGAGGCGCAGATCTTGCAGGTCGAGCACAATGTCATCCAACGTAGCCCTACGCGAGGAGGTGAATAAGCATGCGGAGTTGGATCCAGATGCTCGAGAAGAATCGTCTAAGTGTAGTCCGAGTGATAACTTGGATGTGGGTTGACGATGACTGTTCG
>Ga0100402_1004227_pt1 | contig 15252 bp, 14 predicted proteins | sample CryGeyme20150102_FD_80419 | JGI IMG/M metagenome (GOLD analysis project Ga0100402, IMG submission 80419) | Groundwater microbial communities from Crystal Geyser aquifers in Utah, USA - Crystal Geyser metaG 2015-0102 | ecosystem: Environmental > Aquatic > Deep subsurface > Groundwater | place...
AGTTACAATTGCGTGACAAAAGTTACAATTGGAAGGAGTAATTCCTATGCATCTTAAAATCAGCAACTTATGACTTCAATTAATTGTTGAAAACTCCGTTCGTGAGCGGATGAATGCGGGTTTAAATCCGTCAGAATTAGAGAGTTCGTTAACTATTGTTGGGAATTTGCCTAGTGAACAATCAGGATTATACAGTATAACGGCTAGTGAAGGTCTTTTCTCTTCAAGTGCAAATTATAATTCAAAGTTAGCATTTGTTGCAACAAGCAATCATCCAGCAATTCCTGAACCAAGCACATATGGTTTATTGTTAGGTGGAGCAGCTTTATTAGCAGCAACTGCATATAATAGAATGAGAAAATATCGTCGAGCTCTGGCGCGGCGCGTTAGCGACGTTGTCCAGAGGCGACTTGTTCAGCTTTGATTCGTTCAGACATCCAAACCTTCATGATGGACTGTCGAGTGACGCCAACACGCTTCGCTTCTTGATCTAAAGATGCGATCATCCAATTAGGTAAGTCCAGATTGACTCTCCGCTGTTCTAAGTTGGGTCTGAAAGCCTGATCCAAGCTTAAGAATTCAGTGATGTCCTCACCGTCGTCAAAACGACGATCCAATTCTTCAGCTGTTATAGTAGGTTCTTTTTTCGCCATCTCTTGCCCTCCTGCATGATATGATTCTTATTTTCTTTTCTCGATAGGTAAATATTGCTGTCCAGAGTTTACCCAAGTAGCTGGCAATCAAGGCGCTGCTGGGTTCAGTTTTGCTTCGCGCCGGAACTTCGAGGGCTGTCACATCCTTCCAGAGCTCCTGAACTTCCACGAAGTCGATTCCATGCTTTGCTTTGTTTTTTGCCGACTTTTCGGGATCGAACTCAAAATCCATAAAGGTATAATTATTGAATAATTATACCTTTATGGATTTCAACCTTTTTTTGCTGAACAGGTGACATATAGGAGCTTAAGGACACCCACATCTTTTGTCCTGAAATCCAGCGCAAACAATGGGTGTCCTTTATTCTTTTTCTACAAGCGGATACAGTAGCTGCGGCGCGAGAGCGACGCGGAAAGCGCGCACGGATACAGTAGCTGCGGCGCGAGAGCGGCTCGGAAAGCGCACGGATACGGTAGCTGCGACGCGAGAGCGACGCGGAAAGATGCATTACCCCTCCCCGATGATCCGCAAGGGATTCGTCCCTGGCAAAGCGGGCTCTAACGGCGGCGGCCTTTGGTGAGCTTTTGCGCGATGAGGAACTGGACGCTCTTTTCGAGCTGTTCGAGTTCGAAGGGGTCGATGCCATCCGCTTCGGCATCCTTGAGGGCAGCTTCGGCCCGTGCCTGGGCGGCTTCGACCGCAGCCAGATCAATCGCGGCGACATTGATGGCGGCCTCAGTCAGCACGGAAATGGTGTTGCCGAGCACTTTGGCAAAGCCGTGATCGACCGCAATGTATTCAATATTGCCGCCCTTGATGACCTTCAGCTCGCCGGCCTGGATCTTGGTGACGAGCGGCACGTGGCCGGACAGGATGCCGGTCTCACCCGACTCTGTGGGCAAGACGACCTGATCGGCCTCGGTCGAGAGGACCTTTTCATCCGGAGTGATGATTTCGAGCGTAAGCATATTCAGAGGTCAGAGATCAGAGGACAGAAAGAAAGCTTACTTGTCGCTGGCTTCCAGGGCCTGCTCGATGGAGCCTTTCATGTAGAGGTCGTTTTCGGCGAGGTCGTCGCATTCGCCGTCGAGGATCATTTTGAAACCTTTGATGGTGTCCTGGATGGATACGTATTGACCGGGGGTGCCGGTAAAGACCTCCGCCACGAAGAAGGGCTGGGAGAGGAACTTCTGCACTTTGCGGGCGCGGTAAACCGTCTGCTTGTCTTCCGGCGAAAGTTCATCGAGGCCGAGAATCGCGATGATATCCTGCAAGTCCTTATAGCGCTGGAGCACGTTTTGCACCCCGCGGGCGACCTGGTAGTGCTCTTCGCCGACGATGGCCGGGTCGAGCGCGTTGGAGATGGAGGCAAGCGGATCGACGGCCGGGTAGATCCCAAGCTCGGCGATGGAACGCTCCAGCACGATGGTGGAGTCAAGGTGGGCGAAGGTATTGGCCGGCGCGGGGTCGGTCAAGTCATCGGCCGGCACGTAAACTGCTTGGAAGGAGGTGATGGAGCCCTTCTTGGTGGAGGTGATACGCTCCTGCAGGTTACCCATTTCCGCCGCCAGCGTGGGCTGGTAGCCCACAGCGGAGGGCGAGCGGCCCAGCAGCGCGGACACCTCGGCGCCCGCTTGTGAGAAGCGGAAGATGTTATCGATGAAGAGCAGCACGTCCTGGTTTTTCTCATCGCGGAAGTATTCGGCCATGGTCAACCCGGACAGAGCGACGCGCATCCGGGCGCCGGGGGGCTCATTCATTTGGCCATAGACCAGGGCTACTTTGGAGTTGGCGATATTTTCCTGATCGATGACACCGGCATCGGACATTTCGTGGTAGAGGTCGTTGCCTTCCCGCGAGCGCTCCCCCACCCCGGCGAAAACGGAGTAGCCCCCGTGCGCCTTGGCGATGTTGTTAATGAGCTCCATGATGACGACGGTCTTACCCACCCCGGCACCACCGAAGGCACCCACTTTGCCCCCTTTGGTGAAGGGGCAGATCAGGTCGATCACCTTGATGCCGGTTTCGAGGATTTCGGCTTCGGTCGCCTGATCCACCAGATCCGGTGGCATGCGGTGGATGCCACGGCGCTCGTCTGTCGCAACGGGGCCCTTTTCGTCAACCGTATCTCCGGTGACGTTGAAGATGCGCCCGAGGACGGCATCGCCGACCGGCACGGAGATGGCGGCACCGGTGCCGTCAATTTCCATACCGCGGACCAGACCGTCGGTGGACGACATGGCCACTGCCCGGACGACGCCTGAACCCAGGTGTTGCTGCACTTCGAGTGTCAGGTGTTTGGCTTCGCCGTTAACCGTGAAGTTGACGATCAGCGCGTCGAGGATGTCCGGGACATTGCCCGCCGGGAATTGTGCGTCAACGACAGCGCCGATGACTTGGACGATTTTACCGCTTGTGGTGCTCATGATAGTGGGGAATAGTTCGTTGAAAGTGCTTGGATAAAAAGTGGTTTTTTCAGGCTTCAGGTTTCAGTTCTCTAATTGGCTGCGGCGGAGGCGATTTCGAGAATCTCCTGGGTAATCGCGGCCTGGCGTGCTTTATTGTAGTCGAGGGTGAGATCGTCAACGAGGTTGGAGGCATTATCGGTGGCGGCCTTCATGGCGACCATGCGGGCACAGTATTCGGCGGCGCGGCTCTCGAGCACGAGTTGGTGGATGATGACATTGACATACAGTCCCGGCAGTTCAGCCAGCACTTCGTCGGCGGAGGGTTCGAAGGTCATTTCGCGGGCATCGCTGCGGGCCTGAAGGATTTCTTCCTCGCCCTTAACCCGCTTTTTTAGCTGCGTGAGCACATCGCGCAGATCGACGATGGGCAGCAGCGGCTGAATGACCGGCTCCTGCACCAGCACATTCACAAAGCTCGGGTAAGTGACTTCGATGGTATCCACTTCGCCGCGGAGGAAGGAATCCACCAGCAGCTTGAGCATCGGCCGCAGTTCCGCAAAGGCGGCTTTATCGGAGATGTTGAAATCGGCGATCAGGTCCCGCCGGGTGCGGCTGATGAACTGGGTGGCTTTGCGCCCGACGGTGACAAATTTGGCAGCTCCCTTCACCTCTTCGGCGATTTTACGGAAGAGGTTGGTATTGAGCGGACCGCACAGGCCTTTTTCGGTGGAGAGGACCAGAATGCCCCTGGTGTTGACGGTGCGCTTTTCGAAGAAGGGGTGCTGAATTGAAGCACCGCCGAGTTCCAGCTTTTCGCCCACCGTGTCGAGCAGGTCCGCCAGCAACAAGGCGTAGGGGCGACCGGCCACTGCGGCGTCCTGCGCACGCTTCATCTTGGAGGAGGAAACGAGCTGCATCGCCCGCGTGATCTGCCGGGTATTTTTAACCGACTTGATGCGGCGGCGGATATCGCGAAGGTTGGCCATGAAATTTAATGTCTAATGACTAATTGCTGATGACTGATGAACGAATCGCCATGCTACGCGGAGAAGCCCGCTTTCCACTCCTCGACGGAGGTCTTTAGTTCCGCTTCGATTTCGTCGGAGAGTGCTTTTTCCGAGCGGATGCGGTTCATCAGCTTGGCGCCACGGGTCTCGAAGAATTCCCGCAGGGACGAAGCGGCCGGCACGATGCTGGTGGTGTCAATGCTATCAAAGAAGCCGTTTTGCACCGTCCAGATGAGAGCGGACTGCACTTCGACCGGGATCGGGTTGAAGGCGGTTTGCTTGAAGAGTTCCACCACACGGGCACCCCGGTCGAGCTGGGACTTGGTTTTGGCATCGAGGTCGGAACCGAACTGGGCAAATGCCGCGAGCTCGCGATACTGTGCCAGTTGCAGCTTCACTTTACCCGCGACTTTCTTGATGGCTTTGATCTGGGCGGCGGAGCCGACCCGTGAGACCGACAGACCGACCGAGACCGCCGGGCGCAGGCCCTGGTTGAAGAGGTCGGTTTCCAGGAAAATCTGGCCGTCGGTGATCGAGATCACGTTGGTGGGAATGTAGGCCGAAACGTCGCCGGCCTGGGTCTCGATGATCGGCAGTGCGGTCAGCGAGCCGTTGCCGTTCTGCTCATTGACGCGGGCGGAGCGCTCCAGCAGCCGGGAGTGCAGGTAGAAAACGTCGCCCGGGTAGGCTTCGCGGCCGGAGGGGCGTTTCAAAATAAGGGAAATTTGCCGGTAGGCGACGGCTTGCTTGGAGAGGTCGTCGTAAACAATGAGCGCATCCATGCCGTTGTGCATGAAATACTCACCCATCGAAGCACCTGAGAACGGTGCGATGTATTGGTTGGCCGGGTTGTCTGCGGCTGGGGCGGCCACGATGATGGTGTATTCCATCGCGCCCGCCTTTTCCAGCACGTTGATGGTGCGGGCGATGTTGGAGTTTTTTTGGCCCACCGCAACGTAGATGGAGTAAACCGGACGGAAGCCCTCTTCAAAGGAACCATCTTCCTTGCGGTGCTGGTTATTGATATTGGCCTGGTTGATGATAGTATCCACCGCGATGGTGGTCTTGCCAGTGGAGCGGTCGCCGATGATGAGCTCACGTTGACCGCGCCCGATCGGAATCATCGAATCGATAGCCATGATGCCGGTTTGCAGCGGCTGGTCCACCGACTTGCGGGGGATGATGCCCGGAGCCAGCCGTTCCACCGGATAGATTTCGCTGGAATCGACGGGGCCCTTGCCATCAACCGGCTGGCCAATCGCATCGACCACACGGCCCAGCAGGCCCATACCGACCGGCACCGAGAGCAGCTTACCGGTGGTGCTGGCTTCATCGCCCTCTTTGAGCTTGGAGTAATCACCCAGCACCACGCAACTGACTTCGTCTTCTTCCAGATTCAAGGCAAGGCCAAAGACGCCGCTGCCGAAATCGATCATTTCGTTATACATGACTCCGGACAGGCCTTCCAGCTTGGCGACGCCGTCGGCAATGCTGATGATTTTGCCCGTGTTGGACTTTACGGTGCTGGCTTCAAAGGAGGCGATTTCCTTTTCGATTTGTTCAACTATGGTGCTCATGGCTTAAATTTGGGAAGGTGGGAAAGTGTTTTGAAGGATGAAGGCGGAGACCTGAGACCTGAAAGGTGGCAGGTGCGAGGGTCGGAAAGTGTAAGTTGGGAAGGTAAAATTACTCAGGTCTCAGCCCTCTGAAAGCTCAGCGGACGTTTTCGGCGAAGCGTTTGAGGCGGCCGGCGATGGAGGCGTCATACACATCATCACCGACGCGGATGCGGACACCTGCAATCAGCGAGGGATCCGGCGTGGTGACGGCGGTGATTGGACGTTGATAGATTTTGCTGAAACCCGCCTCAATGGCGACCAATGCTTCCGGGCTCAAGGCTCCGGGGGTCGCCACTACAGCCGTCTGCGCGGCAACCGCGCGGCGGATGTAGTGGCGGTAGGTTTTGAGAACCAGCAGCTTGTGTCTCAGCCCGTCGTGCTGCTTCAGCCCGTCCAGCACCCCGGCTACCCTCGTGTCGGTGATGACCCCTTCCTCGCGGGACAGCTCAACCAGATTCTTGGCAAAGCGCAGGATTTTTTTGTCGCGGGTCATGGATGGATCAATGGCTAATTTTTAATGACTAATGACTAATGACTAATGACTAATGGCTGATGCTAGCTGGCGGAACCGGCCAGTTCTTTGGCGGCGGCATCGGAGAAGCTGGCTTTCTCGCTGTCGGAGAGCTGCTTGGAAAGAATGGTGGAGGTGGTGGCGACCACCAGGCGGGCGACCTCTTTGCGCACATCGGAGAGCATTTTCTGGCGCTCCAACTCGGTGGCCTCGCTGGCTTTGCGGAGGATCGCTTCGGCTTGAGCGGCCGCTTCCTGAGTCTTCTGCTCGATCATTTCCTTTGATTGCTCGCGGGCCTCGCTGAGGATGCGCTGGGCTTCCTGAGCCGCCTCCTTCATGGCAGCGGCACGCTCGCGCTCGGCCTCAGCCAGTTGGGTCTTCATCTCCTCGGCATATTGCAGGCCATCGGCGATTTTTTGCTGCCGCTCGTCGAGGGTTTTGGCGATAGGCTTGACGGCAAAGAAATACAGCACCGTCGCCACCAGACTGAAGTTGATCATCTGGGCGATGAGGGTGGACAGCTTGACCCCGAACCCGGTCGCGATTTCGGACAGCGCGTTGCCACTGGCGTCCACTTCTCCCCCGGAGAGGCTGTGAGCCATATCCACGACTGCCGGTCCACCCGCGTCGCTGGCCGCCATGAGCGCGGAAGAGGCGAAGCAGGCAATAAGGAAGAAAACAGAGAAAGCCTTCATGGGATTGAGTTTAAGAGAGAGCAAGAGAAGCTTCGCCGCCGGAACCCTGCGGACCGCAGCGGCGAAGCCGTGAAGCATCGGATTAACCGGCAAAGCCGCCCAGGAAAATCGCAAAGAAGACCACCGCTTCGGCGAAAGCCATGGCGATAATCGATTGGACCAGCACCTTGGTGGAGGCTTCGGGATTGCGGCCGACCGACTCACAGGCCTTGTAGCCGATCAGGGCGATACCGAGCGGCACCGTGAGGACAGCTGCGACGACGTTGAGGTTGCCGGTGATTTCAGCGAGGATGTTGAACATATTATTTATGGTTGGATGTGTTGTGTGTATTTAGCTTTTTCCTGCACCGTCCACGATTCTTTGACATGGTCCCAGTGCTGAAAGGGTTTGAAAGTGAGTTCTATCTATCAATGCGCGTGGTCTTCGTCGTGGTTGGTCATCAGCCCGATGTAAATCGCTACCAGCAGGGTGAAAATGAGCGCTTGCACCACGCCGACGAGCACCTCGTAGAGATAAAACGGGACCGGCACGATGAAGGGCGCCAGTCCGGTCATGCTGTCGAGCAGGTTTTCGCCCCCGAAGACATTGCCATAGAGGCGGAAGGAGAGCGATACCGGGCGAAAGGCGATGGAGATCATTTCAATGAAGCCGACGCCGATGAAAATCGGGATCAGCATAATGTAAATAACCTTGGGCGTATCTTTTTTATCCGCCTTATTCCCGAACAGTTCCCAGATAAAAAATCTGGGGCCGGCGACTTTCAGACTGATGAACAGCCAGGCCAGCATCGCCACCAGTGCCATGCCCAGGGTGGCGTTCAAATCCGAGTTGGCCGGGCGCATCCAGTATTTGAGCGAGCCGGTCTCATCGTAAAAACCGAATACTCCGACGCCCGGAATGAGCCCGCTCCAGTTGTGGATGAGGATAAAGAGAAACAGCCCGATCAGCAGTGGAAAGGTCATCGAAAAGGCTTTTTTGCCCACGATCGGCTCCAGCAGCCCGCGCAGTCCTTCGATCACGCTCTCGACGACGGCCTGACCCTTGCCGGGAATCAGCTTGGGCGTGCCCACCCACAGGCGGACGCCGACGATCAATAGAATGGAGATGAACCAGGTGGTCAGGATGGTATTGGTCAGCGGCAGACCGAAGAGCTCAGTCAGCTTATACGGCGACGGGCTAACTCCGCCATCGCTGGCATGAAGGGCGGTGCCGCTGGCAGCAATAAGAAAGACTGTTGTTAGGAGCTTGTTCACGAGGAACTTAAGAGTGGTTGAGCCGCGATGGATTTTGCGAAAAACAGAAGGTGATGAAGGGAGGCTCCGTTTTCGTCAACACCTGATTTGCGGAATCGCGCGCAGGATTAGCCCGGCTAATGCAAATTCTCTTTCAGGCAAGTGCTTCTGAACTTGCCAGCAGCCACCGGGTCGGCAAGAGTGGCCAACATGGCAGGCCCTACCAATCTAACCGATCGGATTTCCCATCTGCGCGACCGCAAGGCCGGTTCGTCGATTGTTCGGCCAACGGAGGCCCCGCATCCGACCTCGCAGCAGGCGCCTGCCCGGCGCCGCAGACTGGAGCGCACTTTTGCCACCGACTATTTCATGCTCTTTGTCTATGCCTTGCTGGCAGTCGCGCTGGCCGCGCAGCTGGGGCTGATTGTCTGGCTGGACGTAACTTAGAGCCGCACCGCGATCACGGAAAAGTAGGCGTCCATCAGGCCCTGAAAATAGGTGCCGGCTTCGTGCGGCCATTCCGCTGTGGCATCAATCCGCCAGTCCGGGTGCGCCTCGAGATGCTCAATCGTCCAGTCGAAATAGGGCCGGTCATCGGAGCGGAAATAGAACTGCCCGCCTGCGTCGGTCCGTCGCGCCACTTCGTCCAGCAGCGCGGCCTGCACCATCCGGCGGCGGTGGTGCCGGGCTTTGGGCCAGGGATCCGGAAACAACAGGACGGTGCGCTCAAAGCGGATCGCCGGTGGTAAGACCGCCAGAAAATCGCCCAGCTCCGCTTTGTAGAAAAAGAGGTTGTGCAGGCCGCGTTTGTCGCGTTTGTCCAGGCACTTGCGGATGCGCCAGGAGATCAGGTCGATGCCGACGCAACAGGTCTGCGGATGTGCTTCGGCATAGCTGGCCAGCCAGTGCCCGTGGCCGCAGCCGGCTTCAAACAGCAAGGACTCCCGCCCGGCCAGGTCCCGCTCCAGCTGTTCGCGCAACTGGGCCTTGCGCCTGGCTTGTTTGGCGAGCTCGCGGGCATAACTTTCAGAAATTTCCATGCCAGCAACATAGCTGTGGCGAAGACGTGAAGGTCAAGCGCACAAAAGCCCTTGCATAGACTGTTGGCGAAAAGAGAAAAGATTGCAGTTCTCCTGAGTTTCCCTGGATTTGAGTTTATGAGTATTACTGAAATACAAAAAATGTATTCTAATGAACGCCTTATGATTATGGAGGCACTCTGGGATGCATTATGTCACGAGGACAGAGAGCCCATGTCGCCTGATTGGCACCAAGGTGTTTTGAAGGATTGATCGTCAAAAATCGCTGCTGGACAAGCAACCTTTCTATCCTTGATAAGGCGAAAGAACGAATCGAAGGATGAGTCGCTTTGATGTGACGATGCTTGAGGAGGCCGTCGAAGACGTTCTTATCGGGAAGCAATTTTACGAGGAAAGTGAAGAAGGTTTCGGCGTTTATTTTGCAGCATTAGCACTCGCGGACATTACCCCACTTAGCATATATGCCGGAATCCATTCGTCACATTTCGGATACTTTCGCCTATTGATGAAACGGTTTCCTTTTGCCGTTTATTACTAAAGGGAATAAAATCAAGTTGAGGTGATGTCAACTTGCGGAGTGCCACAGGCCCCCTGCCCTAGTGTATCGCGAGTTAAGTTCGTTAAATTTTTTATAGCCGCAAACAGGCTCAAAAGTCGCAGAAATTGGATATAAATGAACGAAAGCAGATAATTTTGTGCATTTTGCGCCTCTTTGCGGCCGTCCATTTATTAAATTTATTTCCCACTCAGGGGGGCACTAGTGATCCTTCAAATAAGTTTTTCACGTAACCGAAGCGCTTTAGCTGCGGTTTCCCGATCTATCCGCAAGGCCTGACTTCCGAACAGCAAGGCGTCCGGCTACAATCTAATTTGATCAAATGAAAAAACTCATTTGAAGCGCCCTAGCCCGCTTCGCTGAGAATGAGCCGCACGGCGTCGAGGCGCAGGTGGGCCTTGGCAATGTGGCGGGTGACATCCTCCACCACGTTTTCGGCGATTTTGATTTCTTCGGCCCGCACGTTGGGGTTGACTTTGCGCAGTTCCTTCAAGCGGCGGGCCTCCCCGTCGAGATGTTGGTGTGCGGTGCGCATGGCCTCTGCGAGCAGGACTGACTTCTTTTTGCGCGCGTGGTCGCGTGCGGCCCGCAGCATTTCGGGGACCAGGGCTTGCAGCAGTTGCGGGTTTTGCTTGAGGCGGAAGGCTTCTTCGTCGGCCGTTTTTTGATTGATGTGCTCGTGCATATACTCGGCGCTGAGGTCTGCTCCTTGCATATCCACCAGAATGCGCACCGGCGTGGGCGGTAGGAAGCGGTCCACGTGCAAGCGGGCGGGTGCCACGCTCTCCAGCACGTAGATCGCTTCGATCAGGATGGGGGGAGGTTCCGCCTGCTCGTCCTGCCAGACGACAATACAGCTGTTGCCCTGCTCGGAACTGAGCATTAAGTCGATGGCTCCGCGCACCATGGGGTGGTCCCAGGTCAGGAAACCGATATCTTCGCGGCCGAGGGCCCTGGAGCGGTCGCAGGTGACGGTGGTGCCGGTTTCGGCGAGACCGGGGAAGGCATCGGTAAAAAGTTGACCGGGCGAGAGATGGAAGGTGCGGGCGTCCAGATCCTCCACGGTGACGCCGAAGTGGTCGAAGATGCGGTTCATGAAGCGGTCGAGGCTGCGGTCGGCATCCTGTTGCCGGATTTTGGTGACCAGTTCGCTGGAGACATTTGCGCGAAAGGAGTTGAGCGCGATCAGACGGTCCTGCCCCTGGCTCAGCCGCGCTTCGAGCGCATCGCGAAACTCGCGGCTCTCCGCAATCAGCTGCCGGGTCTGCCGCTTCATCCCGGGGTCGTCGTGGTGATATTCGTGCCCGAGTGCGCACAGCCTCTCGCCGAAGCGCTGCAGGTAGGCGTTCCCGCCTTTGAGCGAGTGCTCGATCCCGTTGATGCCTGCATGATGCCAGTGCATCAGCAACTCGGTCCAGCTGTGCGGGAGGAAGGGCATGTGAATGCGAATGGTCTGGGTCTGCCCGATCCGGTCGAGCCGTCCGATCCGCTGCTCCAGCAGCTCGGGGTTGAGCGGGAGGTCGAACAGCACCAGGTGATGGGCGAACTGAAAGTTGCGGCCCTCGCTGCCGATTTCGGAGCAGAGCAGGATGCGGGCACCATCCGGTTCTGCAAACCAGGCGGCGTTGCGGTCGCGCTGCAGCAGGCTGAGTGCTTCGTGGAAAAGTGCCGCCTTAACATTGAGCTCCTCCAGCAAGGCATCGTAGATCGCCTGCACCTTTTCTCGGGTGCTGCAAATGAGCAGCACTTTTTCATGCTCGCCGAGTTGTTGCAAAAGCCCGGCCAGCCAGTGCACCCGTGGCCCGTGCCGGAAGTCATAGCCCGCATCCTCCGTGGTTTCGCTGATTTCCTGCTGAAATTCGTGCAGGAGCCGCGCTTCGAGGTCGGCTGGCGAGAGCTTGGCCCGCGGTTTGAGCTTGACCGGGCGGGCTTCCCGCTGGGGAAAGCCCTGCAGCGCGTCGCGGGTGTTGCGGAAAATGACGCGTCCCGTTCCATGGCGGTCCACCAGTTGACTCAGCAATGCCGCCGGATCCTGCAACTCTGCGGCAAACTCGTCCTGGCTGAATTCGCGGAAAACGTTGCGCAGGAAATCGATCTCGTCGGGCTCCAGTGGCTCATTGGCCTCCAATTTGTTCGCCACATGAGCCACCCGGGCGTAACTGGCCTGCTCTTGTTTGAATTGCTCCAGATCCGGGTAGCGCCCCGGGTCGAGCAGCCGCAAGCGGGCAAAGTGTCCATCGGCCCCGAGCTGCTCCGGGGTGGCGGTGAGCAAGAGCACGCCGTGGCTCCGCTGGCTCAGTGCTTCGACCAGTTGATATTCAGGACTGGCCGCCTGCGGCGTCCATGCGAGATGGTGGGCTTCATCCACGACCAGGATATCCCAGCTGGATGCCCGGGCAGAATCCCCCCAGCGCGGATGCTCCAGCAGGGTGAGGGTGCTGCAGATCACCAGTTGGCTTTCATGAAAGGGGTTGACCGCCGGGTCCACCGCCGTGGCCGACTCGCAGTGTTCGGCATCGATCAGGGTGAACCACAGGTTGAAGCGGCGCAGTAGCTCGATGAACCATTGATGCACCAGCGACTCCGGTAATACGATCAGGATGCGTTGGGCGCGCCCGGTCAAATGCAGCCGGTGCAGGATCAGGCAGGCCTCAATGGTCTTGCCGAGACCCACCTCATCCGCCAGCAGCACACGGGGCAGATAACGGTTGGTCACCTCGGACGCGATATAAAGCTGGTGCGGGATCAAATCAATCCGGCCACCGATAAAGCCTACCACGCTGGATTGGCGGGCATGGCACTGGCAGCGGATGGCCTCGTAGCGCAGGCTGAAGGTCGCGGATTGGTCGATCTGGCCCCCGATCAGCCGATCCTCCGGCTTGCTGAAGCTGATGGTGTCCGCCAGTTCCATTTCCGCCACCCGGTGCCCCCCGCCCAGATAGCTGAATCGCCCGTCCTCCTCGACCACTTGCTCGATCACTAGCGTAGTGCCCTGCTGTGATTGGATGGTGTCGCCTTTTTGAAACTCCACCCGCTTGATCGGCGCACTGGCAGTCGCATAGATCCGCGTCTCCGTCGATGCCGGAAAATGGATTTCCACTTGATGCCGCGAGACGGATTGTAAAATACCCAACCCGAGTTCCGGTTCTGTTTCGCTGATCCAACGTTGCCCTGTCTGAAATGTCATACGTAAGCTCCTGCAAAACGGTTTTGCCGGTCGATGGCCACCCAAAACCGATTTGCAGAAGTCCCATTAAGGGATTAAAGGATAATCTTCCCTTTAGCAGCTGTATGGAGGTGTCCAATTTTAGTTGCGTGGTATGCTCTATTTCAAGCGGGTAGCGCAGCCGCGTCCTCGCGGCGCACGTTGCGGCAGTGATGTTCCGGAGGTGTTGGCCTGGTCCTGCAGGCTTGGCCCTGCGGACGTTCCAGCGGTGCGGGGACGCACCTGCGCTAGCTTTTTGTTGCTGCGGGTAGCGCAGCCGCGTCCTCGCGGCGCACGTTGCGGCAGTGGTGTTCCGGAGGTGTTGGCCTTGGTCCTGCAGGCTTGGCACTGCGGACGTTCCAGCGATGCGGGGACGCACCTGCGCTACTTTTTTGTTGCTGCGGGTAGCGCAGCCGCGTCCTCGCGGCGCACGTTGCGGCAGTGATGTTCCGGAGGTGTTGGGCCTGGTCCTGCAGGCTTGGCACTGCGGACGTTCCAGCGGTGCGGGGACGCACCTGCGCTAGCTTTTTTAGGCCAAGTTACCCCGCATTTAAAATTGCGCCCCGGATGGATATGCAATCTGAATTCGCATTGACAAAACGCTTATTGGCGTAAATTTAAAGTTAATGAGTTATAAATTACGCTAATGTCAAAGTCGAATGCTTGCATTATCCCGAAAAGACCGAGGGCGCATTATCGTGCTAACTGGAGCCCGTCAGGTAGGAAAAACGACCCTGGCCAGGAATTGCTTTCCGCAGATGCCGATCCTCAGCATGGACAGTCCGATTGAGCGGGAAACCTACCTGCGCTTCACGCCAGCCCAGTGGCAAGCTAATTTCCCGAACATCATTATCGATGAGATACAGAAGGCACCGGACTTATTTGATACGATCAAGTCATGCTATGACCGCTACCCGGAAATGCAGTTTCTATTGTTGGGGTCCTCTCAGTTCCTTTTAATGCAAGGCATCCGCGAAAGTCTCGCTGGTCGAGCGGCCATCCAACACCTCTACCCCTACTCTTTGTCCGAAATCGCAGGCAAAGGACACGAAAGCTCACTGTTACACACTCTGCTCACTGCGCCGGAGGATGCCGCCGCAGCCATGCCCACCCTCTCACCCGACTATCCGCTAAAGGATGTTTATGCCCAAGCTGCCAGAGATTGGGATCAATTGGAACTGTTTGGCGGCATGCCCGCTTTGCAACAACCGGGCTGGAGCGATACCGACCGCTACGAGTGGCTGGAAGAGTACAGCTTGGCCTATTTGCAGCGTGACCTGCAGGATCTCGCCAAACTGGACCGCCTGGAGCCTTTCGTGCGCGCCCAGAAAATTGCCGCCTTGCGCACAGCCCAGCCAATCAACTACTCGGCCCTGGCGCGATCTGCTGATATCTCCCCCCCGACCGCTAAAAACTTTATTCACTATTTGGAAATCAGTTACCAGGTAAGAATGATTCCGGCATGGACGCGGAACCATGAAAAACGCCTCAGAAAGATGCCCAAGCTGCACTTTCTCGACGCGGGTGTGCGCCGCTCCATCCTGAAGAAGCGCGGCGCCGCCGATGGCCACGAGTTTGAATCCACTGTCGCGGCAGAGATCGTCAAAACACTGGATACGTTCCGACTCCCGTGGGAGCTGTATCACCTGCGAACCAGTGACGGGCGTGAGGTGGACTTTTTACTCGAACACGAAACCGGTTACATCGCGATCGAGTGCAAGCTGACCCAGCACACGACCCGGCACGAAGCCCGCCACTTCAAAGCACTCGCCGACATCCTGGACAAACCACTGCTGCTCAATCTCGTCGTCAGCAAAGATCCGCAGGTCCAGCAACTGACAAGTGACAACACGCCGACCTACAACATTTCCGCGCCGCAATGGTTTTCCGCTTATGGGCACTGCTGAAAATGGCTACACTTTTAAGCGAATTTGAGGCGATGATTTTTCGAAAACGCTTTGATCCTTTCAACGGGAGGGTCCAGCTCCGGCTGGACAGTATCGGTTTCATCCAGGTAGCGCAGCCGCGTCCTCGCGGCGCACGTTGCGGCAGTGATGTTCCGGAGGTGTTGGCCTTGCTCCTGCAGGCTTGGCACTGCGGACGTTCCAGCGGTGCGGGGACGCACCTGCGCTACCTTTTTGTTGCTGCGGGTAGCGCAGCCGCGTCCTCGCGGCGCACGTTGCGGCAGTGGTGTTCCGGAGGTGTTGGGCCTGGCCCGGCAGGCTTGGCACTGCGGACGTGCCAGCGGTGCGGGGACGCACCGGCGCTACCGTGCCCCGCAAGGTAGCTCGAAATTAAAATCACATGGCGACTCCAGCCGCCAG
>Ga0100402_1004228_pt1 | contig 15252 bp, 10 predicted proteins | sample CryGeyme20150102_FD_80419 | JGI IMG/M metagenome (GOLD analysis project Ga0100402, IMG submission 80419) | Groundwater microbial communities from Crystal Geyser aquifers in Utah, USA - Crystal Geyser metaG 2015-0102 | ecosystem: Environmental > Aquatic > Deep subsurface > Groundwater | place...
TTATCGCTATGGGAGTCCCTGTTGCGTGAATGATTTTCAATGTTGTTTATGGTTATAAAATATTTAAACTTGGAATGACTCGCAGTGTTCCAAATATAAAAAAGCTAGACGAGTACATTGGAGCATTCTATTAGGATGCCCTCGAAACGAAGATCAAATGCAGCAAAGATATCCTCTAGTTATTTCAGGATTTCTCTAACCTGTAGACCCTGCTTGAGCATGGTATATCCTTTCCCATTAAGATTCCCTTCTGCCAGTGTTGAGTCGAACTCTAGCCTAGAACCACAAGAGGAACATCGACCTGTCAGTCTACATCTTAAGCATATTCTACATTCTCAGCAACTACCAACAGTTTCAATAATTGCTAACCGAGAACAAAGTTGGCATCACCATCATGGATGTCCTTGAAAATCAGATTCAACGTTTTGACTTGCTCTACAGCTAGTATATCGAAATGTGGAGGAAAAATAATGAGGAGGATCGAGTAAGCGCAAAGAAAAAGCTGAAAATTCTCAACGTCCTCATCTGGAAGCAAGACAAGCTCTTCTTTATTTGCCTCAATATCCTCTTCAACATCAGTGCCAACCCTGCTATCGAAAAGAAAATGAGAAAGGCAGGACTTGTCCAAATTCTGATTCGCTGCCTTGAAAGGAACGACTTCCACCTTCTGATTGTTACTCTTGGCTTCCTTCGCAAGCTCTCAATTATCGCGGAATACAAGGACCAAATGGTACTCATTTAGATATTCAGTTGGCAGTGGGCCTGGTTGATAAGCTGGAAAGATTTTTCACCTGCGACAACGAAATATTGCTGAATTTTTCACTGATGGTATACTACAACCTCGCATTTGACAAGGGAGCTCGCCAATCCATCTAAAATGCCAGGCTGATCCCTAAATTTGTTCATCTTTTGGCCCAGGATTCTCCCAACAGAATGACAGCCCTCAACATCCTTTACTTGCTTTCAACTGAATCAGCCATCAGATACACTTTAGCCTATACCAACTGTATGGACTATGTGGTCAAATTGATACTATTTCCACACCCCAACATCGGAGCAGTCTAGTTGTTAGGCTTGGCCATAAATCTGGCAGCCAATGAACGCAATGTTTAGCATCTGATGCCCTAAGATTTCGTTAAGCTGATGGATAAGGCTATCCGTTCTGAGGACCCAACATTGCTTAAATTTTGCAAGAATGTACTCCGATCAAGCAAATCTGAGGAGATCCACAATGACATGAAAGGCGTGGTTCGGGATAAGCTGATAAAGACAGTGATGACGAAGACCAAAAACAGCGAAATGTGTCTGTAATTGTTCGGAATCATGGCTGGAGCCAAGCTAGGAAAGGAGTGGACTGATATTCTTTTAGTCAACGAAAGATTCATCGACTTCCTCGAGAAACTGATGATCAATGGAATCACCGAAGACGACATTTTGATGGAAATTTTGGCCTTGATTGCCAATATTTGTCAAGAGGCCGAATGTTGCACCCTCATCGAAAGTATAATTATTTATATAAAGAGCTGTTTGAGCCAGTACTGACCCTCTTCCTGGGAAAAGAATACGACCCTGAGTTCATCTGCCAAGTTCTCTATTGCCTTTACTGCTATCTCTTCCACTCGGTTGGCCTGGAACGCATTCTCAATGAAGGAGAGGTCCTTATGCGCATTCTAGACCTGATTGAGGATCCCAACGAAGGCGTGAGAGAAATGAATGACGAGGTGCTCACGATATTGCGTGAAACAGACGACATAGAGTTATGTGAGAGCATAAAACAGGGCAAGTTTTACCAGCACAACAAGAAGTGGCTTGACGAAACTGAGGGTGTCCACGACTGGTACGATAATGCTTACGGGTACAATGAAGAAATGTTGGATCCCCGTATGTGGTAGAGTGAGGATGATTACGACTGATCAATTTATGCTAGATTCGTTTAACTAGTCATTTCCTATATTCTGCCCAAAGTTGTTGTTTAATTAAGCGGAATAGCCATAATGGAAGTTGCCAACATCGACAAGGCTACTACTCCCTCCAATATATACCTCAGTACCATCGCAGCAGAAGAATAGGTTCCCCAAACGCAGGAAGTTCCTGCTAATGACTATACCAGAGGGTGCGGAATCAATTGCCAGTGCGAACGTTGTAAAGAGCTAGGATATACTGCTGCCTTAGAACTGGAAAGTCCCGATGTCACCCTATTTTAAGGGGCTATCATGGTCAAGCAGCCAGTCTCGCATTTCCACCTTCTGCTGGGACATGTCATCATTGACTACAGGGCTTTCCACAAATATCCTTTTATCCAGATGACCAAGCTCAAAGCCACACATGCCGACGACATGCTGGGCCTCAAAAGATTGTACATTTGTGATAAAACTCTGGAGCGGAAGGAGGAAGTCTTGGTCAATATGGATGAACTAGGACAGTGGTTCGCCAACATCGTAAGAGCTAAACTATACACCAGCAACCGAGTAGGCATTCCTCAGTACTTGTTTGAAGGGAAGATGATCGGAACACTATTGGTCAGGACATTTATGGGTGGATGGAGGAAAACTGGGGCAGAAATTACAGATCGGTTAAGATTCGAGGGCGACAAGGACATCAGAGTAATCAAGGAATTTTGGACTAGATTTGAGATCATTGATGTTGAAGGTCTGTGCCTTGTGGTCAAATTTTGGGACTTCCTCACAAAGTGGGAGCTAGGAATTCCTCTGAGAGATCTGTCAAGATGGCTGTACGCCTTCATGACTCTCATCAAGGACTGATCATCTGTTCTTCTCATTTGCATACAGACATTGTAATGAATACCTTGCATAAAATCAATTGTTCCTCCCGTTAAGGACAGAATTCAAGGGGTCAATTGTGACGTTAGTCGAAGCGAAGTGGCCCTGGTAGTTGTAGGAGAAGGTGATGGTGAACATCGTATTGGGAATACCGCTAGGGTAGATCAGCAGACAGTCAAACAAATCCAAAATGGTAGCTCTTTGTAGACAGTAAAAGGTAGGGTTGAATCCTCCCATAAAGCTAGCTTTGATGAACTATCGCTGAGCATTTTCATTTGGAAAGGTGAAGGTTGGAGTGCTCCTGAGGGTGATGAAAACATTATTGGTGTTTGAATTAGGTTGACCCACCAGGGTAAGCGAATCTCCTGAAGGAGGTACAACAGTTGGAGTACAAATGGAAGGCTGTCCAATACAGGTATATCCCTGACTAATAATGCAATTGATACAGCCAGGATGACTCATACTTCCTGTATCACACTGCTCCTGATTGCTAATCAATCCATCTCCACAGTAAGGCACCACCATCGCACACCTACCATTGACAAGCTGATAATTATTCTGGCAGAGGGTGCATTGATTGGAGGCTAGACAACTGATACAGTTAGATGGACAACTAATGCATACAAGGATGGTTGTATCGTAGTACTGCCCTTGAGGACAGGTAGTGTTATTAGGAGGTGGAACAGGAAAGTTTTGGCAGCTATTAGTTAGTTGACTCCAGTAAGAGTTGAATGGACATATACAGCCTCTGATTTATGGAGAGTAAATCATGGAAGGAGGACAGATCGCACAGCCACCATTGTAAATGAACTGATTGGAATTGCACAACAGTATGCACCCACAGCTGCTATTCCTGACATATCCACTTCGACAAACACATGTTCCATTGGAAGGCACCATGTTGATCCCGCAACTGTAGCATCGACCATTGCTATCGAGCAACTCATCCTCGTTGCAATTTTGAATACATTTACTGCCCACCATCCTCTGACCCTGAGCACACTCACATTTCATATTAATCTGGTTGTAGATTAGCTATCCAGGGCAACGAGCACAGCGATTGTTGATCAGGAATGTATTAGGCAGACTGTTGCAAGAGACGCAGTGCTGACCTAGACTGTTGAGGATATAACCTGGATTACAGAGACAACCTGTTGATGAAAGATAGGAGTTCGAAGGACAAGTGATACACAAGCCATTGGAAAGATAACTATTAGCTGGGCAAAGGGAGCATACCCCATTGATTTTGACTAGACCAGACCGACATTCACATTGAGTGGTGTTCTGATTGTATATCTATAGGGCCTGACATTTGGAGATACATTGTCCGTTGATGCTGGTTACGAATCCCTATGAGCATTGGCACCCTCCATTAGTGAAGATAGAGTTCGCAGGGCAAGTGATGCAGTATCCATTCACAATGTAGTACCCACTTCTGCACTCCTCACATGCCCCTCCGAAACTTATCCCAAAGCCAGGAATACACATACATTTCTGCTCCACTGTGTTGTAGGCCTAATTGAGTCTACAAACAGGCACGCACATTCCTTGTTGCCAGAGAGACCCTGTTGAACACCTTGGCTGGCATTGATTATTGGTCAGGGTGAACCTTGTAAGATCACAATAGCAACTGGCTCCGTTCCATATTTGGTTGATGGGGCAGTTGGTGATCGTGAGGCAAGAGTTGTTGATAAGGCGAGTGTTTGTCTACGGACAAATGCAGACTCCCAATCCATTGTTAATGGCCCCCTGAGGGCAGGATATGGTAGTTTAAAAAGTGCATATGCCACTGAGGAGGTAATAGTTGGGAAGGCAAATGCAGGCTGTTCCATTAAAATATTGATTCAGGCCTTGGCACTGAGTGTTAGTGCCTCCATTGCTTCCATTGTTGTTGTTTCCATTGTTTCCTCCATTGCTGGAGTTGGGAACAGTATAGAAATGAGGAGGAACATAGGCAGTGGGTACACAAGCATTGTTGACCAATGAATATCCCACCATGCACAAGCAACGAGCTCCATTGAAGAACATGTTGGCTCCAGAACACATCGAACTCATCTGATTGCTGCTAGAAGAGGGCAGACTGACTACCCCCTTGCCATTGTTGCTAGGAGAGTTAGCATTTGAACCCGTCGAAGTACTGATGGTTGGTACTCCTGAAATAGATAGTCCTTGATTATTGACTGATCCTCCTGAAGCATTGTTGCCTGTTCCTCCTTGAGTGCTGGAGCTTCCTGACGTACTTACACTATTGGCTCCATTGAAACTGTTGCTATTAGTTTGTCCGTTTGAGTTAAATAATGATCCAGTATTACTCTGAACATTCTGACCTTGTGATCTTGAGCTACCCTGAGTAGACCCTCCTTGGGTGATCTGACCCTGACTGATGCTACCTTGATTGCCCGTTTGAATAGTTTGAGTAGTTTGAGTATTTTGAGGGTTGTTACTTCCTTGACTATTAAGTTGAGTGCTTCCTTGACTATTGAAACTGCTGGTTCCTCCTGTCGCAGTTTGTCCTGAGGAGGAAGGGAAATTATTAAAGTTATTGCTCTGAGCGTTGGCTGTACTTCCTAGGTTTCCAGTATTAATGGTAGCATTAATATTTGTATTGGAGTTTCCGTTGATATTTGTTGCAGAGCTACTGTTGGTTCCGTTCTGGCCATTCTGTGTCAAAGAGTTGCCTTGATTATTCTGGTTAAAAATATTTCCAGCACTAGTCTGGATGGTATTCTGGTTTGTAGTTGCTCCATTTGTGCTAGTTCCTCCATTATTGCTTCTGATACCGTTTATGTACATGACCCCATTGATGTACTGTACGTTCTGGTTGTTGCTTCCATTATTTATATTTGTGTTGTTGTTTGGTTGCTGACTGCCTGGCTGTTGATAACCTGTGCTCTGGGGCCCAGCTTGTGAATTTGCATTTTGATAACTATCACTACTGCTGTATGATATATTTTGACTCAAATAGCTGAAATCTCTGCATAACTGACCACTGTTTCCAAGAGTCACCAACTGAGCACCACTTGGGCATGATGGAAGGCACTACCAATTGTAGTACATACTCCCTTGACCTTGGCTTGCACACTGCTGACACACCTGACCTCCTGCTTGCCCAATAAACATGTAGTTTATTTCAAATCGACTCTGTTGGCCCACCATTGTCCCAAATAGGACAAAAAAGCTGTTGAGCTGAATATCGATTGTTGTCTGTGACTGAAGAGATAATTAGAGGCTATTAATACCGTAGAGAGGGTTCTGAACTGCCACAAAGGTCTGCAAAAGATCGTAAGGTAAGGTTCCTGATCTATCAACGATAACTGATCCTCCATATGCTGTGAAAGTGCTGCTATTCGAAGAAAAAGCTACTACAGAGATCCATAGCTGGATGTGTGCTTGTGCACTCAAAGTTACCGACATGTTGATTTAGGTTTGATAGAGGACTGTTGCTCCCAGGTTGAGAAGTTTCAAGGGAAGAACAGTGCTCAATCCATTGAGATGAGTGCGTACGATGGGAGGGTCGGATAGGTTGAGAGTATGGGTACTTGAGAGTTTGAATATAACATTGAAATTGTTTGTCTGAATGCCAGTATTGCTGACAGCTGAATAAGTGTGGGGGTACGAGCGGAAAGCGTCGACAATAGAAGCTCAGAGCTAGTACTAGCCAAAAATGTGATGCGAGAAATAAACCAGTTAGAGGTTTGCAGTCTGGATGTCACTTGAATCATTGTAGAAGTCGCACGAGGAATCACATAAAAACTGTTGTCGTTTTGACTCACCTGCTGAGGAGTAGACATTGAAACGATGCCCAAAGCAGCCTGAGGAATATTCTGAAAGGGTTGTAAGAACACATAGCTAAAAATTGTTTGGGCAGGTGAGTTAGGGAGGAGACTGAGTGTACCTATATGAGGACAGGAGTACCAGAGACGATGTGAGGGTGCGTGAGAGTAGCTGGACATCGGCTTGCTGCAACTATCAGTAAAATCGCAATGATCCAATAAGTTGCCATTGATAATTTATTGATTGAGCTTATAGCTTAATCATAGATAGTGATTGATAATACTCTAAGCTAATAACGAGGCCACCTTTATTACTTCTCCCAGTTGATCCTGACACTAAGTTTTCTAATTAATCAGAGCATGGAACAAGTCCATTATGATTGCCTTTGACAATTCAATTCTAATGATTCAAAAAAATTGTAAATAGAGCCCATTTGCAGCATTGAACTCATATTTTTTGTAAAGTTACAAAAGCTACACTTATGTTTTCTTTTCTTTCGGGACAAACACATTTTTAAATTAATAGTCCTTTGATTCCCAATATTCATATCAAACCCTCAGCATTTTCTGACTTTTCTTGTTACTCAGAATATTAGGAACTCTTGTTTACCCACATTGATGTTCTTCATGGCCCGAAAGTTCCAGTAAACTGTGTTTCAAACCCACAAAGCCTTACAAATATGGTTGTTAATCGACTATCGTAGTGTGAGATTTGAATACATAATAAAGAGAACTATCTGGACCAAGTTATTCTGCATTTTGATATTGGAAAAAATAGAAAAAATAGCTAAAGGGTCAATTCGAGCTGAAACAATCTATCTAATCGCCTATTATTAAGTCTTCATTTTGGCGAGATGACTTCTTTTGAAAAATCCAGTTTTTCTGTTGATTTTATCATGATATAAGGTTCTACTCTATACTCAAGGAAAATAAGAGAAACTTTAACATATTAACATATCATTGGAGCCTCATGATCATCATTTTGCCTATTCAAAGCCTCTAAATTTATTTTTAAACGATTCGATAGAACAGCTTTAGCTGGAAACTGTTGAGAGAAAGCATTTCCAAAGATAAAGTTTTGATCAACAAAAAGGGACGGAACAGAAAGAACATCTCATAATTAATCTTTGATTTTGCTCCGTCTTTACAAACTTGACTATTCGATGCAGTTGATCGTTTTTTCATTTTCAATTTTTGAAGATGTTTCTGATGACGAGCCAAAAATCTTCCAAAAGGTCTCGAAACATAGCCTTTGATGATGTATCAGAGTTTGTTCCATGCAAATATGATTTTTAATGATTTTTTGATAAGAAAAAAGCCTTGCTTGATTTTTCTGGAATATCAAATAGGGCTGAACAAGTAGCTAAAAACGGAGACCTTCCAGTTGAGCTGCAGAGTTTGGCTTCTCACTGGGGTTTATCAGATGCCCAGGGAGCATTTTACCAGGGTTTTGTTGACTTGAAGCCTTGTTCAAAGACGCTTCTTTTGTCTCTGTTTTTAAGTCCCTTTCTCCAATATTTGTAACACATAATAATTAAATAACTTCTGAAAAAGAACCACAATGAGCAAAGCCTTCATCTAACTCAGGACTAAAGCCAGAAAGTATAAGCTCAATGCCGATGACATTGGAAAGCTCTACAAGATCAATAAAAGGAAAATACCTACGATTCCCTCATTTGATGGCAAGCAAAACCTAGTTGCCGAAACTGACGACGACTGTCAACTCAGTTGTGAGTGCCCTCTCTGAAAAGGCCATTAATATCAATGATATATTCTTTTTTCTGTTTGCCATTTTCTTTGAATATTGATTTTAAAGCCTTCTCTAACTTACCTTCAAGTTTTTGCCAAAATTAGAGGTTTTCCCTTTGAGAAAATGTTTAATAGCACGTTACTTAACTCCAGCAGCTACTGTTGTTGATGTAACTCCAATAGATTCTCAAAACATATCTATTCCTGATATCATGCATTTACTCATCAACTGAACTGTATCAGGATGAAGCCGTAACTGAGAGCTGGATAGGAGAGGGCAGGGGCTAACGTTTAATAAGACTTCTATCGAAAAAATCCCTTTGGAAACAATAAAACCCATCCTTTTTCTTAATCTGTTGTCATATTAAACATGGTTAATAAAGCAAAAGCCCTTGTTTCTCTTAAAACAACAACAAAAGAGGGTGAATCTCTTAAAGTATTAAGCCAAAAGAGCCAGCCCTTTTCGGCCAAATCTTGAAACCTGTAACTTTTTATTTTTTCTGTTGTTTTCAAATCAATTGGGATTGTTGCTTCTCTTTGTCAGCTGTTGAGTGTATAAATTGGTCAGCTCTTCTTTGAAACAACTCTTTTCAATTCCCTTTTTGTTCAGTTGATGAACCATGAATTATGGGATACTGGGAGGGGCCTTCATTTCTTGACTAGATTGATTGCGAAACCTTGGTGTTCGAGCCTCTACTTCTGCAAGTCTCTTAGTAAACTGTTTATTATGCCTCTAAAGGTCCTTTTGCTTTTGGGATGTCCCGTGATACTTTACCAGGCTTGGCAAAACTACATTTTCTTTCAAAGAGGAGTATGGGCTCTTTTTTACCTTAGCTTCAGAAATTTTCCGCTGGAGGTGTTTGTATTAAGCGAGCTGTTATCGAAACAGGTTGGAATTGGTTCCTGGATAACGCAGCATTATTTTTTCTTCAAAAGAGAGTATAACTTCTAAATATCGAACAAAATAATCAGGAAAAACACTGCTAAGCAATACTCAGCATCTCTTCTGGACTGTTTCTGATTGTTAAAATAATATGATAAAAATATAAGAAGAAAATAAACTAATTGACACTTTCAAAAGAACAAAGTCTCATCTTTTCCCACAAAGAATCGCTCAACTGGCATCAAGAAGCTATGACAAATTCATATCACGAGCTTCGAAAGTAAAACATAGCTCTGGAGCTGCTATAAGAAACACTGAGATGCCCAAAAAATATCAAGTAAGACCTATCGAGCATCAAATCACATTAAACAAAGAGGAAAGAGCAAAGTAATATGGAAGCATGTTTCAGAGGGAGTAAAAAAGAGACAAGTCAGTCGAAAATATCTACGAAACTCGCAAAACACATTACATTAGTAACATCAAAGAAAGAAAGGCCCTTTGTAAAACAGCTGGAAATAGTCTAGGGACGAGAATACAAACATAACAAACCTCAGTATTTAAGTTTAGTTAAAGTTTTTTCTACGATGAGCTGAATCTCATCAAAAGGAAAAAAAATAAAAGTCCTATTCAAGCCAAGGGGTCTCGCATCAAATCGGAGACTTACTATTCTTCAAATATTTTGGTCGTTGAGCCCTCGCACTTAATCACTAAAAAGGAAAGCAAAGCTATCTGTTAATTTTTCAACACTGAAGAAGAGGAACCGATAGATTTTCGAGTATCTGGAATTAAATAAAAGACCATTGTTAGCAATTTTCTTCGGGATAAAAAGACAATAAAGAAGTCACTGTTAGCAAAACAACTGTGCAGTACAATGCATAAAGAAGATTATTCTCCTTTCAGAAAACAAGTCAATAAGAAAGGTCACTTTGTTTTTGGAATGAATGAGAAAAACACAGACTCTAAAAACAAAGATCGTCTGATTGTATACCACGATTTTCTGTGGAAAATTAACTACTCTAATGGTATTTTTCTTAAGGCCTCCAGAAAATAAGCTTGTTATCGAGTATATATTGGCAGTGGAAACAATTCTAATCTTATGATAGGTTTGATGAAGAGAAGATTCTGGTGGACGATCTCTGATACTCCTTAAAACTCCCATTTTTCCTGGTCGCAGCTTCGACTGAATCTAGTTACTGTCAATCAACCAAAATCGATAAGAGAGTTAACAACACTATAGAAATGCTATAAATAGAAAAGTGACATCGAGTCGGAAGATTTTCCTGAAAGAAAGATATTTAACAAAAAGGATTTTTCTAATTGGTGCTCGTACTATACCATTAATTAAAAATAAGAGATTATCAAAGAGAAAACCTTCAAGAAAAGGGCCATGCTGGCGCCTTTGAAAAAGATCGTGAAGATAGAGAGTCCAGATTAGTTCAAAGTCCACAACCATTTTATTCGCAATGGATACATAGGAAACAAAAAAGCACTCTTCTATCTCATGCGAAATTATTATAATAGAAAATCAATGAAGGTCTTTGATTTTCTACCTTTGACTTTTCATATCAGCAAGGGTTTGAAAGATCCAGAATGGAAGAATTTTCAAGAATGCTATCAATAAACTTAAGCAAACAAGCAGTTAAACGAACAAAGCAGGAATATTTGGATCATGAAGCCAGGATAATGTAGTAATCGAGGCAACGGAATAAAAGTTGTTCATGACATTGAAAATATCAGATTGAGAATAAAGAGTGGAGAAAAAAATAGTGACGGAAGCCTACGGACTTTTATCATTCAGAAGTACATTACCAACCCAATGCTTTACAACGGCAGAAAATTTGATATCCGACATTTTTTGCTGATCACCTGTGTTGGTGGGATCTTTAAAGCATACTGGTTTGAAGAAGGTTATGCGAGAACTTCCTCAACCCTGTTTAGCCTTAAAAGAGGTAGTAGTACATTCGTTCATCTCACCAACGATGCCATTCAGAAATACAACAAGGATTATGGGAAATTCTAAGAAGGAAACAAGGTGAGCTACGAAAAATTAAATAAGTATATCAATAAAATGTACAACTCTGAAAATAAAAATTCATTTTTAGAAGCTATTCTTCCACAAATGAAGGCAATAGCACTAGATGTGGTGAAGGCCACCTATTTATAGTTAGACCCTGAAAGAAGGTAACACAATTTCTAACTTTTAGGAATGGATTTCATGATAGATAATAACCTCAAGCCCTGGTTGATTGAAGTCAACACTAATCCCTGCCTAGAGATATGCTGCCCTCTTTTGTCAAGCATAATTCCTTAACTGCTAGAGCAGACATTAAGGCTATGCCTAGATCCTCTCTTTCCTCCTCCTGAAGAGTGGCCTTCTGGTAAGAAAATGTGGTTACCCTAAAACGTTCTCCAAAACAACAAATTTCACCTTATATTCGACGAAACAACAGATCGAGAAGAGCAGGTATCAATAGGACTGGGATCAACAAGTTCTGTGGGTAAAATTGAAGAATAATCTGAAGTATTTGACAGCAATGGTGGATTATTAATGGAGGGGAATGAATAATTTTGTTGATATTGTGAGATATTATCGCTGTTGTAGATTATCAGTGGTGATCATTTCTGATTTGCTCTTCCAATTTTGATTCCTTTATTTGATATTTTGATAGCTTATTGCCTAGTCTTTAAACAGCTCTCAAGGTTTGAAAAGATTCAGCTGTCACCTCACCAAATACCACGTTTCTAAGGTCAATGAAAGGGCATGGTGCGAAAGTGATCAAGAATCGACTGTTGCAAGTGTTTTATTCGCTGACGCAGCTCAGAAGTCCGGGTCTATCGTGAGGCAATTCGAATGACTCGTCTCTGAAGGTAGGGCCGAAGATTGAACAGTTACCCTCTTCCAAATGTCCAAGTTCGAAGTATGATCTGGACACGATGTTATGGACTCGATTGCCGATGAGAGATAAATTTCTACCGTTATAGTTGGCAGTGCCCAAAAGCAGTCTCTTGAAATTTTCTGCGGTTCTGGGAACGACATTCTCGAAAAGCTAACTAAAGACTCACATACTCTGAACTGAAGATTGTAGGCTTGGTCATTATTGGCGAGACAGATGGAGATGACAGGATTGGGTTTGTTTTGAATTTCGTAGTTGGAGACAGGAGTGTAGTTATATCTGAGAGAAAGGAGCAGAGTGTTGGCTCGGTTGGTAATTGTTCTCATTATATTTTATAAAATACAGATGGATCATCGACCACATATCATTGTTTTGAATGAATTCTTCTCACAATAGAAATGGCAATAGCTCTTTTATGAGAAATTCAAATATATACACTTAAGTTATATTGTTTGAGTATAAATAATAAATCCAGTTCATGCATTCCGAAGAAAAACATTCAAATAGTGAGCTAGCCTACAACAAATAAAATGAAAAGACTCCAGATTATGTACATTCCAAGCATCACAGTAAAACACATAGTCAAAGTAGTCATGGTGGACATGGTAGCCACGGAGGTCATGGGCATCACGTCGAAAGACCAGTTGAGCTTCATGGTAAATGGAAATAATTTGATGAAACAGTCCCAACGCATTTGAAAATAGCTTTCATCCTGCTGTTATCTATTCTCATCACAATCTGCTACATGCTCATGAGAAACAAGAAAGGACATCACCATTGATCTCTTATTTATTCTCGAATCGATTTCATTCTAACATCATAGTAATTAAAAAGAGAATGCTGATATTCATAGAAGCTTGATCAACTACGCATAATTTTTTATTTCAATGGAGCTTATTTTAAAAAATTCTATTTATTTGAAATTGTCATAAAAGGCATTTCTGACAATTTCTTCGAATAAAAGAAACAAATATTCAATATTAAATCAGAGAATAGTGTGCATCATCTGGAAGACTTCAGAAAAAATGTACTTATCCTTCTTGCAGTATTCCAGCATTGTATCCACAGATTTCGTAAAATTTATCTTCTCCTACTAATTTGTGTCCTTGCCCTTCAGAAGCATCTTGGCCAGTGTTTTGCATTGGGATTGGGTCAGAGATGCTTCATTGTTACTATCCAGTTGCTCGAAGAGATCCTTGAATACTTTGAGCTCCTTTTCTTCGAATGCCAACTTGTAGGATTGCAGAAAGTACTCTGCTTGGCTGATGGTTATCGGAAACTAAGTTTGCTTGATAATTTTGTCAATTGTTTCAGATTTTTAGTAACTAAAGAAATAGGTAAATATCCTTCTGAACTTGCCTTCCTCGAGGTCTTCAGTGACTCTTTCACGCTTGAAAGCAGAAGCTATTTGTCCTCTAAACTTCTTGCACTCGTCATAATACTGTTCGTAGAGATGATTTTTTAGAATTTTCCCGAAAATTTAGACTTCAATGTCCTCTTTACAGAATCTTTCGATGGCCCTGATAATACTCAAACACCAGTCTAATGCAATTTCCTTGAGTCCATATTTTCTGCTGAAGAAGGAAAATAGAAACTCCTAACTTGTTTCATAAGGTTCTTTTTTCTCAAAATTTTTGTTATTGTATTTTGCCTTTTCATCCATGATCTCTTGAATCAAAGTCAAGAGTTGCTCTAAAGATTGAATTTTATTGCCGCTTATTTGCTGACTTCTGCTGCTATTTCGATTGCCATTATTTTATTTCGATAACTGAACTTTGCTCGGAATTTTATTGAGTTGAGACTTACTTTATCTTTGATGAAGGTTGCTGGGAGATTTGCTTAAAGCTCTGGGTGATTTATTTCTGTCTGTTGGATTGGGCATTTTATTGAATACTTTACTGGGGCTTCTACTCATGCTTTGCTTCGATTGCGATTTCATCAGAGGTTTACTTGGACTCTTTTTCATCGGGGTATATCTTTATTTAAGCTCTATATTTCTTGGAGTAGCTTTAACAGATGGCTGCCTTTGTATTTGCAGCTATCGAGTTGCGATTCTATCCATTTTTGTGTTTTCTTGCTTGAGTTCTGTAACTATCTTTTTCATTCGAAAAATTTCATTCAGATACAGTTTTTATTTGCGAATTCTATTGCTCGGCTTTTATAGTTCGTTACTGATGTGCTTTTCATATGAGGTCGTGAAAATAACTTTGAGAACATGGTCAAAATTCTATGCCTTGATACGAGCTATTTCTTCATATACTTTGACAGCCTGTTCTAGTCCTAGTTAGTCAAGAAACTTAATCATCAGTCCATCGAGAACTGTTGTCAGCTTGTTTTTGCAATAAGCAAAGACTCCATCACAAGAAAGTTTGTCTTCGAGGCCTTCGTAAAAGTAAGCCATTTCTTCCTCGACATCTTGATATAGAAAAGTCAGTTCATCCTATTTTTTCAAAATTTATTTGGTCCCCGCAGAAAAAGGTTCTTCCTGACTGCTGTCCCTCTTTTCGTTCTATATTACATCATTGAGCCGATAGTAAACTTATTTGATTCTCTACATCTATTCTTTCAATTTATCTGCCAATTTAGTCCTCTCTTCTTCAAAAATATTCTTCTCAATATTTTATCTGTTGATGCATTAACTGTTGATCGTTTTCAATCTCGGCAGATGTTAAATAATCATCTATTTCTCGGCTTTGCTGCAGTCGATAACAAGATGGATGAGATTGGTTATCTGAAACAATCGATCGAGAAGGAAGTTGTCTATCTTTTATAAGCAGCATGCTACTTTGATGGGATTGTTCGAAATATCCAGAGCTGCTAGTTTTTGAATAGAGCTAAGAGGAGGAATAGAAGTGAGTCTGTTACCATGAAGGGACAACTATCTGAGGTTTTTGAACTTGCTCAGCAAGTTAACCATTTGAGTCATATCTTTGATGCACCTTATTCAAGAGATTATTACTTAAGTTCTAGGCTGATGCTGCGAATGTGGGGATTTTATTAGTATGCTTCGATGAGGTCAAGCATTATAACTATCAAATGATAACGGCAACAATAATAAATGTACAATACAATAATCAGGAGTAGTTGCATTAATAGCAGAATTGATTAACTTATTGATGCTATTATATTATTTATTATCGGCAGATGAGCAACAAAAGAGGGCTGGACCTCAA
>Ga0100402_1004237_pt1 | contig 15231 bp, 17 predicted proteins | sample CryGeyme20150102_FD_80419 | JGI IMG/M metagenome (GOLD analysis project Ga0100402, IMG submission 80419) | Groundwater microbial communities from Crystal Geyser aquifers in Utah, USA - Crystal Geyser metaG 2015-0102 | ecosystem: Environmental > Aquatic > Deep subsurface > Groundwater | place...
CAAAATAATTGCTCAAAAAATGGCATAGTACGAAAAGGCCAACAACGAGTACAACGAACTCCAAGTTTCTCTTGCCGAAGTAGACGATCACTCTGAACTCTGCCAAAGAATCAAAAAAATAAACAAAGATTTCATCGAGACTTATGACCCTGCAGAACTCAAGAAAAAGCTGGATCACATGAAGGCTGAAAGAACCTCGCATATCAAGAGTTAAAACTTCAGTGAAATGAGCTATATCAACGAGCAGCAGCAATTGCAAGGCCAACTCCTACATGCAGATAAGTACGCAGTCAGGAAAAGGATCCTCGAACAAGAGAAATCTGAGCTTCAGGAAATATAAAGGTTGATCAATCAGGTCAAAGATATCGCAACCAAGACCAGTATCATGATCAATGCTCAAGGTGAAAAAATAGAGCTGAGTTTGTAGAAAATGAAGAAAGCCAACCTGAACCTTAAAGATGCCAACAAGAACCTTGTCCAGACAAACGAGTACCAGCAGGATACCAATAAGAAATTCATGATATTCTGCTGCCTGACAGTGGTAATCGTCTCGATTATTCTGTTGATCTTCTACTCTTCCCGCAGCAAGAGCTGATATATGTACTTGTGATCGTGTGCTAATTAGTGAAAAATGTGATTTAAATAGGATAGGAATCATCTTCTGCCTCTGGCTCTCTCGAATTTGCGACCCTCGGCTCTAACTCTGGGAGCAGTGTGAGATCCCTTCTGTCCGGGATAAAGACCGAAGAAGCGGTTGGCTTCTCTGTCGCGAGGACCTCTCAAGAGAAGGACTCCCTTTCCAGTGGGAGCAAGTTGGGCGAGCTGGTCCCAAGTGTAGCAGGTTCCCTTGTTGGCAGTGATTCTTCTTCTGGCCTCAGCAGTGAATTTGAGGGCAACGATTCTGAGTCCTTCGGGGACGTTGAGGAGACGGACGTCGTTGGTGACGCTACCGACGATGGCTACGATTCTTTTGAACTTGTTATCTTGGTGTTGAGGGTTGCGGTCGTTAGAAAGGTGTTTGACGATGCGGGACAGCGAGATGGGGAATCTAGTGAGTCGGGACTGGTTAAGACGCTTGTGAACGACTTGGTTGAACTTGGCATCAGTTCTTCTGCTGAGGAAGGAGTAGAGCTGAATAACATGGCGAGTACGTTGATGAGACTCTTGAGGTAAGCGTTGGAAGATTTGGTTTTTCTGAAGCCCCGGTTAGCAATTCTGCCGCCTCTGATCAGGTCAATTCCCATGGTTCTGGAGAAATATTAATATTAATTAAAAATAATAAATCACTCTCAATAATAAAAATCAAAATGGCGACGGCAGGAAGGTCTTTCTACCACCTGATGTTTCTCCCTTGAGCACATCTTCACTCCTTTCTTTTGATCTCGATACCCTTCCCCTGTAATTGGATTGGGGCTTCTCTATCTGCTCTTAGAATACTCGGGAGTTTCACTACTAAAATTTTGGCATGTTTTTAAGTATTCCGTTCTTCTGTATATTGAGTATGGAGGTGCTTTCACTATTGCCGATTTTTATCTGATGACTTGAGCCAGATTTTTGAAGGGACTTTGATTATCTCTGAACTTCCTTTTGCCTCTTTCGAGGTCATAGCCGTCGAGGCTGATTGAGTTAAAGCGGGATGAATGTGTGATGGACTGATGATGTTGCCTGGACTGGTGCTGTGAGTCCCGACCGACTGTACTTTTGTGCTTCTAAAGCTTCTCAAGCTGTGTTTTGAGTGCGATGACCTGTTTTTTGAGATTGCTCAAGAGATATGTTTTTTTCTCCATGTGGGATTTAATAAGAAAATATATTGCCTCATCATACTCCAAATAATAAGATAGACTCCAGAATTTTCTTAGCAGCTCCCGACACTGCTCCTCAGTCCTGTCTTTGGTGCCACAAACAATCGGAAGACAGGTTGAACTTATAAAATGCATATTTGTACAAAGATCAATTAGGAGATAAAAGAACACCTTCTGAATGTTGATATAAAGTTACCAACTGTCGCAATTATAAACAGTTGAGCATACCAAATATAAAACAAAAGTATTTTTTTTGGAATACAAACCATGGACGACTTCAATGATCAAAAAAGGCCATCATGAGGTAGCCACTTATTTCAATTAAATAAACATAGCATTTCTACTGGCCTGCCTCCTTCCCAAGAGATTGCCATCATGCCCATAGTTAACATATCTCAACCTCAACCTCAGTAAGTCCCCTTTCTCCCATTCAAAAAAGCATCAGCTTGCCCTTTACTGGAGCTCTTATGCCCTTTGCTCATACAGAAGACTGTACTACTGCCTACTTGACCGATTTTCTTTTGGGAGTTAGAGATAACTATTTCTCTTAAAGCTCAGTTTTGCCGTTCTTAGGGAAGATCTTAGCCCTCTGATGATGATAGCATCTAGTCTTGAGTTCTTCGACGTTTTATTCGAGATTATTTTTTTTCATTTTCCTGATAATAATAGTACGGATTTAGCAAAGAATATTCCGGAACAGGATAATAAAAGAGAAGGGAACGAGTAAGGACTGGTGAGGCAGTTGTTTTAGGCCTGCTTTTGCCACAGAAAATATAATTAAGAAGGTATATAATCCTGAATATTACGAGTAAAGGCAGGTGTTATGCCGAAATGGGGAAGAATATAAGTCAGAACATAATCATGTTAGAATAATTGGGGAAAGGGGTCCAATAGTAGACTGGATAGAGGGTTAAAGGCTCGGGGCAGTAAACCTCCTGTCTAACTTCGGGGACTTCTATGTTGTTGTTTTCCTCCTTAACTTAAGGCACGTTTTCTTCTACGGCCTGTTTTGGGGCGGTCTTGTCGTTCTTTTTTAAGTAGATGTGGCCTTTTTTCCGATAGTTGCTCAGGATAACCTTGGCAGTGGGAATCTTCACTCTGAGTTGACGGGCAGCTTTGGTAACGCCATAGCCTTCTTTTTCAATAAGGTCGATAAGTTTGACTCGTTTCTGGGTTAAATGAATTGTACGATGAAGGAGATCTTGGAGTATCGTTTCTTTGATTCGAATTTCGTCATAGTTTGTTTGAACTAATTTGATTATATATGAGTAGAGTTCCAACTCAGGTTTATATGGAAAAACAGAGCATCAACTAGCAAAATCTGAACTTTGCACACACAATTCAGTGGCTATACCTTCCAGGAAAGCTCACTCAGTCTTATGGTTTCCATATCAATTGTTTTTGTACTTTCCGTCAACCTTCAAATTTTTCTTCCAGAAAATAGTTGTTTTTTCTATTTAATTTTTTGTACGATTGCTCTATGCCTCATACAACCCATGCCAAGTGCTGCTAGAATGATGTTTTGCTCTCAGACAGGAGTGCCACATCAAATGTTTCTCAACTGATCGATAACAGCAAGGAAAATGGTTCAAACCAAACATGATACCTTAAAAGGGGTTTTCCTCTATGTTCGGGATCTACTAGGCACTCTCCTCAGCATTTATAATTAGTGAAAATGCGGACTGGCATGCTATATTTGATAAAACAAAAGAAAAAAAGGGGAAGTTTATCTTCGGGAAAAGGGGGTCATACAGCCTCTACGGCCCGAACAACCATGAAGGAGAGCATCAAGAACGTTATTGGCGTTAATTCAAAAAAACATGGAAAATCCTTTTATAACTTATGAAATGCATTTAAAATCGATATTAAAATTAGGATGTGTTAGTTGCTCTTAAAACATATCACATAAAGCCGAAGCCTTCACTTCCCCAGGCCAAACATATTCCCAATTTCTGTTTCAACATTTATTTTGATGGGTAGTTCGGAAGATCCAGCTGGTTGAAGCAGGTGTGCGACTTCGGAAGCTGGTGATCGCAAGGGTCACGGTGAATCGAAATACGTTGAATACCATTCATGCCCAAGAGGTGTGAAAAACCTTCAAGGGGAATCTTTGAAGTTCCAGTGATGAACTGAACCAGCTTAGCCAGGTCCTCCTGAGAGTACTCTGAGACAACTTCCCAGAACCAGATAATAATTTGGTCAGTTGGGTTGTATCCAGAGTAGTCAGTATTCTTTTTGAAGTCCTATACATCGACTTAAGGCACTCCTGAGATGAGTAGCTCAAGTTCCTTGGCCTCGAAGAAATGGATACATTCCCGAGGGACGACCTCATGGAAGCCTTAAAGGAATTTATTGACTTGAGTTGAGAAGTCATCTCTCATTTTGCTCATACAGTATTTTTCAATATATTCTAAATAAAGAAATTCTTACCTTTTTTGTTTTATTCTGACACGATGATAGACTTTCCTCCAGGAACGAGCTCTTTCTCAACATGGTTGCCGAAGTTGTCATAAATGTAGCTAAAGGTAAACATGTTCTCGTCAATCGGATTGTTCTTGAGCCATTCCATTGATTTATAAAAATCGTAGTCCTGAGCCTCAAGGTCCTTGAACTCCAGCTCCTGACCCAGAATCATTTTGTAAAAGGCACGAGTAAAGTAAGCGTCAATGAGCTCCTTCTCAACTAAAGCCTTTCCTATGAAACGGCCGATAAATTTAAAGTAGTTCAAATGGTCAGGGTTCACATAAGATTTTGGATTGGGCTGATATGCACTTCCCGACGAGGACTTCTCAAACAAACCATAATCCTGATTGAAGATCTATCTCGAAACCAGTAGGAACCATTCCCTCCTCAATCCTCCTGCATCATACCCTGGCTCATTGATGAATGCTACCTGGACCCTGCCTTCCAACTCTCGGACTGTCCGATTCATCAGCTGATTGTAGGAACCTTGGAAAAGGTGGGTTCTATCCACTTCAATATGAACTCTTCTGCCAGTTTGTCTTCTCAGCTTAGGATGATTTCTGAATATGAACTTTTTGGTCTCAAAATCCAAAAGATGAGGTTTTTTGAGAATAATTCCGATAGGCTCATTGTCAAGCTCTCTTCCATGCTGATACAGATGCTTGATGACCTAGAAATGAATTTGCTTATGCTTCAGCAGTAAAGGTTCAATTTAACTTAAAGTCTCAACTGTATAAATAGCAAAAACCTGATTCAGGAACTCAATATAGCTGTTTGAATAGTACTCAAGCGCCTGCTCATGAATTTTCTTAAGGTTGGAAAGATGAGCAAACTTATATTTAAGTAGTTTGCCAAGAATCTCAATTTTTGGAGCCTTAGCTTCGAACTCCTTTGCAAATATTTCCTTAAACCTTTCGTTCTCACTGAAGTTAGCGAGGCTGTCATAGAAATCATTGGGCCATTATTATTTTTTGATACCATCTACGATTCGCTTGAACAATTCGTCTGGCAGATCTTTAGCTTTTTTGAGAAGTTCAGTTGCCAGATCAGGGTAATAGTTGAGACCCAATTAACAAAGTTCAATGACAGGGTCAATGATGTCTTTTTGCTTGGCAATGTATTCCAATTATTCAAGGTACACAAGGTTAGGAAGTTTTTAGCTGATGAACTGCTCATCTTTGTAGAGAGGAATCTTGATGTGTTCAAGAATGATGTGCAGAAGGTTGCTTCTGATCTGAGAAATATCTTCCTGGCTGATTTGGGCGCTTTCATGAGTCTTCACCTCTCTGTTGGCGACTTCCACCTTGTTTACTCTCCATTTATGGTCCTCATGTCGCTGTTAGAAGGAGTGAATCAGGGCGATGATCGAGCTGATAGTTTTGTCCTGGGTGTGCTTATTTTCCAATAATATTTTTAGGGAGGTCAGCTTAAACTTAGGATAAATGTTGAAGACACCCTTGAATATCTATCTTGCAGCAGAGTCATCGAGCTTCGAAAATTCCTCTTTGAAGACTTTAGGATAAACCAGAGGATGCTTTGGTCTTCCTTGGTTAGCAATGAAATTTCTTTCCTATTCGATCTACTCATCCTCGATTATTCGATTAATCTGGAGACTGCGATGCCTTTCAGCCTCTTCTCTGATATTTGCAGGAAGTGTGATCAAAAATTAAGGGGTAGCTTCAACAAGAACTTGAGCTCGAGTTTGTGGGTCAAGAGAGTCTAAAAAGGCCAAATTTTAGCTTTGCAGGTCTTGAGGTTGGTTGGGAGGATTGTTCGAATTGTTAGCATTATTTCCTGCTTGTCTGCTGTTGAGGGTAGCTCCCTGCTGAGCCATGAAGGTTAGTAGCTGCTCTTGCTGTAAATCTTCAGGAAGGGAATCGAAAAATTATTCATCCAGTCCAACATCCCTGAGGAAGGTTTGAGGAAGATTCATCATCGAGAGAATTTATCTTTGCCTCGGAGGAGGTTGTTCTGGCTCTTCTGCTTGTTGAGCCTCATTGTTTTCAACATTAGAAACTGGAATAGGATTCAGATTATTTTCTTCGTCTACGTTGGGCAAGTTATTAAGATTAATTACAATAGGTCCCACTCTCTAGTTGGGATTGTTGTCAACAATAGTTTGTACCTCGATAGCTGGCTAAACTTGAGCCTCCTCAATCTCCTACTCTTGAATAGGTTGATACTCTACTTCTTATAGAACAATTTCTTCATTCTGAGGTTGATGAGGTTGCTGAGGAGGATTCACCTGGACCAACTCAGCTTGATTATTATTTTCAGGTCTTATTTCTTACTGCTAAGGTTGAAGTTCTTGAGGTGGTTGACTGACTTGTGACTCCACTTTTGGAGCTTCAGGAGGATTTTCTCCTTGATTGGGTTAATTTCCTGGGACCTGAATTTCAATGTCCATGGGCTATATACTAGGAGGTTGAGGAGGCACGACAGGGTTTTCGAATTATTCAAGGTGTTGATAGATGTCATTGATGTTGAGATTTCTTGGAGGAGGAGCATTTTGTCCTGCTGATTCTTCCCTTTGATACCTATTGTGGATCAGTCTTTCGAGAGTCAGCAGAGTCTATCTGTTAGCCTCAAGTGGATTGCTGAGACTTTCCATCAGTCTTCTTCCGAGACTGAGTACATGACGATCCTCACGGTTTTCCTCTTTCTTTATTTCCCACTAGAGTTTTGGTGCAAGAATGTTATATATGTCAGCTATTTTTTTCTAGAAACCTGTCAATTTTTTAACTCTCAAGTCAATGTCAACAAATACCTCTTCCACTTTGACTGAAAAGCCAAGATTGAAGTTGGGAGCAGCGATTGGAACTTGTGGAAGGGAGGTTTCCTTCAGGTCAAATTTAGATGCTACTTCAATCTCAAAACTAAGATATTTGTCGACAGTCTCCAGGATAAAGTCAAGGTAGTCACTATTTTAAATGACGATCGGCTCTAGTTTCTGAGGCTCTTATTACTTCATTTATTCTCCTTACTTCTCCTTTTCTTTCGGCTCAGGAATAGGCAGAGGGAGAATCAGTTGCTCAGCTTGTGGCTCATTTGCTGCCAAGCGATTACGGAACAGCCTCCTTTCATGAGAAACATACATCAGCTCAGCACTTTATTCATCCTCCTCATCAACATCTTCAGGCATCATCTCTACCGACTCTGCTGCTTTTTCAAATTTCTGATTTTTTTTGGCAGGAAGGCTGTTGAAGAAAGGAGACAAGTTGAGAAATTGCCTGTCGAAAGATAATTCATGATTGTTGGCATTGAACTTGTACTTTCTCCTCAAGTTGTCCAGAATTCTTTTCTTGTAGTTAATGTAGAGGAACTACGAAATATTCATGTATTCGATGGGCCCTACTTTCGGAAGGAGCTTTTCGTAGTGCTCAATCAATGTAGTTTGGTTGCTTTCTGAACACTTTGAAGAACAAAATTCATTGAACTTTCGAACTTGGGACAAGTATAAAGCACTAAAAGAGGTCCATGTCATACTTTCATCAGAATTGATAATACTTTTGATAATTCTCGCGCAAATGTAATCGGAGAGAGAGATGAAATTGTAGCCCTATCCTTCTCTTTTGATGAAAAGATTGACATTCAAGGTCAGGAAAGCTAGGAACTTGTACTTCCTTTTGCTGTGATTTTAGCTAAAAAGAAGCCAGTCGATCAAATTCTTTCCTTCAATCTGCTCATGAACGGTGTATGGTAATAGTATTCTGTAGTTATAGAGAAGCTTGAAGAGATCTGTCAGCATCTGATCCTGAGCCTATGTGTCTTTGGCTTCGAATAGGGTGATCAGAAGAGATCGAATTATAGTCTTGAAATGATCCTTCAGAGGATAGCTGATAAAGTTACAGCTGCCAAAGTGAGAGTAATGGAACTGATTCCTTTCGACCCTGCAGTCGAAGAAAAGCAGTTTGTTCTTGTTCTTTTTCTTTGCCAGCAGCTCCTTTGACACGGAGTAAATAGCTGATCCTCGATCATACTTTGAGAAACTCTTTTGGAATTAATTGATGTCCACCTCCAAGACATGCTCTTTATAGGGATTAAAACTGGCTAATCTATGTTTATAGCGCTCATAAAGGAATGTTTTGAGATCGAGTTCAGCATTGACGCTGCTCAACTATTTGTCTGATGCTAGGATCATGCTGATGAGGGCAAAAGTGCTCTGCTTGATCATATTTTCCTTGAAGAAAATGTTCAGATTGCGAGTTATTCTTTGCATCAACTATTACTTTCCGGTTTTAGCAATTTTAAGCATTATTTCACATTGGCTTTTTTCTGAATTCCTATACTGCAGAACCAAGTCGAGAAGGTATGCAAGGTAGCCTTCAAGTTCGGGATTGATGTTTTCGCTGCTAAAAATAGGAAGTGTTGCGTTCAGAAGGGAGAAGACTTGATTGATACCTTCCTTTGATTGAATTCGGGGAAGATAGCTCAATATTTTCAAATTAATAGCTTTGGAGTAGAAGTCAGTTTTAGCTTTTTCTGTTTTCGAGAAACTTCCTTCCAGGATGCTGAGCAGCAGAATCAGTTGATCGGGAATTTTTTAGTGCTTGTTCAGTTAATCGATTTCCTTTTAGATCTTTTCGTTGAGATTGTTGTACTGCTTGAGCATATAGTCTGGCTTGAGAGAGTCCATAAACAAGAAGAGAATGTTTTTCAATGTTTAGTTGTCACTGTTGCTATCATGTTTGAATAACTTCTTGAAAACAACTACAATCCAGCTCCTCGACAGTTTTATTAGCTTCTCCTTGTCATAAAATCTGTCGTAGGTGAGAGGTTGGATTTGAGAACCTGCAACTTCAGGCTCGTTTCTTATTTGTCCTCTACCAGCTTCCTGCCTGGTCCTTTCTAAGGTCCTGTTCATGAGTAACTCATCGAGCCGATCAGTATTGTTATCGATCCAGTCCATAGCTAAATTGTGGTCAGGATATTCGATGTTTTCTAAGGCTATTTCAGCCTCATCTCGACCTACTCCCATCTGAGCTAAAGCTTGAATGACATCATCATTGGACATGTTTCTTGCTCGATATCGGTTATATCCTTCAGGCTGAGACCTGACTCTTTCCACTATTTTGACGTGCTTCGACCTGAGAATATCGTAAAAGGTTGAGAAAATCTTTTTTTTCTTTTCCAGCATGACCACAATTTTGATATTTTGGTTGATCGTGTCATTGTCAATCAGAACTTCGGTGATCTTTTCAAATTGATCATAGAGAAGTCCAAATGCGAATTATTCCTTAGTCTTGTCATAATTTTTGCCATTGAAGATGCACCCTCCACTGATCAGAACTGAAGGAACGATAATTCTTTAAGCGACCAGCCAAAGATGCTCTTGCTCTTAATTTGCAAGCAGAGAATCCAACACGGATCTCAGAATGATTTTATAGTTCGGTCTGATTGAGAGATATAGAGAGTTGGCAATGTTGAATGGCATGAACTATTCCATGTTTCCACTTAGCTTGGCTGTATACTTCTGCAAGGACCCCATAATTTGTCTACTGTTTATGGAAGACTTGAATGTCAGGTCGTTCAGGCCCATCATATCGGCGATAAACTTCCATCTGAAATCAATTTCGTAGGGTTTAGACTCAATTGTATTCCAAAGAATGCGACCCAAAATACTCATAATTGACTCCTCTTCATTGAGAGATAAGAAACGGTTCGAGTTGCAAAGGGCATACCTAAAGGTAACTTTGAATTCCTGAAGAATCTAGTAAAGTCCATTTTCAACACTGGTACCATGCCTGAGCCATTCTTTGAGAGAACTTTGCTTAGAATGTAACTTTTTCAAGCCGTCGAGTTCTTCTTCAAGGTTCAGCATAAAACTGACATATCTTTCATAGACAGGTTTACTGATTGCAGTTTTATTTTTTTTGAGCCTCAGGCTATTAATTTGATTGTTAGCTTCAGCATAAAATTAATTGAAAAGTTCAACAGTTCCTTTGCTGAGACTGCTCCAGCCTTCCATCGATTCGGATGTTTCATTCCTAACATTTTCCAGCAAAATAGAGGACAAATGTTGAAGGGTTTAAACTTTTTATTCAAATTTGGGAGAAATGATTTATTTGCAGACTTGAAGAATCCACATTCTGAAGGAGTGCAGGACAGGCCAGACATGAGCATACCCTAGGTAGAACTTCATCAAAGTATAGGCAAAAATCTAGCTTTTATCTCCAAGGATTCTGGTAGCAATGAGGAGAGACATCTTATTGAAAAAGTTGTTGTGATATTTAGCAGAAGTATGTAGTGGACTATTGATCTTATCAGCCTCAACCGCTTGGTACCTTTTACTGATGTGCTCAACAATCTCATGTCCGATGGATTTTTTGATGAACTTACAAATGGCTGGAGTCTCAAATACATCCTCTCTTGGAAGTACTTTGAGAACCAACGAATCAGAAAAGAAGCACTCCATAATTTTTTTGACGATCATCTTGAGACTGTCACTTTCCGGAAGGAGCTGAAGTGACCATCTGAATAGTATGCTTTTGATGCCCTTGAAGGTATTGCTCTCGCAAGGATAGCTCTCAAGTTTTGACAGCAACTCAAAGAGGGCTTTGCTAAGCTAGCTTTCAAAGTTTCCCAGATTAGGGAATTATTCTTCTCTTTCAATGCTGGAAAACAAAAAGAAGAAGTGCTCGAGGGTATTTGTAAAATATTGTTGGCTTCTGATTTATTCAATGTTTGACCATTTGATAAACAGTCGAGCCAAAGTGATGACAAGATGCTCAAATACATAAGGTTATGATCTCATGTGCCTGATTCTGTTGAGACTGACAAACAGATCAAAAGCCTTGCAAACATACTTTACGTTGTAGTGTTTGTCATGGGACTCTTCCTGAATAGCGACAAACTCGCAAGTAATTTTTTCAGTCAGAAGATGGAGAAAGTCAATGTACTCTGAGATGGTTTTGTTGTTTATCTTCATGGTGTACTCATAGCCAATGTCAACGTCATAGGACAGGATATTATAGTTGATGCCTAGAAGCACTTTATTGTCTTCTACTTTGGCCGAGTGAGCGATGATTTCGTATTTTTCAATCAGCTGTTCAAGGTGTTTCAGTTTTTTAAAATAACTTTCGAAAATGTCATGCCCTTTCAGATCGGGATGAAGGTATGTCGAATTGAGTCGACACTCATTGCCTTTGAAATCGTACTCGATAATTTCCCGAGGATTCTTTTCTAATTTGATGATTTGGTCCACAAAGGTATAAGGATCGAGGAATATACAGCTTTTGCAAAGATCTTTATAAGGCTTTTATCTGAGAGCAACCTTGATTTCTTCAAGAATGGTGTGGAGGATTGGGAGCTTGACCTTTCTTCCTAGAGTAGAGACTGCAACAAAGAAGCAGTATTTGATTGTGAGCTGTTGTTCCTCATTTAAATTGGGCATTATCTTTACAATTTCCAAATCAGTTTAGCTTGTGTTCTCGGCCAAGATAGTTTCTTTGCATTTGGTATGGACAAAGTCGAAGTGTTCCCTCAGGAAGATCCCGACTGCGAAGTCGATGAAATAAAGTAGGTCATCGATGTCAGTGATTCTTCTGAAAATGTCCTTGTACGCCTCAATTATACATTCATCCATCCTCATACGGCTTCTGTCCTCGAAAAATTGCTGTTTTATGTAGTTGTGCAGACTGACCTGCTCACTAGTGCCAAAAAATCTCCCCTCGATCTTGCTATCTCGCAACACTGCACTCAACTTTTCATTGAATATTGTGTAAAAATTTGATCTGGCACTTTCGTCATTAAGATTGAGGCCATCAGAGATAGCTTTGTTGGCCGAGAGAGAGAAAAGGCCCATTTTGTTTGATCCAAGCAACTGCAAGAAGAGACGGGGATTATCAGAGAGGAGAGCCCTGACAGCCTGCTAATGCTAGGGCTCTTTGCCGGCTATGAGGAGATCTTCTTCTATGCTGAAGGAGTATTCTTATGTTTCAAGTATCATTTGCATTATACCTGCCAAAATCGTGCGAGGTAAATTCATAGTATACAAACATCTGACCAGAAATGAACAGGGCCCTCACCATATTGTAAAATAATTGCAAAGGATCTCATAATCAATACTCCAGCTCTTCTTCCTCCTCAACAATATTTTGACTCCATTTTTAAATATAAGGTATGAACTAAAGCAAAAAAAGCAAAGATTCAACCATCACGACAACTATTCCTCGTTGTTTGCGCCTTTCTTGCAGTTGCTGGAAATTGTGAGAATGCGAGTGACTCTTTTGCCTTTGGAGTCTAACAACTCAAGATGAAGAGGCTGAGTTGGCCGGCCAAGTTCAAAGGAAGCATGTGAAGTAGAGCTGCTCATTGAGAAGAGTTTGCAATAGGCAGGGACAACGATGTCTTTGCTGCCAGTTTGTTTTTTGGAGTATTCAGGCAGTTCTGAGTAATAGTTCCCTCCTTTCCATTTTTTCAGAGTCAAAGTCTCCAGGCGATCCATTTTTTGCTCTGTTGCTATGAGTTCCTCCATAGTCTCTCGGTAGCTTTTCACATCCTCATCAAGCGATGCTTAAATTTCCTTTATTTTGAAGTTATCCATGATTTTTCTGGGTCAATTTAGGCTAATTGTTAATGCGACCTACGACTTTCAATAAGAGCATATATTTGCTTGATAATTTTATTGATGTGTGAGCAGCCAGACGCCCTCCTTCAGTTACCCAGCAGCTACCATTTCCAAAGAGATAAGCTTGCCAACTATCGAACCAATTCGATAAACTCTGGAAACTTCTTCGAGTGGACCCAAAATGACATGTACCGATCATCCTATGCCCACCACCATAGTCCTGTAAGAGGTATTTTAGCTAGGATTCCGTTCAGCCACGATCGTACCACATTCCTGGTTATCAAGGCTTCATCCCAAAGGACAGAGCTGAAAGTCTCCATGCGAAGACCTTTGCCAATAAGACTAAATAAGTCTTTAATTCTCCAGAAATCAACCTCAATCGCTCAGGCCTGGCCTCCACTGGCTTCAATATCACCAAAGATGCCCTTGTTGACAAATCTAAAAATGCTTCCAGCCACAAGTATGGTAAGACCTAAATCCAAAGATCTCATCCAGGTTGGGTCGTAATTATTTCCCTACGCAGCCATCTTAATGGACCAGCACCACCAAAGCCACCTACGTCAGTCCAGAAATTTTTACAAATCCGACAAGGAGAGATACTAACAAAAATCTTCAGACAACAAAGCTAAAGACAAAGACGAGTGGATTCCAGCAAAACAGAGATTATTGCGACGGGAAAGGCTGGAACCCTGATCCTGTTTTGAACCCTGCCAACAAGACAAGCGAATACCGAGACAGGTTCAATCCAGAGATGGAATTCCACAGAAAGGTAGACAAGAATGCCATGGCCCAGCTCAAACCTAAGGAGACTAAATATCAGTTTAATAAGTGATTCACCCTCTTTAAATTATATAGTTTCGTATTGATGCTGAATTAGTGATGTGATTCTCGATACGGACATGGATAAATACATATCGATGGAATGATAATATTTTAAGAGTCATTTCTGTCAAAGTATTCAAATATCACATTGCATAGCGGTAGTAGCCGATCTTTTCCAAAAATTATGCGATATGGGAGCACTTTTCATGGAAGCGATTGTGATAGTTGATCAAGCTCATCAGCAAATGGCTCAATATTACTTCTGATTCTTTAGCCTCAGGTTACTCTTCAATCAACGAAGCGAAATAGGCAGATTCCATAATTTCTTTTGTCTTTGAGCACACCTACTATCCTAGGTGGCGCTGGCAGTAATCAAGAGGATGTGCCAAGTAATTCATGTATTAGTTGTAAAATGGTTCATTCATCCTTTGTAGCAATTTCAAGTATCTGCATATCTTGGCAACAAAGTTACCATTTCTGTAATTTAACCTCAGCTCTTCCTACTCCTCCAATAGCTGCTTCCACCTGCCTATCTTCCTGCTGTACCTGACTATCTCCTCAAGACCTCCAAACAGTTTCAGATCCTTTTCAGTTATATGAGTGAACTCAAAGTGATACCTGGTTGACTTCTTAGTACTAGCTGTCACCTTTTTGTTGAGCTCATAAAGATAGTCGATGAATCCTGTGGCTTTGAGGTAAGAGTATTATGTCTAAATGATCGTTTTGGCTTATTGTATGGCCTATATAATATTCTATTGGGGTTCAGCTTCAGCCTCTTTCTCCCGGATTTACAGAATGTGCTCAGAGTATTCCTTTTCAGGGGATGAAATTTCATATGAGGAAGGGGCCTCACTTGTGTCATTTTTCTAAAAGAGCTAACTTTTTCTAGGCTTAAAGCTGCTAAATTTTGATTGATTTTTTAACAGTTTAATAATTTATTTAACTTTTTCCTTATCTTCCTTTTGAGATGTTTTTCTTTCAAACTTATTAATCCTTATTTTGTTTTCTTTATTTCTGATAACAGTATAATTTTGTACTTATGTATTTTTCTGTACTCCCTCAGCTGTAGGAGTATTGATTAAGTATTTGTTTCTTGCGCCTGTTTCGGTGTTTCTGACATCTTTTATTTGCTTCAAAAAGGTTGTTTTGCTCAATTTACTGATCTTCGTATCTGACTTTTGTGTTGTCTCAGAAATATTAGCAAGACTGATTTGATTCTCTAAAGGAGTTGATTCACACCTGCTTGCTAAATAAGATATGTTGTTGCTTTCATAACTCTCAGCAATGTGATCTTGAAATTACTATTCATATTCTGTCGACATTCTTTTCTCATGAGCATATTTTTTTATTGATACTTTTTTTGTCTTGTGTCTGATTGAAGTGTTCTTCCTAACCTTCACTCTTGTCGACCCCTCTTTCTAACTATTTTTTATTACTGACGTTTTGCCCTCAATTGTCTCAATGGTTTTGTTCTCTTAACAAGCTTAAGTAGATTAGTGCTTATTGTGAGGAGCAATAATAATTTCAAGGGTGAGAGATTAAATGTCGAGGTTTCTAAGCTTTCTTTCTGAAATG
>Ga0100402_1004240_pt1 | contig 15223 bp, 12 predicted proteins | sample CryGeyme20150102_FD_80419 | JGI IMG/M metagenome (GOLD analysis project Ga0100402, IMG submission 80419) | Groundwater microbial communities from Crystal Geyser aquifers in Utah, USA - Crystal Geyser metaG 2015-0102 | ecosystem: Environmental > Aquatic > Deep subsurface > Groundwater | place...
ACAGAAGTCTACTTCATGTGTATCAGGGATACCAAAGCAAATTTGAGCAGTGGTAGGTTTACACGTAGGTTTATGTACTAGGGCTACGTACCTGGTACTGCTCGAAAAGTGACTTGGGTCCCTTTTTACATATAATACTCTAGTAGTACGTAGTAGAGAACGCTAAAACAATACGGCACTGCAATAATAAAATCATAATAGAAAGAGCATTGGAGGATTGTGCTGGTGGACGAATGCACTAAAATAAATAGACTAGACCACTACAGTAAATCAATTCATTCAACATTCAACATTCAACATTCAATAGTCTACAGAATACGTCTACATAGAAAAAAAATGTTTGCTACCAGTAACACCAAATGTTGTCATCTCTTGGCACGCAGTCGTTCTTGTTCCTCTCGCTTCGTGGGAGCAACCGCAGCCAAAGCAACCGCTACAGCAGCCATAGCAACAGCCACAGCAACCGCACAATTTCCATTTCAGCGTGCTCTTTTTCATTCCACAGTTCCAACAACAATGGCCAAACTTAACGTGGAAAGATTGGCACAAAAGGTGAAGTTAGAAGGACAGAATGTTTTGGTCCGTGTTGATCTGAATGTTCCCCTCGATAAGGTACGTTAAACCTGGTGTACTACTCCTCTAGTATCCGTACTGCACTGCACTGCACTGCACTGGACTCTAGTACGATGTGTCCGTCACACGTTGCTTTCGAGTATCTACTATACTAGCTAGTACAACAAAGTACAGAGTTGTATTGAGTTGCATTGAGTACTTTGTAGAGCAGCACTTTGCATTCATTATTTCATCTCACAAGAATGCTTTTCGCAATTTCACTAATATATTATATATTCTGATGGTGATACATTTTTACAACAACAACAACAACACAAAATATTAATATATGCACAGGACGATGATACCAAAGTAACGGATGATACTCGTCTCAAGGCAATCGTACCTACTACCAAGTTTTTGTTAGATCAGGGTGCCAATGTTATTCTTTGCAGTCATTTTGGTCGACCCAAGGGACAAATTATTGAAACTGGTAAAAATGGACGTCTCACTCCGGTCGTGGCACCCTTGGAACAACTCCTGGGTGTGTCGGTACAAAAAGTAAACGATTGTATCGGTCCTGACGTAGAACAAGCGGCGTCGGCATTATCCAAATCGCAAGTCTTATTGCTGGAAAATGTTCGCTTTCACGACGGTGAAACCAAGAACGATCCCGATCTCAGTCTGGCACTCGGAAAGTTAGCCAAGTACTTTGTTATGGATGCGTTCGGTACGGCGCATCGTGCACATTCCAGTACGGCAGGTGTAACGAAGCACATGGAATACAGTGCTGCTGGTTATTTGATGGAAAAGGAACTCCAGTACTTGATTGGTGCTGTAGAACATCCCGTTCGTCCTATGATGGCCATTGTCGGTGGAGCCAAGGTCAGTACGAAAATTCCTGTCATTGAATCCCTCTTGGACAAGTGTGATGTTATCTTGTTGGGAGGAGGCATGATCTTTACCTTTTACAAGGCCAAGGGACTCGATATCGGAGCATCCATGTGCGAAGACGACATGACGGAATTAGCCAAGGACCTCATGGCCAAAGCCGAAGCCAAGGGTGTCAAACTATTGTTGCCCGAAGATGTCGTGTTGGCCGACAAATTCGATAATGATGCCAATACGGCCGTAGCACCCGCAACGGAAATTTCGGGTGATTGGATGGGACTCGATATTGGACCCAAATCCATTGAAACCTTTACCAACGAAATCAGTCAAGCCAAGACCATTATCTTTAACGGTCCCATGGGAGTTTTTGAAATGTCCAATTTTTGTCAGGGAACCTTCGCGGTCGCCAAAGCCATGGCCGAAGCCACCGAAAAGAATGGAGCCACGACGATTGTTGGAGGAGGAGATGCCGTAGCAGCTGTCAACCAGGCAGGATACGGCGACAAGGTATCCCACATCAGTACGGGAGGTGGAGCCAGTTTAGAACTGTTGGAAGGAAAGGAACTTCCCGGCGTGGCTGCCTTGACTGACGTATAAAAGTCGGTCAACCGAATCGTGTGTGAGAAAGGAACGTCACTTACTTGTCCTCTTTAGTCGTCTGGTTATTATTACTGGAGCTAGCTGGTTTTAGAGTACCATAGGAATACATTTTTTGTATCACAGCATAATACTCCGAGTATTCTAGTATCCAAGGTTTCTTGATATTATTTTTTGCAGGACTGTAATGCTGACTGAGGTGGAACACATGTTGACGTTGAGTCTTGCGTGTGAGTCATTCAGTGATTAAAAGCAAATCTGGTGGCGATCGGCGATGACAAACAAAAAAAAATATGCTAGTGTAGTATGGTAAAATTCTACTAGTAGCTAGTCAAGACAAGCAAGAAGAAGAAGAAGAAGTAGGTCTACTACTAGTAGTAGCTACAGTAGTAGTGACGGGTCCGGGTGTAAAGTATTATTTATTCGTATTGAGAAAAGCACAAACCAGCAAGTTAGCGGCAAGAATCGTGCGAATATTATTATTATCGTCCATTCCCAGTCCCATCATCATTCACTCCCTCTATTTTCTTCCTGCCATAATCCTCCGTCCTCGAAATAAAAGAAGTTCAAAACAAAACAGATATATTTCAAAAATAAGAAGAAAACAACAACATGACACAGTCCCCACTTTTCCTTCTTTCATCGGTGTTGATTGCACTGCTTTTCGGTACCGCGAGCAGGACCACTGCACAGGCTGCCTCTGCGTCTGCTGCTATTCCCAGTCGATCTTTTTATCGTACAGCTTCTTCGACGACAGAACCAGCAAGGCGATTGCAATTTAATTTTGGTAGTGTCTTTGAGAACGGGGGAGCATTGTGTTGGCTACCGTTTGTTGGTAATGGTTGTGACGAAGAGAATGAAGATATTATGATGGGGACCTGTCCTGATGTGTCGCCTCTGGGTGCTGACAATTTCGATTTGAACGAGTACATTCGCCAGTCGTGGTTCGTACAGGCACAGCAGGTGAATCCGTACCAGCAAGAAGAGGACCTCTTTTGTGTCGTAGCTACGTACAACCTGAGAGACCAGGACGACTTGATCCAAGTTCAGAATACGGGACGTACTGGATCTGTTACGGGTGATCTTCAAGGTAGTGTCGCTGGTGGAGAAGCAGCAGAGGAAGGGTTCTTTAGCGCGCTGTGTGCCGAACAATTGGAAGGAGGGTCTTTGCAGGTAGCTCCTTGTTTGTTTGCTGTCCTGGGTGAAGCTGTCTTTGATGGCGTGGCAGGACCATATTGGGTACTGGCTGTTGCGGATGATTATGAATGGGCCATTGTTAGTGGAGGTCCACCAGATCAATTCCGAGAAACAACCGAGGACGGAACAACTCTATGCACCACTAAGGAAGGTTCTTCCTTTTTGGATACCAATGGATCAGGGTTGTGGTTGTTTTCTAGGACACCACAAGCATCGGAAGAGACCATGAAAGTCATGACTGACAAACTCATGGAAATGAGAATTTACGCCGGTGATCTCAAACCTGTTGTGCAAGAAGGGTGCAAGTATCCCGACAATACCAAGTTGAACTAAAATATGTGGCGTACAAACTTTGACAAATAATAACCATGGATTACTAAAAGTTTACTATCTGACGTACTTAAACAAAAGTCATCATTTTATAAACTAATGTAATCAGAGTTTGAAGAACTTTAGTTCATTCAAAACGAATTATTCGTCGCTAGCTAGCTTTTCTTGGGGACACAGCAGGCCCCGGATAAGGCATCCGTCCATTCTTCGATGTTCAAGTTCTCAGTCTCACCGTAGAAACTTATCCATGCCAGGATTTCACCACAGTACCATCCATTTTTTGCACCATCGTCATGCTCAAAATTTTCCACAATCACCTGGTCAATAAATTCATCGTCCTCCGAGAGACACCCGATGTCAGTAGCATTCGGGAGTTTTGGAGGATTTGGACATCCACAGTAGGAGCCAAAGATACCTTGCCAAGTTGGATACCAGTTTTCATTGTCCCTCATTTCCAACTCGGCCCTCATATTACTGCCCCACGATAATTCTTCGCAGGTAGCATTTCCGAGAAAGAGTCCATTCGGAAAGGGAACATGATGGGCCAATTTTGGGTCTAACGGAGAATCGTCGGCACAAAGTGGACAGGCGCGCTCTGCGGCTGGTGGCGGGCTGTAAGGACAACCACATTCAAAGATACTAGCCATTTGTAAAAATCCACAAGTCACGGAACCCTTGGTAGCGACGGCACCCCATTCAGCAAGATCACTGCAGGTGAGATTCTTTCCAACGAGTGGAGAAAAGGCACCGAAATCTGGGTTCACCGTTAAATTCCCATTTTCTACTGGGATCAGAGATTCTCCATCGGGACAGACAGGACACTCACACTTCAGCATATCAGCTGCCGCTAGAAATTTGTCCGGTGCAAAGCTTGCAGTGTTATCGGCCTGGTACCACTTTAGACCAATGGGGGAGCCTGTGTCACTAATGGACCCAACATCAAAAGGCTCACTGATATGTGTAATATAACGGAAGGAGCTTGTTATTCCTTGAACACTTTTCATGATAGCTTCAAACAGGTGTACCTTGTTGGCAAGCCTAAGTTTCTTTGTAAGCTCGTGTTCTTCCTCTTCAGCTATGGGTATTCCAACTACCATGCGTGCCCATCGACGCCCGAGACACATAATGACTTCATAGGTATCGTACTTTTCGACCACAGTAGTATTGAGAGAATGCATCTTAGTATACCACACAGGTCGTTCGTGAGAAAGTACCAAATTATTCGTGAGGCTTTTTTCAGAAAGGAAGCTAGTGAGGATGCGATAGCTTGTAAAAGCAGATACTTTGTTGAGGCTAAGACGGCCGAAAAATTCCCTGACAAAGTGGTTATCAACCGGGCTCAAGTTGAGTCCGTATATTCCCCAGGAAATATCCATATTGAATGCAGTAGCGTCAATTGCCAATGCCTCGCAGGAATCAAAAAATTCGCAGCCAGGACCGAATGTGTCGTTATCGGAGCATTGTTCTTCGCGTTTCATCATTTTAAGGAACTTCATCTGGACGTTGCCCTTGCGATCATGAACGTTCCTTACGAACCAATTTTTGTTGGCTACTGTGAGGATATTCCAGCGACCAGCTCCTGTTGCGGAACTTTTCACCAACCAGTCTTCGCATTGGTCCGACTCATCAATTTCATTGCCTTCCCCTGCCTCAAATACCCAGAACAACTGCGATTTACAGTACCTGAATTGCTTCACGCTGGTTTGTGGGAGTTCCATCTTGTCAGGCCTTGCTACCCACTTGACTGACCCATGAGTGGTTTGGAGATCGTAAATACCACTCAAGAGTCCAAGTGCTTGCTTTTCGTCGTCGCCAAACTGAACGTATATGCTGGATGGCAAATAGTCTCCATTCATGGATTTGAACGTAATCCACGACCTATGAATTAATAGTCAACGAAAAACGGTAAGAAAAGAGCAATCTTTGAAGATACTGCGAAGGAAGCAACGATACACAACATCCATACCAGAAGGATTCCAAGATGAGTAAAATGGCCACCAAGGTAAAGTTCCTCCAAAACTTGACATGGTTGCATTTGACTATGACTTGTTTTTCTTCAGTTTTCCATTTGTTCTTTTAACTTGAAGCGAAGACGCCACACCGGCCTGATCCATGTCTCCGATGAGAGGCGAATCTGCCGAGGCTTTGACCTTTTTTCCAAAGTAATCCCATTCTGCCATGGCGAAAACGGCATTATCGAGGCCACCAATAAAATTTACTGCATTGAAAGACAAAAGTACAGCTCGTCCTGTTTCAGATTTGACAATGAGCATAAACATAACTACTAAACAAAAGAGGCCCACAAGTAACCGGCTCCAAGCAGAAACATGCCACCAAAAGGGCAGGCTCTCTGGCATTGTTTTCCCCTCGTATTCTAAAACCTTCTGAAAGGCCTGACGCTTAAAGCCTCTGTAAAAGACATTGACACTCCAAATGACATCCATCTGCATCATAACTGAGATCAAAATTGCAATGAATTGGCTCGCTCTAACGGGCCATGTCACAAAAGGAGGAACACCGAGTCGATTTTCGGGTGTCTGTTCACTCCCAAAGAGCTGATCCATCATGACAATCGTCAACGTCATTAGCTGGATCAGGAACGTCAGAAGACCAAGGTAAAAAGCGGGTCCTCTCATTCCTTTGCCACCGTATGCTAAGAATGAGAAGGCATCTTTGGGGAGAAGGTTGCCTTCTGGAGTAGTACTGGTGTCGGAATGCGCGTGTTTTAGTCTGTGCTGTTCCAAGAGAAACACAATCTCTTCTCGTTGCTTGACTGTCAGAACTGACGCGGGTGAATGTAAAGACGACATTTCTTCATTATTGTTATTATCTTCGTCATCTTGACTCGTGCACGACATTGTAATACTAGGGTACACGTCTGGAACTTCGTTTTTGGTATCGTCCTTTTTCAATAGTGCTGTCATGGTTGCTTGTTGCTTTGATTAATTAAAATAATATATTATTGCATTTTTATATTATTTATGGTACTTGGGAATTGGGAATTGCAGAACAACTAAGACATTATTATTTTTTAAAGTTAGCGTCTCCTGTAAAAATTCGTTGCCCCGTTGATTTTACTGTTTTTAAAATAATATACAGTACTGTTATCAGCGTATCAGCTTTATCCTCAGCACTATTTATTAAGAAGATGTTTAGAGTTTAAGAGGCAATTTTGATTTTTGATAACGGTGATTTTTGTTCAAAACGTGAGGCGACTAAAAAAATATTGTAAATTTCTTCTTGTTCGCTTGCGTTCTTACGTGCACCTGGTACCAGGTACCTGGTACCTGGTACAGCGAAAATAATGAAACTGCTGTAAAATGAATTACTACATGCTTTGAGTTCTCGAGTACCCTGGTATGTACAGTACCAGGTAATGCGAAAGGACAAAAAATCAACCAAAATAGCCCCGTCTAAGTATTTTTAGTAAAATGGAACGTTCCGTGCCGAAGCTAGTACAGTAGTACTGGTAGTAAAATAATCCATAATAATCCATAATAATCAATAATATATTCTACCATTTATCGTTACTACCACTACTACTAGAGTACACTCTTGTCCTTCACACATACACACACATACGTGCATACACACACACACATACGTACATACGCACATACACACACATACGTACATGTACATACACACACACACACACACACACACACACATACATACACACACATACTAGACCTAGCTAGACATGAAACTACCAAAGGAATTTGACAAAAGTGTGACCAATCGTTGAATTGTTTTTGTGAACAAAAGGGTTCTTGTTCCTTTTATTGTATATTTTTTAAACCATACAGTAGTACCCTACTGTGTCTAGCACTAGAACGAAATACTCCGAGTACTCATTTGTTGAAAGCAGAGCTATTCTTAGTATATTATGGTATGTGTTACCATTTCTTTCTCCAAATCACTGCTCGACATCGAACGAACGGTGCAATTTTTTTCTAGCATTCGTACATGATATTGTTGTTGTTGTTGTAAAAATATTTTGGATGCACTTGAACTTGATGCAGCTGCTTCGTAGATCGGCTTGCATGCCACAGAATGGAATCCAATGTTTTGTTTTTTCGGGCAGCAATACTACTACCACTACTAGTAGTAGCAGTAGCAGTCGTAGCAGTCAGGGGTCCCCCATCGTGGTTGTGGGAATTAACAACAATGTGGTACAAGAACTGTCGACTTTGACTTGTTCTTTGGCTGGCCTTGAACAATCGCATCATTTGTTGGGTATACTGTTCTCCGGTTGGATGACGTTTCGTTTGTATGTAGGAGGAGATTGATTTCGTTTTCGTTTTCGTTTTCGTTTTCGATTGTGTTTGTTTCTTTACCAGCGTTTGTTGTTTGCCATTGGATTTTCTTGGAGGCGTCGGAAGTGGTGGTGCAGGTGGTGTAGATATAGCTGGACCTTGATCTTGATCCCGATCCTGGTTCCTCTGCTCTGTAGAATGACTGGCTAAGGCAGCACCATTGACCAAGAACTCGTCAATCAAGGACGACATGCTCAACCTTCTAAGCGAACTGTTTCCCGTGCTATTCGGCAGTAGTGTACGTTTGGCATCCCAGTCCATTTCCATTTTCACACTACTGCTATCATAATCATCATAACCATCATAACCATCATAACCATCATAATCATCGTTCATCGTTGTGACGCACAGATCACTCCAATCATCTTCTTGTGGCCGTTCGAAACTGAGCGTTGGTAACTGCGGTGGCACCAATGAGGAGCTTTGATTGTGTTCGTGACGATTGCTGATGTCATCCACGTCGTCGTCGTCGTTCCTCGCAGTTAATGTTGTAGTGGCATCTCGCCTACTACCGCAGCAATTAATGACAGTGTTGTTGCTGTTGTTGTTGCTGCTGCTACTGCTACTGCTACTGCTACTGCTACTACTTTCAAAGGGGGGTGGGATAAAGTATCTTGCATGACACTTGGCATCATCTTCCGAAAGAGAAAGAGAGTTGCCTATCAATGGCAGAAGACTGACAGCTGTCATTGTCATATGCTGTTACAAGAAAATTTGCAGCAGGCAATCCTCCGATCCAAGTGTGTAGTGTGTAGTGCTATACAAAATACAAAGTGCAACTATGAGAATTTTTCCTTCTCCGTTCATTATTATTCTCTCTCTCTCTCTCATCATTCATGTTTTATGTTCGCCGTTAATTTGGAAGGCTTACATTTTTATCATTATGGCTAAGAGTGACTGCTAGAACAGCTCTACTAGGTATGTTTCCTGAGCTTGGCCGGAATTTGATATTTTTGGATAAAACCAAACCGTCCGATTCGGACAAAATTGCCAGTACAGCCCAGACCATCATGAACGAATTTTTTACTCACATTTTAAATTCTAATGATTATTTCGTAGAGCTTAATCGTAATTTTTTACAGTACTACGGTAGACTACTACCTACTATTTTAGTACAGTATTATTTTTGTTTTTTTTTAGTCGCCAAGTCGGGCATTCAGTGGAGTGAAGTATAAAATAATTATTATTACCAGTTACTATTAACGTACTCTAGTAGTAGCCAGAGCTCTAGCTAGTAGCTACTCCGGAGTACTTGCTACTAGTAGATAGCCACGCTAGAGAAAAGTAGTGACACTCTCCTATCGACGCAGCTCAGAAAAATCCCATCTCATCTTCCATTATGAGACTGGTGTTTCTTGGTTGATAACGATTGTCAGCAGTGCATCTCGGAATACATGCAAGCTGGCTGACACAATTTCCGTTTTGATAAAGCCAGATGGTGGCACCTACTACTAGTAGCTAGACTACTAGTAGTACTATAGAAGAATACAACAAGTGGTGTGTGTGGTGCTGGAACACCAAACACAAGTTACCTACTAAACTAGTAGAGACATCGCAGTGATTCGTCCACTTACTTGCATTCAACAACCATCCATCAAAGCATCCTCATGTGATGACTCCATCCATTCCCATTTATTTAAAACTGCCCCTGGCACGATAGTACTGCACTCAAGCTCTCAAACAAGAAGTCGTCTTGAACACCGCTGCTACGACGGCAAGTAAAAAAATGCTGCTGCACACGCAATAGCAAGAACAAGGAAACGGTACTACTAGAGTCTATTACTTAGTACATTAGTACATTATTCGGAATGGTGATGGCCACTTTGTACAGTATGACTTTGCAAATAATATACTGTTACTTTGGTCAAATTTTGTCTGCTCGTCAAAATCTTCGAGAATTTTTTTGACTAACTACATAATAAATTATTTTTTACTGTGATACAAAAGAATACTACTACTACTCTAGTAGACGAGTACGTACGGTACCGTACTCTATTTGTTGGTACCAAGTAGCCAACTATCCTTGTCAACTCTAGATACAGTAGCTACCTGGTAGTAGCTACTACAGTACTACAGTACCTGGTACTCTACGAGTACTACCAGGAAGTACTCCTACAGTAGCTAGACTACTAGTAGCTAGTACTCTAGTCTACTACTACTGGTATAGTTACTAACAATAGTACTCTCTACTACCAGCAGGTACCACTACTACAGTTATTATTACCAGGTGGTAGTAGAACTGTAGAACTGTAGATAACAATCACAGATACTACGTAGCTAGTAGTACCAGGTACCGTACCTGGTAATCATCATTTCAAGGAGAAGTTCAGCGGACATATCTTCGTGGATGACTTTTGGTCTTGTCAGTTTTAAAATAGTTCTGTCAGATTAGAGGTGTCGAAAATAGTAGTACCAGGTAGTATGGTGTGTCATACTGGTACACGATTTCTGGAGCAGCAGAACGTAAATTTCCGTTTTTCATTTCTACATCTTGGTACTAGTAGTACAAGTACTAGAGTACTGGTTACCGGTACCAGGTATGGTACTTGGTAATAACACTACCATACAGTAGTAAAATCTAACAATTTTGATTTTTGTAGGGTCACACACGATTGCATGCCATAGATGGTATCGTCATGAGTGGTACTAATACCGCAGTACCGGTACATTCGTATCTGTGAACTTTCCGTTTGTTAAGAAATCAGAGCTGTTTTCCTGTAGTATCGCACCTACAGTATTGTACTCCAGTATAAAAAATAGGCAGCACGGAGGTCCTGGTCACTCATCTTTTCTTATGGAGAATTCAGTCACTTTGTTCGCTGTTCATTGTTATTATTTTTTAGTGAAAAAAAATCTCCCAATCTACACATTCTTTCTACAAAGATGATTTTCCGTAATAAAAAACAGCAACTGCTCAGCGAAAAATCATTTGCAACTCTTGATCAAGATGTGCAAGAAATAATCTCGGCCTCGGTTTTTCTTTCTTCTGTGACACCCTTTCTCGATTCTGTGAAGTTCTTTGAACCCGACGAAATCAACTTAGGCAAGCCAACAGATTTGAATCTGCAGGGCGGCAAATTTTATGACTTTTTTACAATCCAACAGCTGTCAGTCGCAGCAGCAGGGGTTGAGGAATCCTTCAAGATATCAAAGGCCAGCAAAGACAACAGCGGGCGACAACGTGTTTCTCCCCTGCGAGACGTAGCTCTTACCAGACGTCGCCGCAATGGACGCCTGGTAAAGACAGCAAGCACTAGGTCCTGCAACACGAGTCCCGTGCGCACGACCGACGCTAATGCCGTCGCAAAATTCAATTCCGTAACTGCATTGATTCCCCGGGAAATCAGCGTGGCGGCGAAGGAAGCAGACGCTTCGAACGATGAACAACAAGCACAAAAAGCGAGCCCATTGTTTTATACTTTGAAGCGCCCCAAGACCAAGTACTCATCCGTAGACGCCTCGTATCAAGCCACCCTCGGGTTAATTTTGGAAAGCAAATACTTAAGTCGTTTGCAGCACCCAAACATTGTTCAACTCAAGGGATTGCCTCGACCAGACGAAAAACAAACCAGCTCTTTTTTCGTGATTACCGAGCGAAGCGTAATTACACTGGAAGAGAAACTTGATCAATGGAGGGCGGCAACGGGAGAAGTCAAAACGGCAGCAGAGAGCCTGGATGCGACCAGTCACGTCTTTCGACAAAAGCTTCAGCACGCCAAGGACATTGCCAAAGCTTTGCAGTACCTGCACGGGCGAAATCTTGTCCTGATCAATCTTAATCCCCAAACGGTGGGCTTTTCGAACCACGGAACACTCCAATTGATCGATTTGAGCTGTTGCTCAGAGGTTCCTAATGCAGCAGCAGCGACAACAACAGTCCAGGAAGTTCCGGTCGAAATCGAAATTCAAATTCAAAAGGAGCAAGGTATGACACCGGACACCGCCAAGTCTCCTAAGACTGCCACGTGCTCCATCATGGCATCCATGGCGTCCGGTGGCTTTAGTGTACCCAGGTATGTAGCACCGGAAGTCGTGTTGGATGGTACCAACTATTCGATCAAGTCCGACTCGTACAGTTGGGCCCTCGTCGTTTACGAGCTATTGACCTTGTCCAAGCCATACGGGATACATAGGGCTGGACAACACTTGACAAAGGTATGCATCGAAGGTCAACGTCCACAAATAAGTCTGTTGCCCAAGGAATGGCGACATATCTTAAACCAATGTTGGCGACACACTGCGGAAAAGCGAAGATCCATGTCAGGTGCTATTGAAGCTTTGCCAACTGCTCGTCGTCGAGCCATGAAGCGATTGCAAAGTTATTAAACCAGCTACAGATATTACAATATTATAATGTAGCAGAATACTTATAAAGGACCATGTACACAAACGATGTCATTATGTACTGACTGTAACAGAATATTAACGGACCATGTACACATAATGTCATCATGTACTGCAAAAGAATATCATTGAAAGGCCGTGCACACATAAAAAAAGTCGTCATTTAACGAAAGCTCCTCTCCTCTAACATTATGTTAGGGGGACTTGACTCCTTTTACCCGGAATCCCCATTGTTTTTGCTCACGGAGTTGTTAATCGAAAATACAAAAAACGATCGCCCTTTAACTAAAAGTCTTCGGGATCCATAAGAAAATCCTTGTGGGGAGTTTCGACTTGTTGAGCACGACGGTCCAAAGTGCTAGATCGAGCTTTTTGTGATGCACGTTGTCCTTGTGGTTCCTGGGCGACACGAAGACTTTGGTGGTGTTGTTGGTGCTGCTGATTATCGGCAGGATTGTTGGGTGAATTGTTTCCTCGTCGAGTAGTTTCAATTGACATTTCATCTTCGAAGTCTTCGTGTACCGTTTGCTCGGTAGAAACTTTTCTTAAAAGCAGTCCGTCAGGACTGTTATCATAGTAGTTGTTTTCGAAGGTCTCATCCAGAGACATGGCAATCGTAGTGTGGGTCTGACCGGCGGCAGATGATTCGGTTTGCGGGTGTTTCTCTTTTGCGTGAAGGTTGTAACGAGGTGTTGCCATCGGAGTTTCGACAACAGCAGTTTCAGACACAGAAATCCCTTCTTCAACATCGCTCGAAGTGTGCAATTCAATTTCGTCATTTTCTTCTTGTACAAGACCTGGAATAACATTTCTCGAGGTTACACTGGCAGAGCTAGCGTCTTTTTTGGTTTTGTATCTAGGGGCCCATGCTCGTAGAAGACGAGAAATTGAGTTTCCTCTGCCATTATTGTTCTTTCCAGTGTTGTTGTTATTTTTGCAGTTGGCGCGAGTAGTAGAAAGCCGAAACTGTAGATATTCCCGCAAAGCTTTCTTGGTCAAGAACAAACTCAACAAAAAGGAGATCCACAGTGCTCCAAACAAATTTCCCACTTCATGAGCCGGGGCGTGTTGTCCGTACGTTCCCAGTGATGTTGCGATCATCCACATGGTGGAGAACAATATTGTAACAACAAGTCGTACAATGGACGGTACAGGCCGATGCTGATCGACACTGTTATTTCGTTTCCAGAAAAAGTAAAACATCCAGGAAATACAGAGTCCAGTAAAGCTGATAACAGACGTACTTAGGACAAAAGAGAGACGTTGACAGAGTTGATTTTGCGAAGTGGTACAGACTTGCTGCTTGTAGTCACGCGATGAAGCAGCCGTAACCACCAGACTCGATAAGAGTAACATCAAATGTGCCAATCGTGATGATGTCATGGGCAGAACTTGTGAGTACCCGTTCGGTGGTGGTGTCGTCAGGGTTCCAATACGTGACGAATCCATGATAAAATACTGTTCTAGGACATGTTTGAGCACCACCCAGCTCAACCCAAAGCAGATCCAACTGAGGAAAAACAAATTTCCATTCACAATTGAGGTGCCTTGCACAGCCAGGTTGTTTCGAGGATTCATAATGATGGGCAAGCATCCGCTCCAAAAGATGATGTTCAGTCCAATCTTTGGATTGGATTAGATATTATTATTAAGATGGGTTGTAGTGTGGGGGTCAGAAGGGATTGTAAAATTACACATCAGTTCAGAGTTCAGTGCACTTTCGAACATGACACAAACACAAACACACCAGAACATGTAATTGTGTACTGTACGTACCACTGTAACTTCATACAAGGTTCCAACAAAGGCCTCTGGGATCAACAAATAACAACTGGAAGCTACAAAGGTCAATAATAGGCTCAATGTCGAAATAGCCATACACATTTGCATATCTTCAAAATATCCGTCCGAGTTCGAATCGCTTGCGGCAGTACTACTGCTGAGAGTGAGAGGTGTACCAGCTGCGACGGCTGCCAACGCCAAGATACTGCACAACATTAAACAACACCAGTGTGGCAAGAGAGATGTTGGCAGTGCCATCCAAACTGCTTCTTCATCACCATCACCACCACCACCACCATCATCATGCTGTTGTTGTTGTTCGAGTGGGTGTTGCTGTAGTCTGGTAGAGGCATTAGTGCTGCTACTGTTGTTGTTGTTGTTCAGAAATTGACGAGGAGACGCAGGATCGTTCTGGTGTGTCGGCACACTGGGAGCACCACGAGTTGCACGAACACTAGTATTGCGAGGTGTTATTGTTGTCGTTGCTGATGTGATGGTGGGAGTCACCACGACAGTGGATGATGCTGGTGCTCCAAAGAATCGCATGTGGGGGGTGGAAGCAGATGTCGACGGAGAAGATTGTTCTTGTTGTTGTTGTTGATGTTGTCGGAGAAGCAAAGACTTGCGCATGACTGATGCGAGCGATTGTTCGTTTTTGATTATGCTGGTTCCTATGCGTTCTTCTGTTTCGGGAGGAGGAGACCCAAAGCAATCTTCGGAGGACGACATCATCATGGTTGAGAAAGAAGAATAGGGTGTTTTAATTGTGCTGTTTTTAATACCTGGTACTCGAATAGACTACCAGGGTACGTCGTACTGTATCAATCTGGTTGTTGTTCCGAATTGATTTTCTTGTCTCGATCCATCTTTCGTTTGAAAATTCAAAAGCGTGTTACTTAAAAAGGAACAGTTAAATCAAGGTTTCAAAAAGCCAACAACTACAACATCATTAACCCACTACTAGCTAGTAGTACTACTAGTAGAGTAGCTAGTAGAGGCTAGCTAGTACTACTAGTAGTAGTACTCGATTAGTAGTAGACTCCTACTGGTACTAGCTAGTAAAACCTACTACTAGCTACTCTAGTAGTTCAGAGCCAGCCGAAGGGGACGTGAGACAAGGAGACCCGAATCCGACGTCACCGGAATGACCCGAAATGCCCCATCCCGTCTCCCACTCAGAAACAGGAACACATCGGGAGAAATTGGATACG
>Ga0100402_1004256_pt1 | contig 15201 bp, 19 predicted proteins | sample CryGeyme20150102_FD_80419 | JGI IMG/M metagenome (GOLD analysis project Ga0100402, IMG submission 80419) | Groundwater microbial communities from Crystal Geyser aquifers in Utah, USA - Crystal Geyser metaG 2015-0102 | ecosystem: Environmental > Aquatic > Deep subsurface > Groundwater | place...
TTGAGTAAACCTTCAATCTGAGCTACCTGGTTGGCGGTTGTTATAATATAGCAAAGTTGATGGAGGACGACTTCAGGCGCAATCGCTAGGGGTATACAGTGGAGCTCAGGAAGGAGCAGCGAGAAGGCATTTTCAAGCGTAGAAGAGGGGCAGCCTCAAACGCACAAATGGACGCCGAGAGCATTCAAGTTGAAAACAAAATCATCGTAGACGAGAACAACAGACAGCTCATCGAAAAGTATGCTAAAGTATATGCAGCATCATGCAAATAGAGTTCAAATTTTCACAACTTGAAGAGTTTGCTTAAAAATTAATGCATCCCGATTTGACATAGAGACACAGGGCGGTCATTGGCTTGCGGGCTATTGTATCTGCTGGCTAAAACTTTGAGCTTATGCAAAAAGTCATCGATCTGGGTTGTGTGCCAGTTTTGCTGAAATTGATGGGCCAGAAGCAGCTCCCTCAGCTGCAATTGTAGGCAACTTGGACCCTCACCAACATCGCCTGCGGAAGAACCACCCAGTGCCAGTCCATCGTTGATAAGAACGGTCTTGAAGTGTTTCTGGAGGTCATTGCTCAGAACACTCCTCATGTTTCAGAACAAGCCATGTGGGGACTGGGAAATATCGCAGCTGACTGCCCCAAACTCAGAGACGCAGTCTTAAACATAGGGGCCATGGACATTGTGCTTAAGGCTATCAGTGAGACTCAAAGCGTCGCGATGTTGCAGCAGGGAGTCTGGGCTGTGTCCATCCTGTGCAGAGGTACTCCTAAGCCAAAGTACCAGCATATAAAAGCAGCCATTCCCATTCTTGCCAGTCTTGTTAAATCAGGAGTGCTGGAGGATGAATAAGTAGCGCTTAGTCTATGGGCCATAGGCCATCACACAGAAGCTCAAAAAACCAGAATTCAGCAACTGATTGAGTGCAAAGGTTTTGTGAACAACTTGATGGACCGGTGCCGAAAATATATACCAGTTCGAGTGCTATCAGCCTTACTGAGAGTGGTTGGCAACATATCTGCTGGGAATTAGCTGCAGACTGAGGAATTGCTGAGGGCTGGCTGTTTGGAGGTATTTACTGCCTTGTTAGATCATCCGAAACAATCAGTACTGAAGGAGGTCTGCTGGATAATATCCAATATATGTGTAGGTACCAAAAGCCAACTCTAGCAAATCATGACATGCACCCCCTTGTTACAAAAGTTGGCAGTACTGTTTGTTGGTGCTGATTCATAGACCAAAAAGGAGGTCGCCTATGTTCTAGGCAACATTTGTGTCGGAGGCAAACCTGGGTAGGTCTTACAATATGTCAAAAATTATAGCATGCTGTAAAGCTTGGTCATTTTCATCAAGGCAGAAAATGACGGGAAGTGTTTGGAAGGTGGGTTGTTCGCTTTGTTTGAGCTGTTGAAAGTAGGAGAGAAGATGGGTCTGCCGAACCAGGTCTACATGTATCTTGAGGCCGAGGCTGGCTTTTTCGATAGATTGGAGACTCTTCAGAGTCATCCTTCCACTGAGGTCTACAAGCGGATCATCCAGATCTTCGACAACTTCTTTACAGTAGCGGAGGGAGGCCTTTGATTGTGTATTTTTAATCAATAAATGTTCATATCATAAAATGCATAGGTCAGATCATGAACCCTCTCTTGACTTTTGTCATCTCCTCTAGATTCTTCCTGCAGCTGGAGCCGACCCACCATTCGATGACCTGATCGACCAGGTAGGTCAGAAAGGCAGCAATGGTGAAGCTGTTGAACAAGGTTGCCCATCCCAAAAAAATTACTATCAGCGTGTGAATCTCTTCAAATTAATTGCCATTGGGGAAAACATCGCTCACAAGGTCTAGACTATCATCGAAGTAGACCAATGTATGACTGCGACCACCATCTTGCCTGAGATCGATGGGTGGTGTGCCGCAGTAGCTCTGGAAGAAAGATTTTTTCCTTTGGTCGTTTTATCGATTAACCATGCCTTAGATGTGGGGCTTCAGCCTGTTTTATACAAAATCCTCTCGTAAATTCAATTTTTTCTTCCCGCTCTCCTTAATGTACTTCATCCTCTTGGCGTGCTGCTGCTCCTCCAATTTCTTTAGCATCATCGTGTGTCTTTCCTCGATATCTTTGCTCAGATACAAAGTGTAGAGCTTAATCTCGTCAACTGATGATATCTCGTTGCCCACTGACCGGTTTTTCTGGAGACCTCGGCGAATGGCATCATTGATTTAGCGATAGGTGACATCAGTGCGATCAGGAAGAGCTGCATGGAGGTAGTAGGCATGTGGAGCTCTGCGCTTAATGAATACAAAGGAAATGTTGGTGACTGTGCAGTAGTCAACAAAATCCTAGAAAGGATAGGGCCAGAAGAGCACACTCAGCCTTCTGAGTACTTTGAATACAAAGCCCACAGCCAGAAAAATAGCGGCAGCCAGGAAGTACAACAAGATACGGTTGCTGGGCGTCAGAGTGGGGTAGTATGTCGATGAAGCAGAGGTGGTCTCGGCAGCCAGATCCTACCATCCGATAGCCGTGCTGAAGACCAGCACAAAGGCCAGCATCCAGAAGAGAGAAACAGTTCTATATGTATAGAACTAAGCCAAAGAGTTGACGATGAAAATTTATCTCCAACTGTTACGGAACTGTCCTCGTTACCAGTTTATCAGGTAGACCTCAGTGCTGAGTTTATCTGATTTTTAGCTAAGAGAGTAAAGCAATCTGAAGAGGACCATCACTCCCACGAGTGCGTAGAAGGCAGGGTAGAGCACTCCATGGGTAGGTGGCAGCAAGAGGAAAGGAGAAGAGGTCGTTTTGGTGAACAAAAACCAGTATCCCGATATGATCAGTAGGTAATAGAAGAGCCAAAGAGAGAACACTCCAATAAAGTTTACAAAAAAGGCCAGAGCTGACTTCCTATTTAAATAGCTAATGTATGTCTTTCCAATAGCATGCACCAGAGCTGCAATAACCATAACAATAAAGCTGATCAGAGCACCCGTGAAGAAACTGCCCAAGTCGGAGTTGAACCTGATGTTGTAACTGATTGTCTGCTCAGGAGAACCCACGACTCCTGTGCCGAGCTCAGTAGTTAGAAGGGTGTACGAGGGAGTTAGAGCTGGAGATATGAGCTTTCCATTGGAGAAGGTGAACTCGAGAGTTAGGGAAGTAAGGACGTTGATTTTACTGGGGTATGAATAGGTGTCCTCTAAAAAGAAACGGCGAGTGCCTTGTGTCGATCCTGAGAGGTAGACTGGCACATCAAAATAAGAACCAGAATCATCCTGAACAAGCAGTTGGTATAATTTGCTCTTGTACTGTTTACCGCTCATTTAGAACATGAGATGATTGAAGTTGTAACTGCAGCTCATCTAAACGTTGGTTCCAAAGGTAAGGCCGACCTCTGAATCGGAAGGAGTTCCACATCTCAGTAAATCACCAAGCAGAAGATTTTTTTATCCAATGTAGTTGCCTGTTGCTGCGAAAGTCACCAGTTTTAGGTTGAGAGGAGTGCTGGTCGGTGTGAGAGAGAATACTGTAGCATCAGCATAAAGAAGAGACGTCAAAGTGTAGGTAGTAAAGAAGATACACTAAGGTGCTGTTGCTGAATGTTGGGAGTAGGTGCATAGATTGATGATCATCGAGCAGGAAAGAGGGTCGTTAAAGGTACTGCATGCGGGTATCAGCTGAATAAAAGGGCATGTACGTATCTGAGTTGAGTGGCATAGGTGGAGGTGGTGACAGAGGGAGAAACTGAGCTCTGGAAGCAGCCGAGTTGTGTTAATACTTGTGCAGTGTTGCTGCAGATACATCCTTGCGTGCTGCTGTAGGTCATTCCTGGACCACAATACGTACAGGCCGATCCATTGCTACCTATAACATCACATACCTGTTGCTATAGGCAGAAGCACCACAGGCCACACAATCTCCTGAGGTTGCCGCTCCAGTCAAATCATAGACTGGATAGTAGCTATTGCTGGTTGCACAAGTTGTCGTAAATGAGGCAGTACAGGCATTGGCATTAGGATTGGAGGGCAAAGAGTAACCAGCTAAGCATTGACAGGACATGGGGACTGTTTGGTAGTTGTTCCTGACCTGATTGCTGGGACAGGATGTGCAGGCTAAACTAGCGGGGTTTCGAGAACTGCTCGAGTTGCAGTTTGAATATGTGTAGGCTGCTGTATTGACCTGTCCTGACAGAAGAGACAGCAGGACGAGAATGGAAAGGAGAAGTCTGCGCATTTGAATTTATAAATAAATTTGAACTATCACTATTTATTTTATCTCCCTTTGACGGACTCATCGATAACCTTGCTTGCTGCTCTCTGCAATTGTTTCAGAACACGGCCATCACTCAGCATCATCTTCTATTCGGGGACGAACATCTATAGGTAGCTATATAGTCGAACAGATACGCTAGCTGGCTGATGAGGTTGGGTGTGCGCGAAAGAGCCATAGTACGGACCAGCAACTGCTACAACAGACTCTAGTCAACTTTTCCTTAATGAGAAAGAGCTATTCTGTATACCTACATAAGATCTTTCAGTCGACGCATCTTGTCTGCTGGTGAGCTAACCTCACCTAAAGATTGCAAGTCTAAAATAGATAGAGAAATACATCGGAGGCCCATGGAGTAGAGTTGCTAGCGAGGGGCACCTATTTGGTCCTCGCCGATTTTTTATAATTGCTCAAAACTGCTTCTTCTTTTCTTGCTTGCGGCTTTCGATTTCCGAGGGCTCTATATGTCAGTGCAGTCCTCGAAAACGACAGTCTCATTCAAGCACCGATCATAAAAACTAGAAAGAGGCTGTTGGTGTGCCCCCAATAGCTCTTCAGCCAGTAACCTGAATATGACCTCCTCGACAACAGTCTTGTCCTCTGGTGGCAGACTCAATTTCTAGAATAGAATTTATAGGAAACCCGTCAAAGCTTATCTAAATTTTGCCTAACTACTGTAGAGATAGGGGTTGTCTTACTGAGCTTTATTAAGGAAAGAGGGATGTCTGAGGTAGTACTTGAGCTCGTCGAGGCTGGCGAAGGCTTTGATAAATTTGGAGATGGTGCTGGGGTGATTTTATCTACCGGTGAAAGGGTTATCCTTGTGAATGCAGTCAGTGGTAGGGACAATCAATATGTCATCAGCATTAGACATCCTATACCGATATTTATCTCCCTCCTGACTCTTGTTCCTCGAAGCCTTGGAGGTTATGCATATATCCAGTCTCAACTCTTCTAGTTGCTGGATGAGTCTGATTTTGCTCTCGGCCTTCTTTTCTGAATCTTTCTGGTGGCGGACCATGTTCTTGATGTTGCGGAGGTTGCAGTAAACCTTCAACAGAGAAAACTTGGTGTTCTCGAATAGCTTGAAGTTGATGCTGTTGCGCTTCTATAGGTCTGCCAGCATGCCCGCCAACAATTTATGGTCACACGGATTTTGCTCCTTAGCCAGCAGATAGATCAGATATCTGATCTTCATTAGTAATTGAGCTGTGATACCGATTCCTCCTTGGCTGAGATCGTGTTGTTTCTCTAAGCTCTTGAAAATCAGAGGCAAGGTGTTCCGATGCTCTGCTCTAAAATCCTTGAGATTAGATATTTCCACCAGCACCTGTTTGAGCATCTGCTTGAGGGTCTATCCCCGATAGACCAGTGTATAATTTTTGTAGTAATCAGAGTCGATTGATTACTCATATCGAAGCTCGGAGAGAGAAGCAAATTGGAGGGCGGCTCTTTCCCGGTGAAGGACTTTGAGGTTCGGAGAAATTTCGAATATTTTTATGGTTCTGTTGATGATTTTTTAGCTTATTTTGCTGAATTATTCCCGGTGACTGTTGATGAGGATCAGCAGTTCGTAGAGCTGATAGAGACTGAAACAACCTCCCAGTATTCTAATTTGGATCTAGTTTGAAGAAGGTCCTACTCCTGCCATAAAATCTTTGAATCTTTCTTCTTAGTTGACTCTTAACAACTTACCGCAAATCCTATCTATTCTGGCCAACCTCACCTCATCGCCTGTCCTCTACACAGTCTCAAAACTTTTGTAGGTCAGCTATGCGGTAAATCCCCAGTTCTGAACGAGCTCATCGACAAAGCGAAGAATGCGTTCTTTTGCTTAGCTGCCAAGAGAGCTCTTACTGGCGATTTTCAAAAAAGGAGCAAGGTAAAAATGGCTAAGCAATCTCCATACCTTCCTCAGCTCAGGGCTGCTTGTAACCGATCCTGAACAGATGGCCTTTAGAGGTATTTTGATGCCTGCCAAGCACATTTCGGCCTCAGACTCAATTTTATGCAGATAAAGATCCACTAGCTACTAGTATGGTAAAGTGCCAGATGATTTAATGGCTATTTTGGGAGGACGCTACAGAGTTGAGTATGTAGTAGTGCTTTTCTTCAGTTGCAGGCCAGCGCCTACTTGCTGATTCTAGTCCAGCAGTTGTTTGAGCACTTCTTCTGCAATTTGCGAAAAGTAAGTAATCAGTTCTATCTTTTGCATATACAATCTCCAGGCATCCACAATTTTTTGTCTCTTCACCACAGATAGCTCACCATTAAGCAAATCCCCCAGCAGACTGTGCATGAGTCTGGTGATATTTTTAGAGAATATGTCATTGGTTTCGATGTTTTAGTACAACCCATGTACGATTAGTTGAGGTAGAACTGTTTTTTCCTATGCCAAGAGGATGATCAGTTTACCCAGTTAATAGTTGGTGCTTATGGTGATCGCCACGTCCTTTATGAAGTTGTAGCAGTTGTCAAAACCTTACTACTTAAGGACCTCTCCCCCAGGACAGGACAACTCGACTGAATTTTTATGGTAGGAGCGAACTAGCTACTCGATCTCTCTCTTTAATTTGACCTTTTCCTGCTGCTCCTTTTAGACGAGAAGGAACTACTTCTTGAGATTTCTTTGCAGATCTGAGAGTGCTTCCCAGCAATCGGGCAGATTCATATAATAGTCCAATCTACAATTATATACCATCACCTCATATACAGCATCTTACCCTTGGCACTGCTGACTTTGCTTAGCCCTACCTTATTGGCAAAACGGCTCTGAAAAGGTTCCTTTGGTCTGATGTCTGTCCACTCGTATTGTTTTATGTACTTCAAGATCTTTTACTGGAGAGCTATATCGGCTTGAGTCGAGGATTATAAGGTTTTAAGGTACTCGTTTCTGGTTACCTTTTTCTTCTTGTTGAAACGGTACTTGGGAGCTGCAGGGCATTGATGAAGCGAGCTGACAGCGGGAGAAGGTGAGATTTCGTTGTTAATTAATCCGAAGCTAAATTTATCGATAGAGGTATTCATTTTATTTAGTTTGGACATCTCAGGAGGCAACACTTCAGTTTATTTGCTCTATTAGATGGGTTTATCTTCGACGAAAAGGAAAGAGTTGTGAATGACTCTCCTAATTTCTCCATTATTATACCTACGAAATATGTCAGTGAGGTTCTTTTCTCCTCTAGGTTTTCTAACACATGTTTTAAGCCCTTTATTGAAGTCTTTTACTTTGTTAAAATATTATTCCTGCTCGACTGCCTTCAAGGCGTTTATCTTGATCTTGGTGTAGGTCTGTGCAACTATATCAGCCATTTCCCAGAAATTCTATCTTGCTGTTGTACATTCGCTCTGTGGCTCAAGGCTGACCCTGACTCGAAAATCAAAAAAATCATGAACGATCTATTTCTAAGATACCCTTTCATCTTCGGAAGGCAGTTACAGCTCAATAACTTAGTTTGAGGGGTTGTTCTTGTATGAAAGTAGAAGATAGCAATGGGTGAATGAGAGAGGAAGGGAGAAGCAGAAGGATTTGTAGTTAGTGAGAAGGATGGTTTTGAGTGTGTGGCCGTCAGGATCACAGATGTTGACTTCTAACTGTTCGAGCTGCTTGCTTTGGAAAGATATATCGAAGGTAGTCTTGACGATCTTTTCTTCCATTATATTTACTAGGGAGTCGACACAAAAAAATATCACATTGATTTATGCCCGTGGGCCTATCCTAAATTTCGCTACTATCTCCTCATCTCCTCAATTTTGGATTTCAGTTCATGTCCGCTTGAGTAGTCACCTATTCTTAACTCGTCAAATCCTGTTTCTACTGAAGGTTTGTGGAAGGTCAAACCCGGTAAATACTGTTCTTTGTTGTCCTTGAAATATGGGACTTTCTTCTTGACTTTCAGGAATTTCAGACCTCTTTTAGGAAGGGTGGGATACACGACTGGAATATCTATACTCATGTCGTTGTTTTATAGTTGGATTCTTTTGGTGGCTGAAAATATATCGATTGTTTTGCTTATCTGCTGTTGATCTTTCTCGTTGTTGTTTATTATTTTTTTGAGAAGACGAATGCGACTCGGTTGGTCCTTCTGCCCTTTTGATATTGTTTATCTAACTGGCTGAATGCATACGGTCGAGAGTACTTTTGAGGTAGTTATTAATGTAACTCAATACTGACGAGACTCGGCTTCAAAGCACTCTCTTTAGGCTGCTCAGGGTTAAACTACATGTACAGACAACTACTTTATGCAAATGTGTGCTTTTGAACTTTTTATAGCTGTGAGGCTCTCTGCCGTTGTAGTGAAGTCGATATCTAGTTATTTCAATAATACTCAGGAGATCGTTTGATGCTACGAGTCATATTAAGAGGGGACTGTTCTTCTTCATGCCAGGGAGATATCTGAGCAAGTACTTTGTCATGTTCGTTATAGGATTGTTGTTTCGATCGAAGGGAGTATCTGCTTATTCGCTTTTTTGGGAGCAGGTCCTCATGCAGAGCCATTTTATTTTATTATACATGCAAGTAGTTGATAATAAGGAAGAAGTTTGTTTAAAAGGAATCATAAGTCATCAGTAATGTCTGCTTCGGTCAGCATTGTGCTCAACTCACTACTCCTCTCCTTCAGCACACTTTCGCAGCCTAGTCGCAGTGACAACTATCCGAACTTTTGGAGGGTGGAGTTGACCTTTCTGAAAAGAGATGCTCTTGATTTTTGCCAATCTATTCTACTTTTCCAGTCGAAATTTTTCCAAGTCGTCATGAATACTTTAACACATTACACCAGAACAAGCACTGAATCCATGGCATCCTCCAAAAGATCGTTCTGATCGGTGTATTCCTCGAAGAATATTCTCAAAGCGAAGGAGCTGAAGGTTGCCTAGTTGATGATAGCTCTATTAGCAGCTACTATGATTCCTTTGTCTTTTGAGAGGGTTGAGGCAAATCTAGCCAAAAAATCACAGCAATACTCGAGTGTCAATCTTAGACGTTCCCAGGTTTGTTCTTCTAAAGGACTGTTTACTATGGTCTTCTAGCAAAATTATACGATGAGAGGGCTGTTTCTGATAGCTGTCAGAATAAATAGCAAGAAATTTTTAAGCATTTCGAACATTCTCAGCTCAACTACAATCGAAAATAAATTTGTCTAAACTGCAGGACTGTATTTTGAACAACTCTATTCTACAGTTTTTCTGAGAAGTTCAGATTAAGCCTAGCTCGAAGGTAGCACCCTGTTTTATTCAAATCTCTGAACATGATTTTGAATTCCGACGAACAGACGTTCTAAGGTCTTTCCTATTTCGGGGTTTCTCCAACTTTCCTAGGAATTTAGGTCCAGCAAGGCAGAATAATACAGCTTACTTTCGATGATGCTCCACAAAGACTGGAGGGTTCCACACTTGCTCATCCGATTTAGAATGAGTCCATCGTTCATGGTGAGTAACCTGCTGATGAGACGTACCCATCCACTGGCACAGTTGACTGCAGCTTCGGCAATAAAGTCAGCAACAAAAAGGCTTGAGAGCATTTATGAATCTCCTTGAGTCATAACGATATTTTCAAGCAAAGTCAGTAATTTATGCTTTGAGGCATGTTTCTGATTGACACTCACAGCTAGGTTGTCGACCTGAACGGCTTTTCTGAACAATTCTAGGGAAACACATTTCATCTGTTCATCTGAATGCTTATCGGAGAGGGTCTATAAGGCTATTTACAGGCCTCTTGATAGCAGGCCAAACATATCATTTCTTTACTCAGACATTAGATACTCCTTGGAATCCTGGCCAAGAGCTATCAAATTGAATATTTAGACATTATAAACTACTTGCTCTAACTGCAGAATTGACAATTTGGTGAGTTGGGGGAAAGAGTTACTGAGAAGTCGAGAAAGGCACATAAAATAGTTGCTGATAGTCTCCTGGTTGAGGTTCCTGAGGCGAGAGGTCACATACAGGGCTTGTATAAGTGTGGCTTGTGCTTAGAGAAGGACGAGGTAGACCTGTTCTCCTACTCTCTCTCTTCTGCTGTTTATCTGATCTGCCTCTAGAATATCAATTATCTTCATGGCTTCAACAGTATAGCCTCCATTAGTCTTGTAGTCACTATTTAGCATTTTAGCAGCACTCTTCAGCAGCTCAGCTAATGTAAGGATGGCACAGTCCTTTCTGAAAATTAAGCTACCTTCATCAAAGTTGCTCCAAACATCTTTTATGATATTACGAATCATCATAAAAATATTCTTGCTGAAGATTTCATGTCTGGTGAGCAACTGCCATCCCGAATGGCTGTTGGGTGCTCGCTAGCCTTAACTGATGACTTGGATTAGATGTTTAGAGTTTTGTTCTGTGCTGAGGAAGTAGTATCCATTTGATCCTTTCTGGAACTGTCCCAGAAGAATGGTATAGTATATTTGAGAGAGGAACTATTGGGACATTTGAAGACTGTATCTCAGACTCATTTTGAATGCTTTCAAAGTTGTCGTCTAAGGGTTTTATTCATTTTCGATGGCTCGGTGATAAACGTCCCATCGGCGACATGCGAAGTCATCACCGATCGCTCCCTGTATCTCTGTCAATAGTAGTTTATGTATGTCAGCACTAAACTCATGAAAGCCAATTTCAGTTTGCCTCTGACAAATCTCAGCCAACATCCTGCTGCTGTCAACCTTCAAGGTTTCTAACTCTTCAAGAGACAAGGAAGGAACAGGAGAAGTGTAGAGTTCGAAGTTGGTCAATAGCCATCTACATATCTATTATGCGATAAAGGCGCTTTCGTTGGCTAGCAAAGCGGATAGAATGGCAGCATAAAGAAGCAAGGTCATTTTGCACAGGACTAAACTTTTTGCATTTCTTACCCATATCAGGGTTGTCTCATGGCCAATTATTTGCTCATCGTACTCTTTTACAGTGCTGAATTTGGATCTGCACAGAAGAGCCAGGCGATCGCCGAACCTAAGAATGTCTCCAAAGCACATCTTGACAAAGCGAATGTCATCAGGTGTAGGATCGTCAGCCAGAAGTTGGTTAAAAAACAGCATCAAAGACATCTGCATTTGCATTGAATTTTCAGTTTCCAGGTCATCAAGGCAGCTCATGAAAGGTTCTCTGAATTGGAGCACCTGTAACCTGATGAATTATGCAAATTTATTGGTCTTCAAACAAAGGCACATAAACTGAAGACAAACTTCCTTTTATCGCAAGGATTAGCCAGTTAGAATGCTGAGGAACACCTTGAAGAGGTCGTTCAAAATCTTGTTGGTGGTTGCTGAATTTTGCAGGTTTTTGTGGCTCGGGTAGAGACGATTTGTGATGCTCATGTAGGTTTGCTTTTCAAGGCCTAGGGACAATGTGTGGGATAAAATTTGGAGCACTGAAACTGTAATGGAATCGTTTTGAGGCCATTAGTTCAGAAGGCTTAGTTGGGACATTAATATCACCTCGCTGTCGATCTTTGTATTTGAGTCAAGAGGGGCTGAGAAGGATATGACCCCTTTAACCTGACTCTAGTAAGAAGGATGAAGCTTGGTGTTGATTCCTTGACGATGCTAGAAGCCCAGTAAACTGGCAATAGTGTGGAGCAGGTTGATTGAGGCAGTCATCTGATGTTCTACAGGTTTAGTCACTCTGTTCTTCCTTGATGGTTTGGTCTCTTTGTCGACCTCGTCCAGTTAGAGGGTGAAAGGAACATTATAAAAATGTCCTTTTCCTGCGATGCTATCGAGGCACCATGAGTTGAGCTGGCATTGTTGGAGTAAATCAAAAGGCCCCTCCATATTCAGTCTCATTATTGTTTCGATCACTCTCAAGGCACTGCTGATCTATCCATAGATACATTGTTTTTTCTCATCTGTTCTTTTTTTTGATTTTCTCAATCGATACTGCTTACTACCATATTTAGGCTGTTGAGTCATCGATTTTCCGTTGGCATCAACAATTAGGTCAGTTTGGATGAGCATTCCTGTATATTTTTTGTTGGCCAGATCAAAAAGGTATTTTTTTTAATCACTTTTGAGATCAGGAGTGAGAATGTCACATATTTGCTGGTGAATACGGCTGTTGTTGAGAATGGAAATTATGACTTCCAAATTGTTGCATTCCCGGCTTGACATTTTCGATATTCTACATTTGAGAAGCAACTGTCTGACTACCTCTAAATCCAGCATGGTAAGCCTGGGACTTTCTAGAATCAGTAAAAAACTATGCAGCCAGGGAACAACTTTCAGAGGAGGTTTATCATCAGCCAAAAATTGCTATCGTACTTCATCAAATCTACCATGCTTGATATACCTCTCTAACTGTTCGTAACTTTTTTAGTCTTCTCTTCTGCAGGTGGTGGGAAAGTAGTCACCTATTGAATTACTCATCCTCAACACATTTAGAATATGTTCGGTAAAGGCCTTCCTCAATTTGGTGCACTGTCGATCGAACTCGCTGTTTCCTTCGTCTTGAGCACATAAATCGACTATTTGTTTGATGACCCGGCCACATGATACTTTGCCAGATTAGATAAGTCCGAGAGCAAGGGGCAGTAAATTTCTGGTCTGGGTACAGACAAAGATGGAGTCAAGGGTTTGGACAAGATATCGAAGGCATTTGATATCGTGTATGCTTTATGGTAATATTTTGGCAAACACTCGGCATAGAAATACGACAACAGAAAGGCCATTAGTTTGTTTGCCATCGATAAATTATTCAAGGAGGAAGAGCTCGCCTCCAATGATTTAGACCATCTTGCACAGGAGCTTCAACTCTTGCTCTATCTTTCTGTCTTTCTCCTCTAAACTGTAGTGTATCTTCATCGGCCTTTCAGAGGGCCTTTCTTCCAAATTGAGAGCTGAAACGATCTGATCAATGATATTCGCTTTGAAAGTCTCGACCTCGATTAACTAAAAAAAATTGGTCAAGTAGGCCCTTTCCTCAAGAGCAGATCCCAGGGAGGCAGTTAGGATGGGTAAAACATAAGTCATTCCAAGAATACCCCTTGCTCCATTCTATTCCTGAAGGTTGTCAACAACAAAAGAGGCAATTTATCGCATATAGAATTTATCAGATGTGTCAGGAACAGATCTGAGCTCACTCATGATAGTCTGAACCATGTCCCAGAAAAGCTAAGTCTCCTCTTTGACAACCGTCTTACAGAGCCATATGGTCAAGCGCAGTAGATGAGGGTAGCGATCGAGAGATACTTGATTGTTTGTTTTTAGTTTTTTGAGAAGGACGCCCAGCCAGCCTTTCCATTGAAAGCCATGGACAGGCCAACTACCCTTAGCTATCTCCTTGTCAATCACCATTAAGACATCTTTAGAGAAATCCCCATCTTTGGCCAGGAGAACCCTCATAGGTCTGAGAGGTTAACTTTTTGTCTTAGCCACAGCTTCAATGAGATAGTTCATAGATTTGTAGTCACCTCTCCTTGAAAAGTGTTCTTGCTCGAACTATCTCCAAGGTACCAAAATCAACAACAATTCAGTCAACATTTTTTACAGTTCTGAGACCTGGGATGTTGTGAACCTATCTGAGGATTCGATTTGGATCATATTGTCATCGATTTTGCTGATGTATTTTTCGTATAGTTTATCTTGATGCCCGGCGACCTCAACTACCAGATTGATGTCTTGATTGACTGATTCCAGATAGAACCTGATGAAGTAGCAAAAAAGTCTTATTTTTCTGATAAGAACAAACTCCTGGTATTTGTGCTTGGCCTGTATTAGTTAAAAGCTATCCCTGTTGTCCTTCTCTCGAACCTTGAGCAGGTCCTCTATAATTTGGCAGTAATTATCCCATAGAATGAGGCCCATCGGTCTCTAGTTGCTATCACCCAGCCTCACATCCAAAAAAACAGATAGGGAAATCACGCATTTTGTATATTCCTCAAAGTAGACCTCAAAGCATCGAGCTAGCAGGTTCTGGAATTAGGCACTATCCTAGCGGACTATTTGTTGGTCAGATGAGCAGAAGTACCTGATTATCTTCTCAGGGTTGGGCTTGAGAACCTGCTCTCCGATTTAGCTCATGTATAGAGCAGGATAGAAAGTGCCCTGCCGAAGGACCCTTCTCATTATTTTGGCTGCCATCCATGCATTTGTCCCGAGCTCTCGGATCATGACTTCTACTACTTTGGCGAGAATGAGGTCAATTTTAGGAGTCAGCTCAGAATTGACTAGTGTGACTTATCCGAAGCCTATTTATCTGACCATGAGACCCATATGAGGCACTCCCTTGATCTTTTCCTCATACTATTTGTTTTTGTATGTTCCAGCAAGGAAGTCATCAAGTCCCTCCCTCAGCCATTTTTTGTGTCCAGCTGAGCTCGCCACTTCATTTTTAATTTTCTACTTTACGTTAGGATTATTGAGGAGCTTGTACAAATCGATGAAGTAGTTGTCAAGAGGACTGGGTTTGAAGAAGTTCGTTGAATTTTTGTTGACTTTCCTTCTGGCGAGAAGAGTAGATTTAGTGGCATCTAGACGATCTTCAGGAGGTTTATCAGCAGCCTGAACTTTGCTGTTTTGATTGTTGTTCTTGTTTTCTGTGGTGACTCGTGACCTCAGTCGACTGTTGTTACTGGCGAAGATGTTAGGGTTATTGTTTGAACCCGCGCTCATTTATAAATTTACTTGATTTAGATTGCTATAATGATCATCAGGCAATCATAGTGCCAACATTGCACCCTTACTTATCAACATTCTCCCTCCCTTCTGGTCTGACTGTCCTTTGAATTAACTATACTCCTTTCTTTTTTGTGTTTTATTGTTGCTTAAATTAAAAGTAGGAAGATGTCCAATCGAACAATAACTCTTTCGATGGTGAACGACTATCCATTCAACATTTCCAACTAATACGGCCGGCCGGGGACTTTGGTGCAGGTGAGAAAAATCATAGAAAATCATCTGTAACCCCGTCACATTGTCAACGAAAAGATACATCTCATTGAAA
>Ga0100402_1004261_pt1 | contig 15196 bp, 21 predicted proteins | sample CryGeyme20150102_FD_80419 | JGI IMG/M metagenome (GOLD analysis project Ga0100402, IMG submission 80419) | Groundwater microbial communities from Crystal Geyser aquifers in Utah, USA - Crystal Geyser metaG 2015-0102 | ecosystem: Environmental > Aquatic > Deep subsurface > Groundwater | place...
AACGCTCTTGCATACGTCGATCTCATTCAGGTTGCCCTCGGAAATATTGAGGATTTCATGCAGCAAGAATAGCTTGACCTTTCTCATGTCGAAGCCACTGTCAACTCATCATCCCCAGTTGCCATTGAAATCGGTGGAGGTAGCTTTTATTGGGACATTGGAGGTGAAGACGAGGGACGAAAGTAGGGAGACCATAATAACAAAGTCATTGAGCCTCCTGGTGACGATGGCAATTTCTATCTTAAAGACATCAACCTACAAATCAAAAGAGGCGAGCTCGTGACTTTGATTGGTACCTACGGTAGTGGAAAGACATCCCTTGCGAACTGCATTTTGGGAGAAATGAGAAGAGATGGTCGACCTCGCATCAAAGCAAATGGAACAATTGCTTATGCCAGTCAGGTTGCTTGGATTATGAATGACACAATCAGGAATAATATTCTTTTTGGAAGGTAGTACAACCCCAAAAGATACTCTGATGCCATCAAGTTTGCCTCTCTTGAACCCGATCTTAATCTGTTCACCAATGGAGATCTGGAAATCATCGGAAAGAGAGGATCTACTCTTTCGGGAGGACAAAAAGCTCGAGTTTCCCTTGCTAGAGCTCTCTATGCTGATGCTGACATCTACATCCTTGACGATATTTTAAGTGCAGTCGATGCTCATGTGGGTGCTTTCATTTTCTCTATGACAATCAACAAATATCTCAAGGACAAGACTGTCCTGCTGATCACTCACTCCCTCTACTTTGTGGCTCATGCTGACAGAGTCATTCTTTTCGAGGACGGATAGATTAAGTCCTCAGGTAGTTATGAGGAAGCCAAAGATTCACCTTTGCTGAAAAAGATCGAAGCTTCCCAGCTGAGAACCACCAAAGATTACGATACTATTTTTAGGACAAGAATCGATTTTGCTGATCCTGAAGATGCCAAGGTCGTGATTGCTCAAGCATAAATTCAGGAGCATTTCAGCACCATGGATTCCTTCAAGATTTATATCAAGAGAAATAACGGGGCTCCATTTGCAGCTGTAATCATCCTCTTTATCGTTTTCTTGTCCTACGTGACTTTCCTCACTCAGCTAATTCTGAACAGCTGGGCCTTGCATCCTCACCACAGAAGCAACTTCTATCTGTACCTTCAGATGGCTCTGAACATTATTAAGGGCCTCATCACTCTGTTATTAGCCAAAGTTTTGATGGCCTCAAGGCTCTTTCAGTCAGTTCACGATGATATGATCAAGAGTCTATTGTTTTCTCCCTTGAGTTACTTTGAAAAGACCCCTTCATAAAAAATTCTGAACCGTCTATCCAATGACTTAAACATCAACGACAAGATTATCACAACTGAGTTTGGATTCATGCTTACCAACCTCCAGTTGTTCCTTTCGAACATCATCGGTATCATGTATGTCTACTTCATGTTCGGAAGCTACTTCTATATGCTCTTCTTCTGGATAGTCATTGGAGGTGCCCTTTACTTCCTCAGCGGATACTTCTCCCTCAGTATCAGAGTCAACAAACTGGACAATGACCTCATCATTCCCATCAACAGCAAGTACTCTGAAATGCTCGATGGCCTCCCCACCATTAGAGCCTACCGTAAAATCAACGAAGTGGTCAACAATTACTGGCAAAAAATGAACGTCTACTCTATGGCCGCCCTAATTCGACAAATTGTCGATGGAAAACTGAAACTCATCATGTTGTCAGCTACCAATTTTTTGGCCTGCAGTGAACTTCTCAGTATCTTGTTCCTAAATGCCAATTTTGGAAACTTCACTGTTTTTGCAGTCTTCAACTTTTTTGGACTTGAAGATTGCGTCATTAGATTCTACGTTAGTCTCAACTCCTTTGCTCCTAGATTAGAATCTCTTGCCAAGTGCGAGCAATTGACTGATTTGGAACCAGAAAAAGGATTTGAAAAATTCCTTGAGGAAAATTGGGTTGATAATGAGAACTTCAAAAAGGTTTACTTCGGAGCAGAAATCTTCCCAAGAGGCGAGGTTGTTTTTGAAAATTATTGTCTACGATACAGTCCAACCAGTGAGAATGTCCTGAAGCATTTGAGCTTGGTCATCAGACCCGGAGAGAAGATCGGTATTGTTGGTAGAACTGGAAGTGGAAAGAGTACCATGATGTTGGGTCTTCTCAGAATTTTGGAGGCAGCCGAAGGAAGAATCGTGATTGATGGTAAGGACATCAGCAAGCTCAGCTTGGAAGAGCTCAGATCCAACATAAACATCATCCTTCAGGACCACTTCATGTTTACTGGTACCGTCAGATAAAATGTTGACCCAACTGGGGTTCACACTGATGAACAGATCGAAGAAGCCTTGAAGCTGTGTGGTATTTGGGAGGCCTTCAAGGACAAATAAGGCGTGGCTACCATGGTCACTGAGGGTGGCGATAACCTGAGTGCAGGAGAAAAGCAGCTCCTCAATATTACAAGATCCCTCCTAAACCCCAAAAGAATCGTCCTTATCGATGAGGCCACAGCCAGTATCGATTTTGAGACTGATTCCTTGATTCAAAAGGTGATCAAGAGGCAATTTGCGGACAAGACCGTGCTCACTATTGCCCATAGAATCAACACCGTTGTGAACTCAGACCGTATATTGGTGCTTTCCAAGGGAGAGATCGCTGAATTCGATAGTCCTCAACGACTGTTGGAGCGAGGAGATTCAGTGTTTGCCAGGCTGTACAAGGAATCAGGAAAAGTAAAAGATTAAGAGCAGGAGTTCTGAGTGTAAAAATATGATTACATTCATCATAACGATTGCATACACTATAATCAAACTATTAGCTTAAATCACAAATCGTCCCTGCTCAAATACAAGACGATGTCCTTTTTCATCAACTCAGTCTTGACTTCTTGGACCTTAGGATCTTTTGCCTTGAACTTGTTTTCGTCTGGATAAGATAGACAGTACATATAAGAACCTTCACCTTTTGACCCTTAGAGCCATTTAGAGAAGATATTATTGAAGGAATTGTTTCGAAATCATTGAAACAAATGTTGAAAGTATGCAAATTTTATAAGCTCAGCATACTTTCAGGCAGTTATTTTAGGGAGTTCACGCCTAAGTAAATGACAACATACTGAGACTGAGAGTCGATATTGTGGAAATGTTGTTCCATTCATCTTTGGCTACACTATTCAGGCTGGTTATCTGATTTTGAGTCAGATGCAAAGATTCCAGGTGAGGATATTTCTGCTTCAAAAGGTAAACCACACCAGTTTCTTTCAGTTTGTTGCCACTGAGAATGATTTTCTTGATATGTGAAAGGTCAAAGGCTGTCAGGACCTTCATATCAATGGCGTCAAGATATTTGTCCACTAAATCATGATAGAACTACGTAGGTTGAGGACCTCTATTTTTTTGAGCTGTGGGTTGTTCCTCAGGAAGTAGGTTTATCTGGTGTAAATAAAGGGCTCTTTTATGAGCTAATAACCCCATTTGTTCATTTCCTCCAACATTTCAGAAGCGATAATTCCACAATTCTGATTTTAATTTTACTCCTTTGAATTATTCTTTTTAATCCTCACCTCTTTGCCCTTATGAATGCCGATAATGATATGCTCTTTAAAAGCTTATGAATAAGCAATGATGGGTCCTCCACTAACTCCTCTTTCAGTCGGAAGGTCATAAGTGATTTGTTTGGGCTTTAAGTTGAAGTCTTCTCCTTTGCTCCCATATAAGTTCTGCATAAAGATGGATGAGTCTATTTGAGTATTGGAGCCTTTGTTGAGGTCATAAAAGTAGCCGTAGAGTGATATTTATTGCACGAGATTGTCGACTTCTTTCTTGAAGGCAATAAGTGGCATGTATTGTTTTTCTGGCTGAACCTAATCGATGGGCTCTACCTCAAAGAGAGCGTAGTCTTTGTAGTGTGCTCTGTCATTATTTAGGAAAGCCTTGCTAATTTTGATGCTCTCAAGCTTGATTCTATATGTTCCGATAAATTTCCCATCATTCAATGCCTGGCGTACATACCCTTCGAGCTCAATTTTTTTATCTTTTTCTATTCTTTGAAGCAAAGCTATAACTACATGAGCAGCTGTCAAAACGTACTTCTCGTTCAAAAAGCAGCCTGTCCCCCAATTTCCTATTATCTTTTATCCCTCCTCATTCTTCAGTTTGAGCCTGACCACGCAGATGAGCCTGTTGGGATATTTGTCACTATCGCAGATGATTTCGGCGTCAGTAGTGGCCAACCGAGTTTTTCTGAAGTTTTACTCCAAAGGCTATTTTTGCATCTGATATGCTGATAAAAAGTACAATAAATCATAATCACTATTTCATGGTGGTTAGTGAATTTTTTAACTAGCTCTTAAGGCGTTTGACTTTGTCCTCAATCAGCTTCATCTTTGAGCTTTTTTATCCCCTTTGATAATAGTCTTTGGCAGGACTTGTGTAAGGCTTAAAGCTTTGAAATCCATAACTGTTTCTATTATCGGAGTCTCGAGAGGTTCTTGATCCTCTGGACAGTTGCTCACAGCGGCATGAGTTGTCACAGTTCGAAGTGCAACTGTTATTGTTTCTTTGGCTTCTTTTGACTTTCTCAATGATGGCCTGGGCCTCACTGCTAAAAAAATGATTGCTTCTCTGCTGAATGCTAGGAAAGTAAGTCTTGGAGTTGAGCGAAGTCTTCGTTTTCATCCCATAGTTGTCTTAACTAGAGTCTTTCTGATAGGTGTTTCTTCTTTGGCTTCGCTCTCTCACTTTAGTAGCCAGGTAATCGGTTTCAATCTATTTTTGCTTTTCTTATAACTTTATGGTCTCAGAGTAAAGATAATGCTGATATTGCTACAGCTCTTTTTCCTTCATTTTCAGATATTTGTCAGACGATGTGTCGGGGGGCAGGGCATTTTCATATCTCTCGGACAGGTAGTGATTGCCAATGGGATAGGTTGTCGTCTGAGGAGATTGCTGGAATGGGCATTTCTTTTGGCTGCTTTGATTTGGAAATTAAACTTTAGCTTTGAGTCGAAGGTTTTATCTTTCAAGCAATGCTTTTTATAGCTGGATTTATTCGATATACTGCTTCCATTCCTTATCCTTTCTTTATGTATCTCCTCTTTTAAACATCTAAATTTGAAAATATTTTTCCATTTCAACACTGTTTTTGCCTCTGGAGCTGAATGGCGACTCGTCTTCGAGATTGTTCTGGAGAGAAGTCGTTCCATACATTTGTCCTCGAATGCTTTGTGATTTTATAAGCTCCTCATTTTTGGCACACAGTTATAGCCTTACTTCTTAAATTTCAAGCTTTAGCTTTCGTATTTCTTATTTGAAAGCTCCACACTCTTCTTGAACTATTGCTTTCTATGTGCTTACATCTTTCAACTGATTTTTCAGCATTCCCACTTCTTCTGTCAGTAATTCCTCTTTGCTTATCAGCGCCTATTTATCCTCCTCCAGTTAATGAAGCTGATTCACCAAATTGTCATTAACTTACTGCCTAACTTTTTTGGCTACAAGGAAGATCTCTTACTTATGAAGGGCACACTGTTGTTCTAAATCAAAAATATACTCATACAGTTTGTCGTTAGAATCTTTTATTGACTGTGTGTTAGCCTCAATACCTACTATTTTATCCTTGAAGGAACCGACCTCTTCTCTTAGGGCATCCCTCTAATCTTCAAGATGAATGATTTTTTGCTTTAACTATTCAATTTCCTGTTCTTTTGCTTCCTTTTAGACAACCTGGATTTAGCTGACTGTGGCTTCGGGAAGGAAATATTAAGATTTAACAGGATACCTTGTGACTTACTCCTTCACCTTGATCACATCGTATTCGTATCTGAGCTGCTCATACTGTTGCCTTTTGCTAAAGACCAATTCTTGCATTTTCAGCGAGTACTGCTTCTCTAGCTCTTAGTACTTACCTCCTATCTGGCCCATCAAGCTTTATTGCTATCGGCTGAATATTTTCACAAAATGTTCTATGAATTGCTTAAAATTTCTCACTTCTCGCTGTAATTCCCCAACACTTCGTCTCAAAATGTTTAGTCTTTATTTTTGTTGTGGCAGTGATGTTTTCTAGTGTCTTATATTGTTATTTGAGCAGAGGGATGTTGCAGAAGGATGGTATTCCTAGCTCTACTGATATTGAGAATTGGCTTATTTGCTTGCCTCTCCTTGTAAAAGGTCATTGCTATAATCTATTATATTTTCAATGTGGGAATACTCCTCCTCCTCCACTTCAATCGCGTCATATTCTTCCACCTAACTACCCTTGACATTCATCTCTTTTTTCGACTGCTACAAAATTGCCTCATAGCTGTCTAATTACTGCCGTTCAAAGTTTTTTGTGTGATTCTCTTCGCTCTCCATCGACTAGTTACAAGGCTTTATAAAATCGCTAGTCCCTGATAAAACTTATGACACTTCAGATTCATTATCTATGCGATGTTGTTGAGCCTACCCGCTTTCATCAATGAAACCACTAACTTTGATCGGCTCATATTCCAACCCGATTTCCTGCCACAGTTTTCGGGGTGTGTCCTACTTCTTCATATAATATTACTATCAATTCAAAATGCAGGAAGAGCAGGGTATCAATCGATAACTGTTCCCCGCCAATAACCCATTCTAGCGAATAGACTAATCTCGGGTTCACTACTTCAAGAAAAAATAAGTGACCGAAAATCAGGAGAAGCCTGAGGAGAAGATGAAGAAGGTTATCAATCCGAAAATATTCCGTGAAGACCTTAGAAGACAGCAAAGAGATTTCAGACAAACCAACCATGAGTATTTGAAGATGTGTGGAATCATTTCTCGAGCCTCTAGGGACGATAATAAATTTGCATACATTGGAGACTCTCACCGGAAGGCAAACATTACATCAAAGGGTAATACTAACTCCAAAAACACGCAGAAAAAAACAGCAATGGTTCACCTGGCTTTGGATACAACTGAGTTCAATTGTGCCCTCTTGATAAATAAGGTACCCATCAAGGATCTATACAATTTATTCCCTTTTCAGAAGGAAAGCATTAGTTTCCAGTCGCACGAGTATCTAAACCCGGACTACATCTTTTTTTTCTATGAAAATGAAAATAAGGTGGCTTAAACCCTTAAAAAAACGCTTGATGGGACAATCGAGGAAGGAATTTTGGCAGAGTTCAAAAGCTCCATCAACAAGAGTTTCAAACATATTAGCTATTTTGACTACCTCTATTTCATCAATCCGAGACCAGTAGTCATCAAAAAATAGGTCAACTACCCGAAAGATATTATTGATATTGCAAAATAAAATGCAAACTTTTTGGCCAAAATCGATGAGGACGACAAGAGTAAATTCAACAGAGAGGAGCTTTCTGTTCATGAGCAGGAGACTTGTGAGAGGTTGATCATGTGCGAAGAAGGAGATGTAGTGGACAGTGGCTAAAATTTATGTTTCTAGACCATCGAGGAGTACAGTGATTACAAGAAGTATAAGGCAGTTAACTTCAAAAACCAGAAGATCTTTGAGAAGGATGCAGTAATCAACACCAACATAAGAAACATCATTTCGACTGAAAAGATATACCTGGTGGAAATCATCGAATAGGTTAAAAGCTACATAGAGCTGTCTCAAGAGTGCTAGGGAACTGGAATTATGGGAAAGGTGTATGAGCAGATCACCAGTAAGGCTGACTAATACCTTCGACTGCTTTGTGGGTACACAGAAAGTAAAATCCTCACCATCTACAATATTTAAAATTACCAGGAAAAAATATACACCTTCATCTAAAAAAGCATCAGGTACAAGAAGGAAATCAGAAATCTTCCACGCGAAGTTATCAAATAATTCCCGGTGCTCGAAATTTGGTTCAATTTGCCTTAAAATTTATTAGGGTATTCACGCCATGAACTCCACGAGACTTTCTATCAGCTGATGGAGGCTATCATAATATTCGAGGACAAGATTAAAGCCAATGAATTTTATAAAAGTTTGAAAACCAAAAGACCAGGAGTGAAATATGCATGATGATTTATACTAATTGTTTGAATATAATTATATAGAGCTATGGAGGAAAGCGACGACGTTGTTGAAAACCTAAACATCTTAGAGCAGGCTGACGAGGGCATCAACATTCACAACAAGCAAGACTCTCATCCCACCAAGGCCAAAGTTGCCGCCTTCAAAAGCAGGGTTTTCCACCTGGTCTCCCTCTTTGTTGAAAAGACTAAAAACCTCGACTCTATCATGCCTCATCTCTCCGAAGATGCATTCATTAAAGACCCCAACAGGTTGAGGTAATTGATCATCAAGGTGGTCAACAGAAGTGTCATCATACCCGAAGACATTCTCAGATTTGCCAGCTACTACAAGAGACTGCTGCTATTCAAAAACAAAAAAGAGAGCCAAAAGTATGGTGACGACTTCGTTCAGATCCTTAAAAAGTTGAAGCAGCACAATGAAGAAGCAGTAAAGGGGATTGCTCAATAAATGTTGTAAATATTTATTCTGCAAAGAAAATGCAAACTATCTCCTCAGTTCTTTACATACCTCCTCAAAAAGCTACCCTGGCTGAAAGAGTCTGTTATCTAGAAAGGAAATGAGCTCAAATGCAACGATGCTGTTAGACCCGCACAGATGAGACTTCTTGATAAAATTCTGAGTACCTTGGCCAAAGGAAAGAAGGTCAAAGAGGAGTATCAATAGGAATGATTTACCAGTATTTATCTTTACAAATCAACCCAAGTTTAGAGTTTTTTGAAGGGAACTCTTGGCAAAACCAAAAAATGAGGAAAAACCTCCTCCTTGGGACTGCTGCTGTCCTTTCGAATCTCCCTTCTTGGCGGAGGGATCTGAAGGGTCTCTCATTTTGACTCGGTCGTAGATGACATTCGGGTCGAGGTGAACAATGATTCCCTAATCGATAAGCTCATCAGTGATTGTGACTATTGAGTCTAGATGATCGTAAATAGCCTTTCCGAGTAAGGGCTCCTTTTCGATCATGGTGAGGGTTTTTCCGATGCAGTCGATGACTGATTCCATGATGAAGTAGTTCTCCTCCTAATCGCAAATCAAGTAAATTTGGAGTTCATTGATGACTTTGAGAAGGACAGAAAACTCTCCCAAAGAAAATATTTCACCTGAATATCACAAATGCTACTTTGTTATGGCTTAAGTCTACTGATGACATTCATTCTACCAACTTTTTCGAGCAAAGCCTTTTAAAATTTCCTCTGACCGTCAAAAGCTGATAGGTTGAAAGGCTCTCGATTGGCTGCTGGACAGTTTTTGGTGAAGTAACGGGAGAAGTATCTTTCTCCAAAGTTATTCTGGAAGACCACACCCACCACGCTTATCTTCAGACTGCTCATTAATTATACAAATGTAATAACCAGGGCTCACCACCATCACAATCACTTCCGCCGCAAAAGGCTCAGTTTCTCGTTGCAATAGCCTATCAAAGTAGGCTCCAAAAGAGTAGAGGAAATATCTTCAAGGGCTTCGAGGTCCTTTCTGTCAGCTGCTAGGTCGATGGCCTCCTTGTACCGGCCTATTCTCTGAAGAAGTAGGTACTGCTCATCTTTACGTTTGGATGGCATTCTGGCCAACATCTTCATCGCCCAGGTCACTTCTCCTCTTTGTAACAGCATATCAGCAATCAGCTCAGCAGGAATTTTAAAGTCCTTCTGATGTTTTTCCATGAAGATCAGTAAGTCATCGAATTTTTTGGCATCAATAAGGACCTTGATTTTTGTGAGAATGGCCTTTTTGTCAGCTAATTTGTATGCATTTTTAAGGTCGTTGACAGCTGATCCATTGTTTGAGGCCATAAAATTCTACAGTTGTTTGCCTATCGACACAGGCTTGGTCTTTTCGTTGACGACCTTGATATTGGAGTTATGTTGAATGAATTGCACGAGATGGTCGTATAGCTTGCTGAAGGTAGTCTTCCTCCATTCATTCTGAAGGGCTGACTGGAAGTGTTTCAAATTTTCATCTGCTATAAAAAGGAATTTCTGCATTTCCTCATAATTCCTTGATGATAGACCGATCTGAATGACTTCCATGATCTTAATTTCCGAGAGCTGGAGATAATCAAAGAACTTTAGAAGAGCAGTTCTGTCGAACATTCGGTAGTAGTTGATCAGAGCATAGATTCCTTCAATATTTGAAGAAAAGAGCTCCATGATCTCATATTCAGATAATTTTTCCGAAGCAATCACTCTCTTGATTGCCAAATACAAAAGGTTTAGGTCTCTTGATTTAAGGGCCTCCTCAATACTTTTCCGATAAAATTTATGGCAAGTCTCCAAATTCTCCCTGTTTCCAATCCACAGTAAAAGGGGGACTTTTTTTGCAAGAGACGGCTCAAACTCCAACAGTTTCATGGCCAACTCACTCCTTCCGATTTATATCGACCGATGAGCTATTTCTGTGAAGGATATTCCTTTTTATGTTTATAGTTTTCTCCTGATTGCATCACAGATCTAGTCTTAGGACTCGAGTTGGTTCTGGACCTTGCAGCAGGCCCAATCTGTATATATTTTGATTCTGAAGGTTTGATCCTTCTTCAGGAAGTTATAAATTTCAAAAGCTAAGTAGTGCTCCTGGTATCTGAGAAGAATGCTCAGCAGCTGATCGTCGCTCATCACTCTGACCTGTTCATACGTGATGTATCTCATCAGCCTTTATCGCAAGTGATTAACCACTCTCAGCAACTTAGCTGTTTCATAAATTTCATTGTTGTTGGTCAGGTTAGGAGGCAAGAAGGCTTTGCCATAGGTAGCAGCTAAATAGAATTGAAAATACCTCTCACTAGCTGACTGGCCGTGTCAATGCTGATCTAGAATTTGGCTGAAGCTAAACATTCGTCAACGCCTCTAGCTAACTTGTCCTTGTCTCTCCTGATCTGGTCATCTTGAAGGGGCTACTCGTCCTCAAATGCCATATAAGCTGATCTCAAGAGTGCTCCTGGCATTTCTGAAAAACTTTCAAATACACAGACATAAGGGATAGGTATTTCTCTCAGAATTTTGTTGGATTTCTTTGTGAGAATTCTGCATCCATCAACCTAGTCTTTTAGATAAGACCATTTTTATTTCTAACCTCTGTCCTTCTCGATTTTGACCAGATTTCCAAGGGTTGAACAAAGATAAAGTTCCTGATTCTGAAACTGGATGATGACAGCTCGAGTTCCACACCACCTGATGTCTACTGGCTGTTGGTCCAAATTAAGATGGGTACCTTCTTTGACGAAAGGAAGCTATACCTGCTTGAACTTGCTTGACTCAAGGCTGTCGGAACTGATAGCTGGAGCAAAGATAAGTCTATAAGCAAACGCATAAGGAATTCTTGGAGGCTCTCTCTAGCTCTTCTTTTTTTTTTGCTGAGGAACAGAATCCGCAGCTGTTTCTTTGTATAAGGGTTATGCTCCAAAGTAAGCAATGTATTTGAGATTTGGAGAAAGTCCGGAGATAAGCTTGATTCCCTTCAAATGAGGTAGTCTTGATTCTGCCACATGTCCTCCTCTTTCCTGGTTATAAAAGACACGCTTTCCCTCACTTTCTATGACTTGAATGATTCCAGCGTTTGGGTGACAAATATGAAGCTCCACTTTCTCAGAAATTATAGATTTTGGTGAAAATACTCTCCAATATTTCTTCTGCTGGTTGTCACTGTCCCTTAAGTCAGACTCTGGACTCGAGAATTATATGAGAGTAGGCTGGAGGGCGTTTTTAACAAAGAGATAGCGCCTCAAGCTGGTTTAAACAGCAAATCCATTGTCAAAGACCTTTCCCAATACCAGAAGCTCACTCTCCAAAAGGCCCAAAACCTTCATTTATTTGATCTCAGCTGTGTGAGGATCTATTAGCCACATATCTCCCTTCTGGAAGAGCACAAGCAGTTGTTCGTCTCTTAGAAACTCCATACAAATAATGATATTTTTGAAGGGGTCTCTCAGCCTGATTCTCTGGACGATGTCGCCCTCATTGCTGAAGATACAAATGTTCTCAACAGAGGGGTCATCTTCTCTTAGTGCCAATATTTTTGTTTTATCAGATGTGATGGCAATGGGTCCCCCGAAAGATGCCACTGAGATGAGCATGTATTAATGGTTGAGGCGGTTGAATCTTTTACCGAACGAATTTTAGGAAAAGAGATCGACCTTGTACTTGTGCTTTCCGTTGTTGAGCTCGTGCCAGTCGTAGTCCATTTGTGGATCTATATCTACTATTATGATTTATAGCAATGAATCGGAAAAGGCAAAGAGGCAGAATTAATCAGCAAAGAGAAGTGAATAATAGAGGTGGCAGAAATGGTCAGAGGGTGCATGGACTATAAGTATGAGCTTTGTAGGTAGGGATAATATATAATTGTAAAATCTGACAAATGGGAAACGAACCTCCTCCAAAGAAACCTACCATGGAAGACACCCTCATCGAAATGAAAATGGCTTCCAAACGAATGGCTCGAGAATCTGCCAAGTCGAAGAAGGAGAGTGAGAAGTACATGAAGATGGCGAAGGATGCGTTGAAGAAGAACAATGAAGAGGGTGCCAAGCTATACCTCCAAAGTGCAGCCAGTAAAAGGGCATAATGTAAGCTATTTGCTATTCAGCCATGAACATTCAGAGAATGGGCCTGAAAATGTAGTTTATCTGTGGAAACATGAAGACTCTCCAGAACAACGAGGCTATCATGGGAAGCTTCAACCAAATGACCAATATGCTCGGATACGCCAACAACCCCAACTTCGAAGTCATGTCTGGTAATCTTCAAAACTTCTAGAAGACCATGGATGACATGCTTATCAACGGAAAGATGATGGAGGAACTTATGAACAGCAACAACGGAATGGTTGACTCAACAGCTGACGACATGCTCAACGTCCTCAAGGGAGAACTGGCCATGGACACCGCCAACCAGGTCAATGAGGCGGCTCTCATCAAGCAGCAATAAATGCAATTTCAGGAGGACCTCAAAAAACTTTGATTGTTGTTGCCCTTCATAATTCACCATCTTCTGATATTTGAAATATCAAGGATATCCATTTGTTCAATAATAGAGATTACATTAATAATGACTGAGCTATCAAAATTTATCAACCTCCTCATCGAGTTCGAGGAAAAGATCGAGGGACATCTCAACAAGAAGTATAAGCCCTTCATTCGAAAAATAATCAACCTTGACACTCTTGCCAAGAACGTCGACCCAAACCGGATCAAACTCACCAAGGAGCTCATTGTTTTCAAGCTCGGTCTTGAAGCCAAGTCCCATAAAGCAATAGAAATATCTCTCAACTACTTACTGGTAAGAATGAAAGTATTCAGAAAATGTTCGAGCTGAAATTTGTAGACCTCAACATGCCAAACTACTGTGAATTGTACGCCATCGAGTAAGGAGGCATAAAGGAAAGAGAGGAGCCTCCTCCCAAGGAAGAAGTCAGACACCTGCTAATCTCTCTACTTCGTCATTGTCTCAACTACAAAAAACACTAAATATACGAGCTGATCATCAGAGTCCTTTAAAACTTAATAACTGAGCCTATCCTGGATCTCATTCTTGATGCAATCGTCGAGCATCCTCAACCCACCACTAGTCGTCTTCTTTTTAACTTCTTTTCTTTTCGGGCTCATATCTACGAATAAATATGCCTCTACAGCGAGGCAGAAATGAAATCTTTCCACACTCTGACTATTCCCTCGGAAAGAGTTGAAAAATAAATAAGAAGAGCAAACGATTAGCACCAACTTTTATCCAACCTGATAAGCCGATACATGGTCTAGTATCTGTCGATTATCGATGGAATAGGTGGCAGATATGGATTGTGTGTCATCTGCGGAGAGCCAGCTGAGCATTTTTGCAAAATTACTAAAGCCAGTCTTTGTGGAATCGACTGTAAAAAGAAGCATATTGAAATTGCATAAGTACAGTACAAACATCAGTTTCAAGCCTCCCATCTATGGTCCTCCATCTACGAATCCTTCAGAGATTTTTTTGTGTTTCTCTAAAACCATGAACACCCACTGGCCTTTGGAGTACTCTCAAGTCTTATGGAAAAGCCTTATCTATTCATGGTGGCTAAGAAACAGTTCAGATCATTAGTAGGTCGTCATGTTCCAATAGTTCTGGGAAAGTTGCTAAAATATCGCAACGACAGCGCATCATTCGAAAATATTTACATTTTTATGGCTAGTCTGACTAAGAATTGGTTGTTCGAGTGTATCACTCCTATTGACTTCTTCTTCAGAGAATACATCATTAAGGTTTTGGAGGACAAAAAGCCCTCCTTCAGATTCCTCAATTATGTGTTCAAAGCTTTGGCAAAAATTTTATAAAAAGGGAAGGTGACCATCCAGCTGTATGTTAACTTCGACTGTGAGCTCAACAAGGAAAATATTCTGTAAAAAGTACTGTTTGAACTGGCTAAGATAGCTCAGGATAGATTTTCTCAGACTCCACTTCTTTCAAAGGTGGAAAAGCAAAATGTGAAGAACCACTGCCTGACCCTGTTCATTATCATGTCTATTGGGTTGAACTAATACCGGAAGCAGGAAAGTAGGGAAGCAGACACTAGTGAGATCGTGCAGTTGAAGCAAAGAAAGATGAGCATGGAGCAGTTTGTTGTCAGGTTTAATGAGCATTGGACCAGCGGCCTCAAAACTCTCTACAATCTTAATTTAGTGGGTCTCGATAGCAATCAGTAAATAGTCGATATTTTTCTCCATATTCGCGGACTGAAGAAGGAGAATTTATAATAATACTTTGGCTGTGAGAGAGGCGAGGAACTCTTTAATATTTTTACAGACAAAATATTTGCAAGGCATAAAGGAATCTTACTCCCTACCCTTATAGATATTTTCCACTACCTGCCTCTGAGTAAATATCTCTTTACATAGAACCTGGATCAGTCTGTCTCAAAAAATTCACATAAAAGTTCAAGAGTCAATATGCTTTGCCTGATGAAAAATAGTTCGATGTCATAACATAATTTCTATGTGGCAATTACAATGAAATCGACTTCACCAATTTTTTCACAAAGCGCAGCGAGACTGAAAAACTGCCTCATTAATTATAGGACCTTTACGCATGGTCACTCTAGACACGAGCTCCTTTGACAGTGGGAAATGCCAAGACATACTTCACTTACTGCTGCAGCCGGAACTATCTTGAGGTAATTGCTAATCAGCTTGCCCTTCTACAGATCCCAATTTCCTACCTTCTCGAAAACGACTACGAGGTGGAA
>Ga0100402_1004262_pt1 | contig 15195 bp, 14 predicted proteins | sample CryGeyme20150102_FD_80419 | JGI IMG/M metagenome (GOLD analysis project Ga0100402, IMG submission 80419) | Groundwater microbial communities from Crystal Geyser aquifers in Utah, USA - Crystal Geyser metaG 2015-0102 | ecosystem: Environmental > Aquatic > Deep subsurface > Groundwater | place...
TCCGAACCATCATCTTCAAAAAGGTCTTCCTCTGGTTTCAGGCCCAATCTCCCCAAATACAGAGGTTGGCAGTTCGATGTCAACTACCTGACCAAGGGCCCATCAATTTTCTCATCAAAAATTATTTCGTATTTGAGTTTTTCAAGAGCTCTGTCGCATAGATGATATCTTGTGGCGATGGGATAATGACTGGGAGGAGGTAAAAGAGGATCAAGGCCAATTCTGAGGGCATGCTATACAGCTCCAGGGATAACTCTTTCAAGGATAGGGCAGTTGACTTAGAGGCAAGGATTAGCATTGCACTAGATAAGGTAGGGCTTGAATTTTCTGCTGACATAAAAATCTAGCCCATAGAGCTAAAAATTATGACCCTTTCTGCTTGGATCCATAAACTGGAAACTCGCCTTAACGAGTTCAGAAGTGATGGACTTCATTTTTTCAAGAATTTGGCTTTAGAAATTATAGTGTTTGTGAGGATAGGTGGTATCAAGATACCTTTGAAATTGGCTGTAGCTCACTTTATTAGCTAGTTCATATTTTCCGTACTTTTCTCCTCTTTTCTGAACTGCATCGTTTGTCAGATGTATCATTTCATCCTCTAGATCTTCCATATCATATTTTTATGAACAAGTCCGCAGGTACCCTTCATGATACCAATATGCCCTTATAATTCCATTAACGCTGGTTATCAGTAAGAAGTGCCTAATATCAAATTTTCTGCCGTTGTATAGAAAAGGTTTGATATATTATTGAACTATGTAAGGCTTTGGCTCCCTTGCTTTTTAATGATTTAAAAACCTAATCACTTCACTTGTCTCCATAACCTTTATACCGTTACCTCTGTTCGTATTTTCTCCTGGCTTCACCACCCAAACCTGGTCTTTTTTTGCCTACTCGCTTGAAAAGGTTGTTAGGGTATCTCGATAGTCTGTTTAAAAGCTATAGGTTTTGGGGAGTATTGAGAAAGGGTCTTTTTCCAAGATGTATTTGTAGTACCAGAACATAACTCTGAATAAAATTCTTTTGGCTCCAATTATACAATTCAAAGGAATATGATTGCTAACTCGACTAATCTATGTCTTTTGGTAGCAAGAATTTTTCCCACTGTCACTTCTTTCGTACCACTAATTTGTAATAACTATCTCTTGCTTTCTTAATATTTTTATTAAGTGTTCTTCGGAACTACTAGACAATATCCTTTGCTTTTTTGGACCACTCTTATATCTAGCATGCTCTGTATACTCATAAATCTCTGGCTGGTTTTAGTGAATATTTTAATCAGTGAGCTGAGTCCAGCTAAACTGGCATTACCCGCTGGTGACTATCTCAAACCAGAATCTTCTTTGAATTAAACTTTTGATTAAAGCACAATTGTTCCCCTTTCCTATTTTAACTTTATATGTAAACTTGGGACGCGAAAGCGATAAGTCAACATAAAGACAGTTTGCAAAATTGAGTTTATACAGCAACTAAATTAAAGATGTTATCTTCCGTTAGTAAATCGTATCTGACCCTGATAAGCTCAGACTAAAGATCATCTTATCTTTGCTTGGAGATACCTTTATTGTTGTCGAATTGCCTTTGATAGGACTTTTGATTCGAATGCTCTCTGTTGAGATGATCTTTCTGTGTGTCTTCCCATTGTTGTTTGATGTAGCGAGGAACCCAACCTCCTTAGTGCTCCTGCTTCTAATTTCAGATATTAAAGTATTGACAATGCTGTCATAGTACTGATACTCAAGACACGTCTTGATTGGAACAATTTATTCTATCTTTGGTTGAACCTGTACAGCGGGTTCCTGCTTCTTTTTTATTATGTCTGCTAAAAATCTCAGTTCGGTAGCTGTTTGTGGAGCTTTGTCTTGCCGAGAAGAAAAATTATTATCATCTATCTTGACACTTTTCATCATCAGAGATCTTCTTCTGAATTTATGATTACCCACTTTCTTGAGCTATTCTTTTGGAATATCAATTTTTATAATTTCCGACTTCGACCGGCTCATTTTCTTCCAAACATTTTCGCTATTTTTGTTTCTGATTATCATGGGAGTGCTAACTTCTAATGAATTATTATTAAAAGAACTATATTTAAGTACAATAATTAAAGAAATTAAGGAGAACTTTAAGAATGGAGATATAGTCAGCTCTTTCAAAAATGTCAGATTCGATAGTTTATTATTGTTTAAGAATTTACATAAGAGAGAATCCTCTCTGATTAGTATTCTATCATAATTCAACGAAAATAAGTAGCAAATCAGATATAGGGCCTCGACATTTTGATTTGCTCATCTATTTAAGTTTATGAAAAGGTTCCTCTAATCATCATACAGATGGTTGTGTTTGAAAGAGCTCTGCCTTGAGCCGAGGATCGGCAAAGACAAACATCGTTATTGATTAAATATTGTGTCTCTTCAGTTGATAGACTGCATTGTTGATATCGATCTATGCATACATGATTTGACTCTGATATCAATCCTCAGCAAAAATGATAACTCAAGGAGAGAGACCTATCGACACAGCTCGATGAGGTGAAACATCTAAATAGGAGGGAGATGTTATGAAGAATATAGTATACGAGTAAAGAAGAATGAGCATATCAAAAATAGTAGTATATGTAGAACAGATTAAGGTTCCTTGTAAAGTCAGGAATAAGAGGAGTATAAGGGTTATTTCCCTCCTCAGTAAAATTCTACGCTTTCTAACTTTTGTTTGATGCCACTTATTCATACTCTTCTGATTCAACCTCATTCTATTCGCTCGCAATAAAATTCTCCTTAGCAGAACAATTTTCCTAATTTGGGTCGACAAGCTCAGGAGCAACATTTTTCTTCTATTTTTTATCGTAAATGAGGCCTTGCTTGGTATATTTGCTCAAAATGCTCCTTGCTGTGCAAACCTTGAGTTCAAGTTTTTTGGAGGCCCTGACCACTGACATGTTTTGTTCAAAGACCATATCAATGAGCTTTAATCTTCTCTATGTTAGATGAAAAAGTACCTTTAAGGAAATTTTCATTTTTCTTTTGGAGCATTAGTTTTTCCTTCCCATTTTCTCTGTTTCAAAATTAATTATAAATGAGAAGCACATGCCTGCTTTAAAACGAGGGCCTTCCGTTAAGTACAAAGAGCGTACAAGTTCGGAATGATTGATCACTCCCATAGATAAATACTCTCTTCTCCTAAATATGTGAAAAATATTTGAAATAGCAAAAATTCTAAGCTCCTTTCTGGAGCTCACAGCTAACAAAATCAATTTTCAAATTAAATTATAGAAAATTACATAGATGTAGCCTCAAAATATTCAAAAAAATTGTGTTTATGGTGAAGAACTTAGTTTTTTTGTAATATCGTGCTTATGTTTTTTAGAACCGAGGCTTTTTGAACCAAAAAGGCATTGAAAAGATAGGTCTGATAAATGCTGCATAAAATAGAGCATTTATGTTTGCTAAACTTCTTTGGTGTGGCCTATTTTTTCTATTGCTTAGTGTACGATTATTATTTCAACTGCCGATCACAATAAAGGAAAATCGATTGTGTTTCTATCGTATTTTTAAACGGATTGAGAGTTGAATTATCCTAAAAGACCATTTGACTCCTTGAAACTCTGTTTTACAATGAATTCACTTGTGAGCATTAGATTATATTTACAAGAAAACTCAACATTCTTGCTTCATCGTATTCTATATCAAATCATCGGCTTTTTTTGATACTACGAGTATTATTGGTACTCATAGGGACGAGTACAGTCATTAGAAATTATTTTCTTTTGCTTTTTTTCGTAGGTTTCAGCTATGCTACTTGATTCTTCTTGGCGAAACTCAACAAAAAGAACGAAGCGAATAAAAAGAGGTTAAAAAATTACCAGCAACTACTAAGATGGTCTATTACCTAAAAGGACACCTTACAGAACATCCTTTCATTTTTTTGGCAAAACTTTCACAAAACATTGCTGATCATCAAGGCATTGAAGAGTTTTGCTGATTAAATGAATAAAGTAAAGGCAGCCCATAAAGAAAGCTAAGCAAAAAAGTAGTTGAAGAGCAAGATAAATTCTTTATTAAAGGATTAGAATTCAACCATATCCCTCATACTTATCATGAGTTTCCATAAGAACTTCAGAAGCTGTGAAGAGAGAAGCACATGCTTCTGTACATATCATTCTTTTCTCATTCGGAAAGTGAGATTTGGTCTGTCAAAGGGTGAGGAACATGGAGTTGGGAATCATCATAATGATGGAGTTCTGGAAGGTTACCCTTACATAAAATAAAGCAGGAAGAAAGGCTTCTTCAAAGAATTCAATCCAAAAAATTCAAAAACAAACAATATGTATACCAGTTTAAGCATTCAGTTTTCTAAAGTTTGAATACTCAATAAATATATATGATTTAAAAGTTCAGAGAAAAGAACGATTCTGACTGATGAGCTTCATCAATCAAAAAAATATATATAGCTGTTATATATATAGAACCTTAGTTATATATAACTCAGCCAATATTCTGTCATATACCCTTCAAAGAGAAACCTCTGGCGTTCTGAAGATTTGATCTGTTTCATTTGATTATTTATTGTTGATTGTTAGTTATTATCGCCATTTTTTTCACAACTACATAAATATAAGTTTCAACTGAGTCTCGAATGAGTCAATAATAACACAGAGTATACTATGACCTCCTCACGAGAGTAGGGAATAATGGAAAGTATCAAACAATCGCCCTTTGGATAATCCTCGGGATTTGTATCCTTGGAGGATCATCCTTCTTCGTGAACACATACTTGTTCTATCAGAATCCGTATATATGTAAAGGAGTTCAATCAACTGCATGCACTCAATATGCTTGTAGTTTGCCCCCACACCAGCGTGTTCCTTATGAGTCCCCTCAACTGCTCTACAGCCTTGGAAATTAAAAAGCAGATTACTTTTGTCAAGGGCAAAGTACAGTAACTTTTCTGCAAGAGGGCATTCTCGTGGGAGGCTCAGTGGGAGTAGTAGCTGTTGTTATATTTTCGGACGCTATCGGCCGAAGACTGACAATTTTATCATCAATGATTATGGCTTTTGTGGCATACTGGTGACTCAACTGGTGCCCTTTGCTCAAGTGAAATTTGTGGGACTTCTTATGTGGGGTGCCGGAGCAGATATATCTTTCGCAGTAGCTGCAAGCTCTATAACTGAGATCGTAGCAGAAGAAAATCGGGCAACTAGTTATGTTGGCTTTATATTCGCCTTCACAACAGGTATCATACTGAACCCGATTATATACTACCTTTTGGGAAATTATCTGACAGTTGGCTACTACTACTATGGTCTGGGATATCTTCTCTTATCGATCCTATTTTACAAGTACGTTGAAAGTCCACCTCTATAAATCATCTCAAAAATTGATGATCCCTCCGAATCATATGAAGCATTCATGAGAATCGCTAAACTAAACGGAGTTCAGGACCACGGAATCACTTCTGAGGAAATATAAATACTTCATCAAAAATATCGAGACAATCAGAAAGAAAAAGATACTGCCCCTTTCTTTACCTTCATTGACATTTTCAGATACAAATCTCTCAGAGGAGATTTCCTCAAAGTCTGCTTCGTTTTTTTTGTTATTCTCTTTCTCCAATATGCGCCCATCCTCCTCTCCTCCAAGCTCGTTCCCAACATATTTCTGGCTGGAATTGCCAACGGACTCTCACAATACTTAAGTATACCATTCCTTCCTTACCTCAATGCAAATGTCAGCAGGATAAAAGGGCTAGTAGTGACTTTTGGTCTAACGGTCATCTTCATCCTCCTTCAGTGGGTAGTTGATCAATCAGGCTGTATCAGTTGTGTCAAAGGAACAGATCTAGTCCTTTTGATGGTATTCTTCTTTGCGTCTCGGTTTTTCATCAGTATTTTCACCAGTTTCAACTTTAACGTTCTGAACGAGAGCTTTCCAGCTCAAGTAAGATCGATCTGCTACTGCGGGGCCCTAGGAGTAGCTCGAATGTCAACAATGTTCATTCCCCTTCTTCCTCAACTAAAATATGCCACGAAAACTCCCTACAACTTAATGTTTGCCTTTGTGGGTCTAGTAGGCATGATTGGTTGCTTCTTCCTGAGATAGACTCTCAACATTCCTCCTCCTGAAATCATTGAAGAGCTGAGGATGGAGGAGACTCCTAGAAATGCAAAAGACTTAGTAACCATTAACTCAAAGGCTTCTTGATTAAAATACCTTTATCTTTTGATTTCCAAACACCTGTTTGATATTTTGTGAGAAATTGATATTTGTATCAAAGCCACAACAGCAAAAACTACTAAAATATAAACAGCTTTGATTACAGCTACTTGGAACATGAACAATGGGTTCATTTTTCGCACCTCCAGCATAAAGAACCTTATTTAATGTAAGAGTTTCGGGAGGGAATAAAAAGGTTTTTCTTCCAACAAATTATTAAAAGTGCTAATATGTGGAATAATTTGACAAATATATGAATGGAAGGTAGCATTTAGAGTTATGCTAAAAATATTTTAATTTTATCTTAACTTTACTCTTCTTTATGACTGTATGTCTCAGAGAAAGTGAGTTTCAAGAATGAATCAAGCTTTTTTATGGCAGGTGGCCTCCAATCTCTATTCATTGGTTGTATTTGGGTGCTTTTGTTTTGCCAAATTTTAAACTAGCCTTGCCTCCTGAAATGTGAATTCTCAGGCTGTTGACTGTAAAGAATGAAGTTGACGATAAAAAAATTATGGAGGGAGAGTATCATCAAAAAGACCTTCGCATTGAAGTATTATGGGCAGGAGGGTATTTGTGAGCTTTGCTAACAGTATAAGTAGCTTATTTGCGAACTCAATTTCATATTATAATTGTATAGTGAAGCATCAAAACGAGAATATTCATGCAACCTATATACGCAAGTTCTAATTTTTTAAGCTCAAGACCCTTGGAAATGCCCTACTTTCCCTTCTATCCCTACTTTTATCACAATGATGCTGATTTATTCTTTTACGGATGGAAAAATGGGCATTACGCTCAAGGATTCTTCAACATGAAGCCAGATCCTACCGCTCCAATCATCGATAAGCCTCAAGATTCAAATGTGGAACCACAATTCAATCTTTCCTCAAGATTACATGCAAATACCAAAAAGGTTTAAGATAAATGTTGCCCAAATTTTAAAATTCCCAAACGACAACAAAGAAAGTCCTTGGCTGAAGGCCTTGAAAATAGGAATATTATACCTAACATAGCTTGTAATATTCTTTCCTTCCTGAGACGCATCAATCGTTCTGGAAAAATTGTTGACAAAATCATCAATACAGCTAAAGGCTCAGAAGAGGGAAAAGTGTCAGCTAAAAAGTTCTATGCCTACCAGCATTTCCTGAAGGAAAATTTGACAGACTTCAAAGGAAAAGATGTGATTGAGGTTCTTATATCTGCACTTGATAATGACTGCAGATGCTTTACAATAAGTTAGCAGATGTACTATAACAAAGTGTCAAGAATTCTGATAAAGCACTACCTTGAAAGTAACTTTTTGGTTGACATTCTTTCCTCCAACCGAGTGTCAAAAGCAAACAGAAGAGACTATCTTAAAGGAAGAAAAATAATGATTGACCTTCTGGCAGGAATAAAGTAATACGAGCCCTAAAGCCATCAAGGAAAATGATCCTCAATTTCTGATTGTTCTGTTCATTCAAGAATATTGAAATTTCTACTTTCGTTAACAAAGTGAACGTTAAACCTAAATTGGTTTTCAATACTATAAGTTACTCACGTCTCTGTTTCAAGTATATTAAGATTTCCTATGTCGTAAAATTCTTTGAAGTATGAGTTTATTAATTATCTGAGGCAAAGTACAAAGTAACTTGTTCGAAATTGAAAGCGTAGAGGGGTAGCTTAACGTTATAATTGAAACTGTTAATAAGATATTCCAAGATCAACTATTATTATTGATAGCATTTACATTTTGTATATATTTCTTATCATATTCGATTAATAGAAAATATATCAACATTGAGGCATTTGTTAAAAAATCAAAAAGAAAAAAAACTTCCATTTTGAGGGAACCCTTCCTAATGACCAATGAATAGTGAATAATTCAAAGAAAAAATATTGAAAAATGTTTGAATATAAACATCATCTTAAAAAAAGGAAGCTCACAGGAATGAAGCGCTTTTAAAATCATGAATTCCTCAATAGTAGAATGGATACATCCAGGGATTTTGCATTGAAACGAAGAAACCTGGGAAGGACAGTGGAGTTGGCCCTTGTGAGTTAACCCATTCTCTCGGAGGAAGTGATGATTGAGTAGGCTGGGGCATCATCGGCTCTTCACGTTTTGATGTAGGAACGATGGGAATAGGATCTTCTTCGATTTTTACCGGAGGTTTTTCAACTGTTCGAAGTATTGGTTAATTTTATCTTTCAATTTCAGACTCTTTTATAGGAGTTTCAGCATTCTTTTTCTGCACAAATTTCTTTTCAAAGAAAGAGCCACTCTCTTTGTACTTTTTGATAATCATCTTCGCAGTTGAGAGCTTAAGTTTAAGGCGATGAGCTGCTCTTCCGACTGAATAATTTTTTTCCAGGACTAGATCAACGAGTTGCTGACGTCTCTATAATAATAATAGTTTGTACCTTTGTGCTTATTCTGGCGTAGTGTTTAGGCTTTTTGGGTTGTTTTTCCTCGTTTTACATTGCTATATTATTGAATTATATGCTCCGAAAATTGAGGTCGACATTTGTAATGCTTCCTGAGCAAATCTGTCCACAGGTGTAGGCATCTTGTTCTCTGTTTGAGAGGTATAATTGAAATTTCAAATTATCGCTACAAAGTGAAGCTTTTTTTCCCTTTACTACAGAGCTTCTCTGGAAGTTTCCATATATCTTGGAGGCGTTTTTTAATCTAAATACCTCTAGAGGTGTTAATTTTTCCTCAATTACTCAAACGTATAACTCGAAAGTTCCTCTGATGGCTTGACTTAAATGAAGGAAATTTTCCCGATGATGGCGGAAAAGAATATTTGATTAATCTGAATACGGACTAGTTGAGGGAGGGGTAAAAAATATCGATTTTCCTTGGTTTTGCCTTTTGCCTTGAAATTCTGGAGTTTTCTCGATTTATTCTCTCTATTGTTCTCAAATATTTTCTGAAAGATTCTGCCTGTTTGAACATTACAGGAAATCATAGTAGCCTCTACTATAAAGAACAAGGCAATAGTAAGAGCCATGAAATTTCAGTTGAAACACCAGATTAGTGGTCTACTTCTGTTCATTACGGGGGCCATCATTTTTGTAAGTTGTCACATCAAAAATATTTTTCTTTTGAATCAAGGGTCTCAAAGTAAGCTAACTTCTATTCAGACTACTCCTATCTAGCGCTTTGCTTTAAAAGAATGATGATTAGAATAAATAATAACTTTATGGGAAGATCTATCTATATTTCATATATGGATATCAATCTGTTCATTAGAAATCCAAGGAGGGGAATCTTTATTTTAGATCATTAACATATTAGGCAGTGAGGTCCTTATTGATGTTGTATTTTTCCTTTAATTGGTTTAAGCTTTTCAGGTTGAGGGGGATCAAGAGTGGACAGGCTAAAAATATGGCAATACTGTGACACAGAGGTCGGAGTTTCAGATAATCTGCTAGTCTGTAAACATCATTTAGATCTTCATAGCTCATTGACTTGAACTGCTGGGAAAGTTTGGACCCGATCATATTCCGAGGGTCAGGATCTTTTACTTACCTCAGCATCGGAGGGAAGGAGTAATCGATTGTCTCAAGGATTGCAATCATTTTAAGCCATGACTATGCTGAAAAAATATCGATCGTATGAGTGTTTGATTGACTGATTGCTTCAGACTCGGCAAAGTAGGGCATGGTATCATACATTTTTTGAGTTACCTCAAAACTCTGCCCTGAAATGTTTAGAAATTTCTTATTCTCCATCAGTCAGTTTGTCGATGGAATCTCTTTTGATCTTTGGATCAATTAGATATAAAAATATATTTTAAAAAACCTACATATTGAATTCCAATAATCATAGTAGTCCAGATTATTTATGAGCCGATCTCTGATAATCATAGCCTTGGAAAAGTTCTATCTTAGAAATTATGTTACATTGAATTTCGTGTCTGCGAAGCATCAGCTCGTTCTCAGCTATCAAGTCATAAAGCTAAGTATCTTCCGATGATTATAAATCTGCATCAGAAGGGCCCTGAAATCCAGGAGACCAAGGTGTCGTAATTGATCGTGATACCACCCGGTCGACCGGATAATTCCTGAGCCATGGGTGCCTAAAAATTTCATCAATTGAGTTATGCCCTAATCTTTGATTTGGCTTCCTCTGAATCAATCTATTGACAAAATCTCCAGCCTCAAGGGACCAATTCTCTGGAATTTCTTGTCTCCTAATTTGTGGCTGTCTGGCGATGACTTCTTACCGAATCTACTTGCGAGATCTGCCTCTAAGGGGGCGTTTTCTAAGCATCAGCTAGTATGTCATGATTCCAACTGCAAAATGGTCTACTGAATAGGAGTGGTCTTGTCTGCACAGAACTTAAGGAGCCATGTAGCCAGGAGTCCCACTGGTGTCACAACTATTGTTCGGTCGAAAAGGTCGAGCAACACCCAAATCCGTGATATGGGCATATCCTTGATTATCCAAAACTATATTTTAAGGCTTTATATCTCTATGAATGACTCCTTTTGCATGCAGGTATTTCAGTCCCAGCAAGATACACACAATGATGAACTTAGCTTATTATTCATTGAATTTTTTGTAAGACAAATGATAGCGCAAATCTCCTCCTGGAAGATAGTCCAGCAATAGATAAAGGTTTTGACGATCTTGATGAGCCTGAAGGAGATTTACTAAAAAGAAATTCTATAAATCTGCCAACAGCGCTTTCTCATTCATCACACTAGGCACTGATTTTTTAGCAATTACTCTGGATAAGATAAATCTTACAATGCCTTTGACATTTCTTTGAGGGCATAAGGCCTTCCAGATCCCTTGTGCTAAACTCGCCATACTTTACCGAAACCTCCTCTGCCAACTACCTACTTCTTCTCGATCAACCTGATCAAACTATTATTTCCTTTGGGCGACTCTCTTCTGCTAGCTGTTTCTCTCCTAGAGGCTTGGATAGTTTGATAGATGGATGGCTGATTGATGATGGATTTGAGTGCTAACCTTGGTGAGGGTGCCGGTTGATAGCATCGATAGGTTTAGTGTTTTAATTAGGTCTGCTTTTGGTATGTGTTTCTTTCTTCAAGAGCAGATTATTAGTGTGGTTTATCTGTTTGAGTGGTGAAGTACTTATCTTGATGTGTTTCGAATTATTGATACTCATATTCGTGGGAGTTAACGATAACCTTTAATAATAATGCTGGCTCAACAGGAAATAACTCCAATAATTATCACTCACTATCCACCAGCTTCCACCAGCTTACATTTCTTACCATTTTATTTTTCGGTCATAATTAAGATCATCTTGTAGCTGTATCTACTCTTTAGACGGCGCACCTTTACCTGAAGCTAGGTAAGATCCAGTTTACTGAAACAAAGGTCAATAACTCCAATTTGACTTAATTCAATTCTGGCATAACATGAATGACATTTTTTTGCTTCACCTCTTAACGAATGTTTAGGCGAAAATACAAGAGCTTATAATTCAAATATTTTTATTAGTTTACCCATTAGAGTGACCATACTAAATAATAAGCTGAATGTCTATTTTGGTTATTTACAACTATTGCCTTCAGTTCAGTTTTGTATATATTGTTAAATTGATGTTGAAAAAATTGACCCAACAAGTCCTGAGAGGAGTCAAAACAATAAATATTCCTGGAGTGGACATGACTCGCTTCCTGAACCAGTCTCCTGGATGGGAAGATGATTGTAAAGCAATCACCAACAACTTGAGAGATTATGGAGTTCTCTATGTCAAGGTTCCAGAGCTGATTACAGCTACAATTGGAAGTTCATCGACGTCCTTTAAAAATATTTCACCCTTCGATCAGCTCAGCTCGAACACGGATTAGATGGAGAAGAAGTGGATGTGGTGGAGTTTATGCATCGTCTCGGGATCGACAAGCCTTTCTATGATAGGTTTGATGATTATGCTGATGTCAAGAGCTCCCTCCCCAAGGGACATTAAAGTAACACTCCTCTTGCCACTGAATACGATCCAACTATCAGGTATACATGGAACATGAATAACCCAAAAAATCCCATCCCTAAGGAATTCCCAGAATTCTAGCATATAGTGACAACTTGGGGAGCATACCAGAGAAACTGCGCCTTCACTGCAGCCGAAATGTTGGCAGTTGGCCTGGGACTAGAACGATCTGCTCTTCGAAGCCTTATTGAACATGGATAAATATTGGTCTCTCCTCCAGGAGTCGATATTAGAAACACCAAAGAGGGTAACATGCTTACATCTTTCCACAGAGATTTTGATCTTTTCACAGTTCACGGCAAAAACCGTGTACCTGGACTTCAAGTCTGGACCCGAGATGGGCATCGTCATACCCCCAGAATTCCAGAAGATCATTTCCTCATTCACGGTGGCAAGCAACTTGAGTGGTACACTGGAGGATACCTTCAGGCATGCTTCCATGAGGTTGTTTTCAATCAGTAATCTGTTGAAGCCAGGTAGCATTTAAGGAAGAACAAGCGCCCTCAGTGGAGAGTTTCAACACCAATGTTCTGCCATGTTGAAGGTTCCAAGATCATGACCCCATTGGGCCCATTCCGCACTCCTGAGTCTGTTGAAAAGTACCCCTAAATCATATCTGACGATTATTATACTCAAGAGCTCGAAAATTATGGTAGAAGCAGCGAGACTGAAGGTAAATCGACAGCATGAACTTTGATCTAATTCAAATGACGCATTTTATTCATTCTGAAACATCAAGGAAGACTAAATTGTACTATGAACATCAAACTGTTGAGAAAGACATCTTTTAGATCAATGAATATATTTAGAAGAATCAACTTTGAGAAAATATGAAAGAGATGACTGATTTGATTGTGAAAAATGACGGGGTGTTGTTCAGTTCAATTGATTATAAGATTATATCATGGAATTATCCAATCAAACATGTTAGAGTTTACTGCATATTACTATTAAACTAACTCTAAAATCATTCACTGGCAATAGGCTCCATTGGCAGTCAATCCGTTTCGACAAGAAAGGCATCTATTACTCATGAAGTTGAACTGTAGGCAATTTGAGTCCAAAGCGATGCACCAGTATTGGCTCAAAAAGTATCCTTGGTTGCATTCTGAACAGTAGACCGACTAGTAAGATCTACAGTTGGGATCAGCACCAAGAGCTGGTAGAATACATCCTCCCTGCTGGAATATATATCCGCTGATGCAGCTCAAACAAGCTCCAGATTGTCGGTTATATGTGCTACAGAGAATGCTCACAGGCTTGCATCCTCCCTGGTTGGGATAGTATCCCTGGATGCATTCCGAGCAAACTGATCCTGATAGATTTTGGCAGAAGGGTATGGTGACACTCAGGATGATGCAGTTTCCTTGCGATAGGCTATAGCCAGTGTAGCAGTCTGTGCACTGGCCTTGCTGATTGATAGCCTTGCAGAGAGGGTTGGCTAAGGTACACCTACCAGTATTGGAAATGTAGTAGCCCATAGCGCATTGGATGCAGATGTTTCCATTAAAGGAAATACAGTAAGGGTCTCTTGACTGACCACTGCCTCCTGTTGATGATACTTGGCAGGTCCCTATACTTGTTAATTCATAGCCACTGTAGCAGGAAGTGCACTGGTTGTTATTGACATTTCTGGTTTTGCACAAATCATCCACTCTGACACACTGGTTGCTACTGTTAAGGTAGTAGCCTTCATAGCAAGCAGTGCAGACGTTATTCAGGTTGGTGGTCTTGCAGTTGTTCTGGCCAGAGCCCCCAATTTGAGAGATGATGCATCCCTGACCAGAGAGTGAGTATCCGACGTAGCAGGAAAGACAGGCTCCTGTTTGATCATATGTCTTACAAAGAGGATTTACTTGAAGACATTGTTGTTGGAAATTGAGGTAATATCCGCTGAAGCATTTAGTGCAAACTCCATTGCTGTATTGGAGACAGTTGGCTAAACCGGAGGCAATCACACAGCTTCCCTGTGATAACATATAGCCAGGATAGCAGTCCAGACAGTTTCCGTTGGGATTATGACCATTGCACAGTGGACTTACTTGCATGCATCTTCCATTTGATATGTAGTAACTTTCCGAACACTGTAGACACACTCCGTTGCTGTTGCTCTTAAGACAATTTGGATCGCCTCGTGAAACCAGACATTGACCATTTATCAGAGTGTATCCTGTATAGCAGGATATGCATTGCCCATTATTGAGGTTGCTCGTATTACACAGAGGATTCAGAGGCTGGCATTGTCCCTGGCTCAAATAGTAGCCCTGGAAACATTGTTGGCAGACCCCGTTTGTTAAGTTTTGGCAGTTGGAAGATGAACCTCCCACGATACAGGTCCCTTGCTGAAGGGAGTAGCCAGGGTAGCAAGTGGTACACTGTCCGCTTTGATTATTATAGCTATTGCAAAGAGGGTTCACGGGAGCACACTTGATGTCTGCCTGAGAGTAATAGTAGCGAAGAGAACATCGGATACAGGCTCCTCCTGAGGATTGTAGACAGTTGGGGTCACTGCTGCTTCCTCCATTGTTATTTTCATTGCTGGTGAGGGCACATAGGAAACTGGACTGATTGAGTAAGTACCCAGCAGCACAGGTCAAGCATCGGCCCAATTGATTATCATAGCTTTGACAGTTGGCTATCCTTGTGGAAGGGATACAAGCTCCATAATTAAGAGTATACCCTTGAACACATTGCTGGCAGTCACCACTTGAGCTTATCTGGGCACAGTTAGGTAAATTGACAGTCAGCAATACACACACTTCTTGTTGGTTGAGAGTATACCCTTGTTTGCATTGGATACAGGACATTGTTTGGATGTTAGCATACAGACAATTGGCAGGAAGAGGGTAGCATGTCCCCTGAACTGTAACAAAGTAGCCAGATTGGCATTCTTGACATCTTCCGTCAGCACCCAACATTAAACAGTAGCTAATTGCTTGACTGTTTTGTTGACAAATAAAAATGCTGTTGTTGAGGGTGTATCCCTGCCTGCAAGATGTGCATTGACCGTTGAAGGTGGTAATGCA
>Ga0100402_1004264_pt1 | contig 15186 bp, 18 predicted proteins | sample CryGeyme20150102_FD_80419 | JGI IMG/M metagenome (GOLD analysis project Ga0100402, IMG submission 80419) | Groundwater microbial communities from Crystal Geyser aquifers in Utah, USA - Crystal Geyser metaG 2015-0102 | ecosystem: Environmental > Aquatic > Deep subsurface > Groundwater | place...
TCAAATACCATCAGAGAAATATTTTCATATCTCCTGTCACTTGGCCTTTACAAGTAAAGCACTCACCCTTATCTCTCACTTTTTTCACACATGTTTCACAATAGTGAAAATGCCCACAAGGAAAGACTGCCCTAGTTCGTTCACCATCAAGACAAACCGAGCATAAAATACCTTATTTTTTCATAGCTTTGACAAGAATATTGGTCTGTTCTTTGATTTATTCTTTCATGATTTATCTTATGTCTTTTTTCAAGGGCTAAGTGTCTATCTCTTTGGAAATTGTATCAACCTTAATCAAGAAGAAACTGCTTCCATAGTTTCCATAATTCGATGTGTTAATTCCATTCATGGCTGTCCCAATGTAAGCTCCACAGGCTGGAGCATTGATTTTTTGGAATGTGCAAGGAACTATACCCATGTGTTTAGCAGCCTGAAAAACATTACTGTCAGCAGTGTAAAGCCCTGTCCCCCAAATACTACCTGAATTCGGGCAAGTTCCATTGCATTCATACCTATTGCCTCCAAGATCTTTGCACATATAAACTTACAAGCACAAGTAATATCAAAGCTCTTCAATAAATTTTACTAAATCCAAATAGACTATCAGTCTTGGTTTGTCAGCTTCTTGTACAAAGCACGTAAAATCGGGTAGTCATAGCCCGGCTATTGCTCCCTCGACTAATGGCGCTCCCGATGCTTTCTTTTCTCCTTGGTCTTTTTGTGACTTCGATGCTTTGGAATCACCACATCAATCTCCTATCTTTTCAGACTGTCTCTGAAAGCTCGATAATCGAAAACTCCTTCTTTTTCGAAGGAAGCCTGCATAAAAGAAGTTAAACCACATAGAGGTTGTTGGCATTGATCCCTGTACTTAAGTCCCTGCCTCTGCTTTTCTGGTAATCATCAGCCAGACTTTCCATCTGCATACCTGACTACACGATAACCTTCGCAAAATCCTCAACCTATTTTATCTTATCACTACCAGCGATTCTATCGGATGCTTCTGCATTGCGCCAAAGTAAAGCTATTATATACTAAAATATTATTTGTCGCCTTCTATGTATACTCATATCCAAGGCTTATTGTAATCCAATCATATTTTGTCATATTTTTGCAATCAACCGATAAAATTATCCTGTCAGGATAAATCGACTTATAATACTCCTTGAATAATAATGAACAGCATTAATTACGCATATCTGGCTCCCCCTTCCAAAGCCCGGCGTATCAAGTATCCCAGTAACTCACTTTTTCAATTAGAAAACTACGTTTACGAGTTCATCAATGGCCAGCACATCCGACGACTCTTCGCACGACCACCTTACTAACAGTACGAGCTGGAGCACCTGAATAAAATAAAGGAATATCTTCACAAAAAATCGCCCTTCATGAACTACTCAGAATAGCTATTGTTGAGATTGTGCTATTCAGGACACTTCCTTATCTCAGAAATCAATGAAAAGGTAAAAGCCTACGACGGGTGGCATGAGAACCAACTCATCACAAAACTACAAAAACCTGCCCGAGAGATACTCGAGCATGGACATATATACAGCTACGGCAGGGACAGCGAGTACTGCCCCAATATCTACATAAAGGCTGCCAAAATCAATTTGTAGAGGTACACCCCCGAGGACTACTTTTCAGCCACAGCTAACTTGTTATAACCTTTGGAAGAGCACATGCTCGTCGGTGGGGTCATCTAGAAATGGAACGTAATTATTGATTTTGAACACAAAAAAGTATCCATGGCAAACTATGACCTCCTCAACACCTGCCTGACTAAGATATCAGCAGCTTACCCATACAGACTCAAAAGATTGCTGGTGGTCAACTCAACAACAAAACAGGATGAGATCAAAGATAGGATCATATACTTTTTGGAAATGAACGAAAGTGAAGCCAGAGTGACGATCATAGGCGAGTGGTATGAACTGGACAAGTGGATTAGGGAGGATGAGAGGGAGAAAAAGTACGGTGGCAGTCTGACAGATCTATGCGAATTTTGGCCTATCCACACAACCAACAAATACGAGGAGACCTAATCCGTCCTCGAGAGTGAGGAAGACTACAAATCAGTCCTAAACGATGATATTTACTTCGAGACAGGCAGGCAGGTAGGTTGCAACTGCGGATAAAACTGCCACATCTATTGATATTTATCGAGCTACAACTCCATACATCATCAGTTGTTAAGCCACATCTTGAAGAAATAGTACCACCTCTTGTACCAAGGAAAGCCCAAGTTATTGACACATTCCTTGGCTATGTCTCGGTAGACACCCATCTATCGGCCGGACATCATGTTTTCAATTGTCCTGGCAAATTAGTTGACCTTTAAAAGAAGCAAAAATTCACGTTTGAGCTCCTGGAGGACTTTCACTATGAGGTCGTGATTTTTGGCAGCTTAGTGCATGATTTTTTGGCGGTCGGGGGATGGATTAAGATCGAACAGACTGCTCCTGTTGCTCAGAGATAGCTCATCATCTGTCTTGCTGGTTAGCATGCAACGTAAGACTCGTGGGTTAGTTGTTCCCAGTTCCCTGCCTGCCTTGTCAAACAATTTGGGATCATTGAGGATCAGCCCGAGCCAGAACTCATTATAGCTCCTTAACAATCCCTTATCTAGCTACTGGTATATGCCATGATCAAGGACGATCAGCTGATCCTTTCCTTTGTACTTCCGAGCCATCAAATTACCACTATGCGTGTCAGCATGCACAAAACCTTCCTTGTGAATCATCTTAACTATCATCTGAGCAAACATCTTCCCAATCGTCTTCGTGTTTATTCCCATCGCCTTGAGCTTGTCTAGTTCATCAAGATGCACCCCTTGAATAAACTCCATAATCAGTACTCTTTGAGTGGGCGTCAGATACAGTTGAGGAATGTATATATTTTTGAAGTTGTTTTCTTTGAGGAAACGTTGGCTTCTCCTCATGTTGGCAGCTTCCGTCCTGAAATCCAGTTCGATCTTGATATTTTTCTAAAATCCTTAGACCAACCACTGATAACTGAAATCATGGAATAGCCACTTAGCAACCTTCACAAAAGCCCACATACTCTTCAGGTCGTTCTCCACTTATGAAGCTAACTAAGGGTGCTGGATCTTAATAGCGACTTCCTCGCCGTTTAACAGCCGACCTTTATGAACTTGAGCAACTGAAGCCGAAGATATGGGTTTTGGATCAAATTATTTGAACACTACGTCCATAGGATACCCCAAGTCCTATTCGATTGCCCTCTTCACCGAATCAAAAGAAGATACTGCGCACTCTCTGGTAAGTGTGCTCATCACAAAACGATACTCATCTGGGACAATGACATCCAAAGTGGCAATCAGTTGCCCGAATTTTAAGAAGATTCCTCCATTTGACTTAAGAGCATCTCTAAGGAAGGAGCTAGCCTTGATATGTTTACTTTCGATGGTGTCTTCAGAAAATTTATAGATAAGTGCCATTCGAGTACCAGCATAGACTAGGTTGCATACAGCCTTGAAGGAGTGATTGTATTCATACTGCTGATAGCCAAGTCCAGCGGTAGCAATGCCAGTGGCAATGGAAGCTATGGTGGTGTATTTGAGTAAGCGTGAATAATAGGTCATCGTCGAATCAGAATTATTAATTAACCTCTTGTGGTTATTATTATACCTGAACTACTTTATAATGAGGAATGATTTAAATCTAACCCCAGCAGTAAACATACACACCTGCTCCCCCTCCTGCCAAAAAAGGGCCAACACATATCGTCAGAAGAATAATATATACACTAATACTCACCTTCATCTGTCTGCACTTAACTCTCTACTTCGAACTCACCGATAACTATGACCTGTTATCGATGATTCTGGGCTTTCTGGTCTGCATCATTCTCCAGTTTACTCTATTATCTCTCTACTTCCAGGAGGAGAGATAGGCACTCAACATGGACGAGATCGGCGTGAGTATATTTGCCTCTATATAGTCAACTACAAAATAAGAAAAATGTTTGGGGAATAAGACCCAAGGTAAAGGTTGCAAAAAAATAAGAAAAAATTTTACCATCGGCAGCTGAGTGAGTAGGACAAATTATTTTCTGACGAGAACGATGGACTATACAAAAATGTGATGGCTTATCTCCGAGGAAAAGAAGAGATCAACTACAACGAACTGATAAACAAGGTTAAAGGTCGTTGGTTTAGTTTATAGGCAAAAATACAGCTTGTCGAAAGTCTGTTGTAAAGCATGCTGAAACTCGAAGAGGAGAAGAGAAAAATTCACGTAAAATACAAGAACAAGATCAAGAAAATCCATGATAACAATTAGTATCTGGAATGGGTCAACTTCCTGCAAGATTAGACAGTTGCTATGAACAGTCCAGATATGACCCGATTCTAAAGTTGCTACATTAACAACACCAGCTACCTCAGCCTCGAGTAAAATAAGGAAACAACACCCACTACGACGCCTTTTGGGCCATTGAGAAATGCTCTCATTCAGCAGGTTCTAGACAGTCACCTCTACAACAACTGGGGAATTCTCAACGACCTCCTTCTGGACAAAATCAGAATAGCTGAGAAAAATGTAAGTGATCTGAAGGCCAGAGTGATTGATGAATTTTCCAGTTACACCAACACCATCCGTATTTCTTGCGCCTCCTACGCCAAGAGAAGAGAGATTATTCAGTCAGAGTACAAGGTGGCTCTGCTGGAGAAGGAAAAGAACATTGAAGAGCTGGCAAAAACAGCCAAAGAAATAGCCAATCTTTCTGAGAACAAAGTCGAGGGTGCACAGATATAGAAAATTCTTGAGCAGGAGTTCAAGCTCAGACTGTTGAAAATAGAGAGTGAGAATCTGATGATAAAATTAGCAAAAGCAAAAAATAACGCTCTAGCCAGCGGATAACAGCTCTTTCACGAATTGGAATAATAAAACAAGGAGCTAGAGCACTACCTGACCATCATGAATCGCAAAATAAACCAATATCTTCATTAGTTGGCTGGCTACGGCTAGCAAAAAGCTCCACCAGTCAGCAAACACATCAAAGAAGCAGCCCAAAACCCCATCTAGCAGGATACTCTCCTCCCCTTCACCCTAGAAACCAGTATTGAGCACCTCTTCAATAAAATGATGCTGCGTCGCAGGAGGGAGGATGAGTTTAAAAAATATTTATAAGTGTTGGGACAACATTATGAGTAGCTGAAGAATGAGCAATCGAGAGCAAGGAGCACCATGAGGTCCATGAAGTATGATATCGAGAGGGGTCAATAAGGCGAAAAGATGGGAAAGAATAGAACCATGTTCTTTGCCACAACAGTCAATGACCATAAACTCATCAGGTTGTTCTAGGAAATGGCAAGAATCGAGGAAAATCATTGTTAAAAAATGAGAGTGGCTCTGAGCAAACAATTATAAATCGTCAAAACTTTCTAAACTCAGCATGGTAGCCCTTTCAGCAGCAATCTCAAAATGCAATTCGACTAATACAAGCGAAAAGATGAAGAGTGGAGAAGAAGCAAAGCGAGAGCCAGTAAGGGTGAGCCTGCCTAGCTTGAGAGGAGCAACTATATCAATAATGAAGTTGATTCAAACAGGAAAAAAGTGTAAATTCTTATAATGGAATACGCAGAAGACAACAAAATCAGTAGTCTTTTGCCTGAACTTATTGGTATCATGGCTCAACTCGAGGGATAATACGGTCAACTGGCTGGATAAATCGATAACTAATAAATCAACTAAGAGCAACTCAGAGCCAATGACCAGGATTAAAGGAGAAAGAAAAAATACGAGGCTTTCTCACGTCTGCTTCATAAAAGAGGAGGCGAAACATACCTTGACGAAGAGCTAGCATCAAAAAATCCACCAGCTGAATATGAAAATCCAATAGATGATCCTCGAATCAAATTTCTCATTTAACTCGACGAACTTGCTCGAATCAACGAAGAGGAGGAAAACGATGCTAAGAAGAAAAACCACAACAGATACCACGACTTCTTCAAATATCGGACCAATCCTATCGACTCCTTAGCTATGGTCAATCGAGTGCTTTGTGTCTTGTTCAACTAATGGAGCAAAAGTTCCTACTTCCACGTAAAGCAATGCCTATTGATAGGAAGTCATCAAAGATGAGTTACTGGTGAGTCTCAACAGAAAAAGACCAGATATCGTATAGCATCTCAGAATCGATTTCTTTCGAATTATCGAGAGAGAAAAAGATCTCATTCCGATTGAGGTAAGAATATGGGACTATTTAGAATTTGAAAGTGCACCCGAGTGAAATTTATCGGTGTATGTTCGACTTCTATCTTAATTTCCGAGGAAAGATAGCTGTCAAAATTGGCAGTAGGTTCAAGATAGGCAACAAGCCCGATTTGACTGTCAAACTCTTTATCAAAGAGTTTAAGGTGCCCATTCGACTATGCTTCACTCCTTTCCCTCTGGGCAAAAGCTACGCCTCTTTATTGGACAAACCTAAGCTGACTATCGATTATAGCGTCAAAATTGGAAACTTCTAACTAACAAAAATACCCTTCGTACTATATTTATCTACCTCAGTTCACCTGGTTCATCAAAACATATGCGGCCATCAAACTCCGCAAGAAGTTCTTATGGCCAAAGAGAATGACACTCAATCTACCTCTGACCTTCAAATCTCCCCTTGAGCTGGCTGTCGAACAAAAGAAACAATTTTAGGAGGAGCAGTAAAGAATGCGCAAAAAGAGTAAATGATCACTATCAACTTTTCAACCTTCCTAACATCTACTCCACAGTCAATCTCTACCCAGAATCAACCACTAAGGTGTTTTCTATGACTGACCTCGGCCATCCATAGCACTTGCTGAATGTGTAGTTGCAGGCCAAAATATTGCGAGATAGCTACTTCTCGCTATATCCTCTGAATGGGTAGCTGCCTTAGTAGAGATAGAAAAGGAGCACTGCTAGAGCCCAGGCATCTACCTTTGTGGGGTTATAAATGCTATTCTTCTGGAATAACTCAGGAGCCATGTAGTTAGGAGTCCCACAATGTGACTATCCCTTGGTGAGGGTGGTAGCAAAACCAAAATCGATTACTTTGACCTCCCCATTGGCCCCAATGATAACGTTGTCTGTTTTGATGTCCCTGTGTGATATTCCCATCTAATGCAGATAAGCAATAGCGTCTGCAATTCCCACAGCTATGTTGTGTTGTTCTTCTGCTTCAACAGCGTATCCTTTGTTCCTGATATGTTCATGCAAAGTCTGTGCTCCTTCTACATACTCAAAAATCAAATGGATCTGTCTTTTGTCCTGGAAACAATGAATCAATTTGATGATGTTGGGATGGTCAAGTTTGCTCAAAATGCTGATCTCCTGCATCACCCTCTTCATTCGTTTGGGCTCGATCAGTTTATACTTGTCATATATCTTTACAGCATACTGGCCTGATTTCTTATCCTTGGCTGCTCTCACAGTGGCGCTGGCTCCACTCCCTAAGATCTCCTCAAGTTCCAGCACAGAAATTTGGTCAGTGCCGCCAAGCAGAGAAGTGTACTTCCGATAGTCGACCTTCTATCTTTTAACCTGCTTGCCAAACTTGGTGAAGATATTCTTCCTCTCAGGCTTAAGATCGGTCTATACTGATGTCTATTGAGTATGAACTCGTTCTTTGATGTTCGTTTTCGCAGATTTGATATGCTAACCAGCAAGGTTGGAGGTAGGGCAATTGGGAGGTAGTTTTTTGTAGGTACTAGGTTGTCTCGAATAGGTTCCATAGCTGGACATCGATCGTTACTTTCCTCTAGAATAACCGACCTGCCCATTATATTTCTGAATCAGTACTGTCTTACTCTTTGCGATATTTTGTTGGGATTCTAATACTAAAACAAATATTTCTCCAACTTATCTTCTACCTCCTACACCTCCATCTTCTATGGCTGATCATCTTCACTCTCCAAATTCATTCCTTTCGACCCGTTATACAGCATCGCCTTCATTTTACTATGCTAACAACAAAAATACTCAATATAGGACATCTGCTGCATCCGCAAAGGCCTATTTTTGTTGGGTTTCTGATTGATGTACTGTCCAAGAGGTACTCGACCTTGATCTGAATGGTGGAACAGGTACTCATGATAGCTTTGAGAGATGCTAGATTGCTGCGAGGTGCAGGCATGTTGAGTAATGTTTGTCGGTGCTGAATGTTTCTGCTTTGTTTCATACTGTTAATAATAATTTTGGATGTATAGTATTACCGATCGAAAGTGAGCCAACAAGCAATAATAGATTCCTTGGTCATAAAAAATCTACAAATCGATGCAAGGACCTAGATGACGTCCATTTATAATAATAACCTATTGCCATGGAAAACTCCCTTTTTTTCCTGCTCATACTGACCTTCTTAACAACTCTTGTCCATGCTTCAGCACTATGCTCAGATCCCCTCTGCAATATTCCCCTCACAGCTCAATGCAACAATGGTTTTTGCCAATGCAACTCTGAACTCATCTTCAACTGCACCACCTATGCAAGCTCCCTGGCTTAGGGCAACTCATAACACATCATCATTTCTGGCTAGGAAAAATACTTCACTTTGGAAACCGAACTCAACACTGAAAATGTGTACTACATCGCTTTGACCGATGACTCGAATATCAAGTTCCTCGATATTTATGACGTTGGAATCTACATTGATGAAGGAGTAGGGACCTACTATAGCTATCCCAGTGGATATGCCTGGACCTCTTCAAACAGCATCCAAATCCAGCTGTAAACAAAATTAACATAAATCTCAGGAACCACTATTCCTCAGCAATTGATTCTCAATGTCACATACACTGGCACAGGAACCTCCACCTTCAGCATCTAGTATAGTTACTCCAACACCAGCTATTCTGAGCTTATGCTCATCCTTGGCTACGTTGCGGGGGGAGTTCTTGTGCTAGCCACCATTGTCATGGTAGTCATCATGTGGAGACGTAGCAGACAAGAGGATGAGGCCATCCGCAGAAGATAAGGCTAGGAGTCTAAAAAGACTGAAGACATTACTCATTTTAATGCTCTGATGCCAATAGTCATAGTCACGCCCAAGATAATCCAAGAGGGAGCAGCCTGTTCGGTATGCTTAGGCTAATTTGACTTCAACTCTATGATAAGAACCACCGTTTGCGGACATGTTTTCCACTGTAATTGTTTGGATGAATGGTGTGCGAAGAACTTGAGCTGTCCAATATGCAGAACAAATTTATCGAAACAGAGCATTTTGGAGTACAGGAAGGAGCAGTCCAAGAAATAGAATTCCAACTGGGTCCACAACACTCTCCATCTCTCTGACGAGGAAGACTAGGCAGAAGGAAACGACAGAACAAAAAATAAAATGCACCAAAATGAGTAATAATGGAATTCCGAGAGCGTGAGTGACTATACATCGAGGCCGACGATGCGAGAAAGTCTCCTCGATAACAGCAATTTGTGATAATTTTATCTCTTTCTTCATGTTGATTATTGTAATAGAATACTATAAAAGTAGTATGCTGAATCAATTCTCCTTTTTCTGGAACTTAATGAGTAGGGCGAACCAGCTTTGAGACAAATCGACCTCCTGATTTTAATGGTTTCTTTCTTTCAGTAAAATAAATGCTTAGCCCCTTTAGCAAAATTTCGTTGGAAAATATATTTTTTTCCATTCTTTTCTTTTTGCCATTAAACTGATGTTTAAAGCTGAATAAAAAGGATTTTCTCTAGATAACTTGAATGGATATCATGAACCGCTCTCTGGCTGCTTCTGAGGGGAAGTAGGTTAACTTTTTCTCTCTTTCTATTCCTTCTATCTCTCAATGACCTCTCTCGATCCGGGCTCTTCTTTACGCTCCTCATAACGTTCACCTCTCTGTTCTTGCCAAGCCTGGCTTTCAGTGGGACGCTGGTATGTGCTTCGAGTTGGGGCCATGCTTTGTCTGGCGCTCATGATCTACTCGTGGAGCTTCTGAGGAGCGTTGTCTACAACAAAATTGACTTTTTGCTCGATCTGATCGTGATGCTTGAGTAGAAGGTCGTTAAGCTCAGTTACTGACATTCTCCTCTCGGGATTGATGTTGCACAAAAGGGAAACAGTGCCTCTCAAAACTTCAGAGTATCCACTATTAGCTCTCCACAGCCCGATAGCTTCATTGAATCTCATCACATCGAAATTGTTATTCTTGAGATCGTAAAGGTCGTCATAGCAGATCAGATTTCCCACACTGAGAGCTGTAAGGCCCATTGAAAAAGCTTGAGCAAGCTACCCAGGCCCATCAAAGAGCTAGTTTCTACTGATTCTTTCAAGATCTTCAGGTGCAAGATAGGTTGGTTCCTTATCCATTGCCTTTTGGATGTTGCTAATTTCAAGAGGCCAAGACAATGAACAGGCTACCTTGATCCTTCCATCCTCGTTGAGGAAGATATTGCTAGGTCTGATGTCTACCAGACTTTGATTGATCTGGATCGCTTGATTTCTAGCTCTGACCATACTATAGAGCAAAAACCAGATCTATACTTCTTGTGATCTTGTTTTTTTGCCTCTGCGGTCATATATTTCTTCAGTGAGAAGATAAGGATAGTTGTGGTAGTCAATCTACATAGAACATAAATGTACGGTGGCGTTTCCAGTGTGACCACACATGGCGGTTCGACTGAAACTACTCTTGATAGGAAGCAAAAGATTATAGGGAGTTTCATGATATTTGCTGGTAGCTAACTTCCATTTATCAAACTCTTTCTAATCGAGAGCCAACTGAGTCTGCAGGTACTTCTCGTTGTTGCTGGAAATGATCTTAGCTTTTGTGAACTTGGGATGATTTATTTTGACCTCGAACTGCTTGCTCTCCTCGCTCTTAGCGTTACCCATTCTAATTTAATTGTATCAAGTTACTATTAAAAACAATAAAATATTCCAAACGACCGAAAAGCATAAAATTAGAAGAGATATTATCACTGTAAGGACACGTTGTCACTGCTTGAGAGACAAGACAGAATCTGAAAGATTCATCTTGCACAAATACTCCGATAAGGAAACAGTCAAATCCAAAATAAATCTGAAGGGCTTGCCTATCGCTCTTGCTAACTCTCGTGATCGCTCTTTCTGTCCTTTCTGGATGAAGAATTTGTTGAAAAGATTTGCTTCGACTTTTTTCAGCTTTGATTATTGTTAGGATTAACCGTTGTTCAGGTTTTCTAGAAGGAATGTGGTCATCTATTGGAGAAAAGTTGTAACAGGGTAACTAATTCGCTCATCAGCATGATTGACTATGACCTAATTAAAATTCTTAACTGCATAGATAAGCAACTGTTCAGACTTTGTCTGTTCAATTTTTTCACAATCTCGATAAATGTCCAGAATATTGAGATCTCCCTCGACAGAGGGCTCACTAAGTACAACCCCGTATTTTTATTCAAGCTTTAGAAGAGCAAGTTCAGCACAGGTTAGAGCTGCAAAGGTGTGATTAGTTGCTGTAGGTTGATTAGGAAGTGAAAATGAAGGTCGCCCTCGCTTGGGAGCATACTGTTTAGGAAGGAGAGTCCCTGAGACCTATTGGTTCTGATGCTTTAATTTTTTATGAGTCGAGTAAGCTGGATAGGAAGTATAGGATTTTCCACATCCACATTGATAGAGCTGAGTCTGGTTGTCTGTCATTTTCAATTTTGATTATAAAAGAAAGAATTATAACCCTGACTTATATGACCAAAGCCTAGTAGATTTCTAATCAACACCGTTATTAGTTTTCTTTTATCTTCTCTCCACTTCATAAGCTTCAAATAAATATAGTGATCATTACAAGCCTCAAGTATCATCCCTGAGACTCAGAATACGCCGCCTGAGCTTTCCTCATTCAGATAGTCGCTGATACATGTATATATGATGTCAATATGGGTGAATGTAAATGATCAGTAGGGTCTTCAGAGTACGATGTAGCTTTCTTTGGTGATTTTTGGCTCCCTCTTGTTGCACTGGTTGTTGCTGTCTCGACATGTGAATCTCATCTTTGAGGAAATGTTTGATCCTTTTCGCAACTTTCTCCAGAGATTGCATTTATCACATTGAGCCCAGTTCTAAACATCGTAGCTTTCTCCTTTGTACTTCAGCCTCTTCAGATCTTTCTTGGCCTTCTTTATTTTTCTGCTGAACTCAAGCTTGACACCCTTGGTCTCTTATTCTTTTTCTTCCTCATCCTCTTCCTTTTCGACTTACTTATATACATATTCTTTGAACTTGGAAAACTCTTTTGTTTTGGCGAAAGGAGCTGAATAAACTCACATGTACTTTTCTAGAGGTTCTTCATAATTTCAGTGTGCTCAGATTTAACACTGTTTCTTGAGCATTTGCAAGACCTTGAATTGGGCAATTGATTGAGCCAGTCAAGAGTACCGTAGTTGATGGCTTCAGCAATGTTGAGACCAAAATTGAATCCGCAGTGATAGGCACCTCCAAGGACGAGCATGAACTCTCCAGCTTTGTGCTCCATCTTTGTGATTTTGAGTTCAGGATATTTCTTTTTGAGGGAGTAGGGATTAATCAGAGTCGTTTTATGCCTCAAATGCTCAGGACATTTGCTGAAGTGCTCAGGAAAGTGGACCTTGGCTTCCTTTTAAAGAATGTGCCCTTGATTGGCAGGAATGCAATACCAAAATTTGCTTTTTCCCTCATGAAGGAAGTTGATGGCTGAGAGGTCAAGGTCCTCCTTATGCCAACAGAACATGGTCTTCCATGAGCCGATATAGCAGTAAGAGGAGGTAACACCTCTTACCTTGATATCAATAGCATGGTTAAGAAGGGAGTCAAGTGAGTTCAAGTTCCATTCTTCCGACCGTTAATCCATAAGTGTGTTCAGCAAGTCGGCTCCATAGATGGGAGGCGAGAAGACAATATTTTTCCAAAACTATATTAGTTTCATGGTTACCATTTCCTCCACTTGAGATGCACTAAGCTTTTCAGTATTCTTGTCGAACACTCCCATTTTAGTGCGATACTCTTTCAAGCTCATCGACTTTTTTTGAATGTGAAGGCACTAGTAGACTCCTCCTTTTCCTGAAATATTCTGCTCGATGGGACCTTGCACCATCAGATTTTCCAGCCTCTGGGCATAGTCTTTGCATCTCGACTTGAACTCTGGAGGTGGCACAATCTAGGATAACTTAAGAAAGAGCAAAGAAAAGCAGAATAAGCATCTGCTATTCGAAAATGCTTACTTTGACCATTCCGAAGTCTTTCTTGTAGGACTTATCGACGGCCTCGACGAAGTTGTAAAAGTGGCTAAACTCTTTCATGGTAGGTCTGAGAACGGGGCATTCAGGTATGCTCATCTAACATAAGCCTGGAGGAGAAGAAGAAAGCAAAGCTATGGGGGTGAGCTTTGCATTGACAAAAAGAGTACTTTTGTGATGACTGTGATATAAATAATAACTAAATGACCTCTTTACTTAAAATTATTCTAAGCGACCCACGCTCTAAGCTCTAAATAGTCATTTTTTGATCACTCTTGCTTTTTGGTCATTTTATCGCCATTCGAGACATTTTTCACCTGCAGGCAAATTAATTAACCTTTAATATTTAAGGCTCACAATTTTATTGACAGCAAGCATGGAAGTGTAACTAATCAGTAAGGAAACACCCAAAGTTGATGAATCTTCTCCATCGAAAATCAGCAGTAAGCGCCCTCCTTCCATCCAAGTCAGCAAATAAAATATCCCCTCACACAGGTGGAAAGAGTGTAAAATCATTGGGAAAAATATCTCGATCAGAAGCTATGGAGCAGCTTGTGCCTTTCAAAATAAGTACCTCTATAGCTAGCAAGATTCTATCTCTACGGTGGCTATCAGATACTCAAAGGCAGTCTCAGCGATTTCTACTCCATCAGTCTCGCAGATTCAGAGTAAACTTTCAACTGGACTGAAATTATCCCTAAAAGCAAAGAAAATCCTGGAAGTCGTTAGAAACACGCTCTTGTTGGGACTTCTACCAATATTTATCTTATTGGTGGTCTCCTCATCAACAATACAGCCTCGAACGATATCTACAAGTTTGACCCTTCTATCTAAACTTGGACTCTGGTCAGACCAGATGGAGTTCATCTACCTCCTTTGTAATCTTTTTGTGCCTCGACGGTGAACGTAGGAGGTGAAGAGAAGATAATAATTGCTTTTGGTTTTAATGAAGACACAGCAAGCCCAAGCAACACTGTCTATGAATACAATCCAGCTAACAATAAGCTCAGAATTTTATTTGAAGGTTCTGAAAAATCATCAGAAAGTATTTTTTCTTTTAACTCAGACACCCCTCTTCCTAGAATGGGTTGCGCTATGGCTTCGGATGATAGCAATGTTTACTTTTTTGGAGGTAAAAATGATAATGAAAGGCTCAATGATCTTTGGGCCTTCAGTCTTAGTGATTACAAGTTCAAGAGATTACCTGACGATGGCGAGCTGCCTGCAGTTAGAAATGGACATACGATGACCTATCATGACAACAAGCTTTATGTTTTCGGAGGAATCCACGATATTACATGGGAACTGGACGATTTGCATATCTACAATCTCAAGACAAGCAAATGGACAACCTTGGAGCAAGATTCTCCCAGAAAATTAGAAAAGAAAGCCAATGAAAAATAAGCTGAAAAACCTAAAGAAAAAGTCAGTCCAAAGAAGAAAGGATTTTACTAAACTTTAGGAACGATAAATAATAGAGCCTCTAGTCCTATCTCAGCCAACAAAATGAATTTTTCTTCAACTTTGATGGAAAATAAAGGAGACGAGAGTCCTGGTAAAATGCTTGATTAACAACGAAGAAAAGTATTCTTTCAGAAAAAAGCTTAAATGCTCAAAAACTTCTAAGTAAGCAGTTAGGATCGATATAAGTATCTTTCTTTGGAAACCTCTTCGCAGGCTATAAAAATATCTCTCGATGTTATTGGAAACCCTGATCCCAAAGCTAAAGTAGCATCAGATCGTTTGACTGATTTCGGAAAACAATCTGAGTCAAAATTTTTAGGTCCTCTTAATAACAGCAACAACATCATTTTGGGCAAGAAGCCATGTGCTAGGGATGGCCACTGTGCAGTTTTAATAAACAATTAGCTGATAATTTGTGCCGGTGATCGCCATCAGATGTCTTTCAATGATATCTATAAACTAGATCTATCTCGAGCCTGCAAAGACCTTCAAGAAAAGTGAATGATTTCTTTATGTTCGAATATTTAAA
>Ga0100402_1004277_pt1 | contig 15159 bp, 21 predicted proteins | sample CryGeyme20150102_FD_80419 | JGI IMG/M metagenome (GOLD analysis project Ga0100402, IMG submission 80419) | Groundwater microbial communities from Crystal Geyser aquifers in Utah, USA - Crystal Geyser metaG 2015-0102 | ecosystem: Environmental > Aquatic > Deep subsurface > Groundwater | place...
TTCAGCCTTGTTCTCCTCCAAAGCTTTTACTCCTTTCAATAGCAACTGTAGTCTATGAAATTATTCAGCACGTCTGACTCTTGGTCTTTCCCAGTCAAAGTTTTCCATAGCGAGCTCAGGAGTTACCCTTTTCCAGGCCGTAAAGAAGATCTATGTAATGGTTTTAGTACCTTGATGTGATTGACTTCATGCCTGACTTCATATTCAGCCTTTAGCTAAAGTTGCTGAGCCCTGTTGTGCCACAACCGACCGATCACTTTTAATTTCAATTGACGTTAAAATTTTTTATTCATCCTTTAGTACTGAAGCTCCAATTATGAGGAAGCTACCGCATTCAGATTTTACAAGAATTTACATCCTTTGACTCGATACATGATCAAGAGAAGAGATTGATAGAGGGTTTAGCCCTGATGTTTTCTATGTTCCTTGATGTTTTTGAGCTGAATCCAGCCATAATATTTTAATAGTCGCACCCTGTTGAATTATTGAGCTTTTCTTTCTAATTATTTTAATCGTTTTTCCCACTATTCCTCCTATTTTTTATTTTTGACAAACTGGCGATACTTTTCTTGCTTTACTCTCAGCTGCTCTGCTTCAACTTCTTTTTCGATTTATAATCTTTGTTGTTACTCCTCCTTCTTTTTCTTCTATCTCTACTCCTTTATCTTTTAGAGAGCCTCTTTCCTTTTCTTATGTTTATTTTCAAGTTATCTGCGTTTCTTGTCAAGTTATTCATTGGTCATTGGCTTTTTGGGAGCTGATATATTGTTTGGGGGCTGAATAACTACCTCCTCTATAATATGCTCTTCTTATCTGATTTATTCTGGCTAATTTTCCTCCTATGATCTTTCTTATTCAATAAGCTCATGCACTTTAAGATGGGGATCAGATTCATCAGTATGCTCCTTTATAGTTCTCAGTCTATCTTTGTTTTATATTTTGTCCTTTAAGCCATCAAGAAATCCTCTTAGTTTACTCTGAAGTTGCTGATTTTGTTACACAGGCTTACTCTTTGGAGCCATTTCTTCTTTCTTTGTTGCTTTCTCAATCTATAGTCGTCGAAGTTGCTTCTCATAAGCCTTCTTGCGAATCTATCTTTTTGTGATTGTTTCCCATCCACTAAATCCTTTTTTTAGCAGAGTAAAAGCCCTAAATTATTTTGCCATTTCTAGTGCCTGCATTTCTTACTGTTTTCTGCTGTATTTTTCCCCTTTCGAAAGGATAATTTATGTTTTCCAAGCTCGAAAGATCTTGAATTTTCTAAATCTCGTGATGAAATATAGTTATTTTTAATCTTATGTTTATGCCTCTTTTTGGATTGATTTCCATCCAATACTTAGCGATCTCCTGTATCCTATCAAGACAAGTGGGAAAAGTTGATCAAGACCAGCTCTGAACAGCTTCCTATCATTTTGTTTCGGAGCTTATCGAGGTACATGTTGAACGATGTGCTTGCTTAGGTGCACAGCTTCCTTAGCTTTGTTATTTTTTAGCTGACTGAGTGTTTATTTAACCTTTAGAGAGTATGCTGACTGAGGTTTTTCTTTTTGTTGCTCTTCTTTATGAATTTTTGGCTTAGGCTTATTCCCTCCAAGCTGCTAGACTTATCGGTAGGCGCTGATGATTTTCTTCGCCTCGACTTCGTAGGCTTTGCAATCTTCTTCTTCAATTTGCTTGCTAAGTTCGTAGATGTTGTTATGTTTTTTTGAATTCATAACCATTATAAACATGTCAGTCGACCTTAGCTTCTTTTTTTGAATTATCAGCTCTTTACTCTGATTGCTATCCCCCATGAATGCTAAGATTCGCCTTGAAAGAAAAATAAGAGGTTTGGACAGTTTGAGAGTCTCAAGAGAGAGTGTTGATTTTTCATAGAGAATTATAGACCCCAGAGAAGCAGCAGAGAGGCATCTCAGGCCGATAGAGGCTGTTGAATTTTGATTGGTTTAAAATGAGCGGACTGGATTAAATTGACTAAAAATTTAGGAGGTAAAGGGGATCTTTAACATAATTTGAATCATGGCAGGAAAAGGAGGAAAATCAGGAAAGGCTAAAACCACCTCAAGCAAGGCCGTCTCTAAGTCATCAAGAGCCGGTCTCCAGTTCCCCGTCGGAAGAGTCGGCAGACTCCTCAGACACGCCCACTACACCGAAAGAGTTGGTGCTGGTGCCCCCGTCTACCTCGCCGCTGTCCTCGAATATCTCGCTGCTGAGGTCCTCGAGCTTGCTGGAAACGCCGCTAAGGACAACAAGAAGACCAGAATCATCCCCAGACACATCCTCCTCGCCATCAGAAACGACGAGGAACTCAACAAACTTCTCCACAACGCCACTATTGCTGAAGGAGGTGTCCTCCCCAACATCAGCGGACCCGTCTCTGGTGCCAAGCAGAGCAGCGGTGAGTCATCCCAAGCCGTTTGATTGCATAGTCCTTATAATAGTATTTCCTCATATCAAAATCCCTTGATCAACTGTCTGATCTAGGCAAGCTCCTTTCCAGTCATCTTCGACTATCTGTAGTTTTTCAAGATCGATATTTCACTCTTCTCGCTAAAATGCCCGAAATTTTGGAATTATTGCATACTCAGCTCAACCAACTTGCAATATTTAAACAAAGCTTTAAGAGCTTCTAGGCGAGCTGAGCCTTCTTACCCTTTTCCTTATCTCGCTTCTGGATTAAGAGACCCTATACCTTGACTGCACTACTTGATATAGGGGATGATGAAGGCCAATATTTTTCTGTAAAACATAATGCTGAAAGGATCATTTGATGTGAACTAAGGCAATTTATGATTGACCTATTTGATGACATTGATTTATGCTCTTTTGAGGAAAATCAAGTATTATTTTTAATACTTGTCACAGTAATCCTTAAGAGTCTTGAGAGTGGTCACATATTTATTACTTTTTCTAAATTGTTACCAGTTTGTCAAAGAGAACCAGTTTGTTTTGCTGTCAGAAAGTTGTTTGATTAGTTTTAGTAAATGTTTGAATAGCATCAGCGATACTTTTCCTTTGTTGGCCCAATTGAGCTGCAAGTATACAGCATTTTCGATCAGATAGTACATGAATCGACAAAAGTTAAGCTGAACAACCAGAATTTCATAATTTTTCTGCTAAATCTTCAGATCAATTCCTTTCTCTGATGAATGGTTTGTGTCCAACTTGCTCGAACTACTACCATAGGTCTTCACATCAACAACTTTTCCTTTGGAACCAGAACGACCCTCAACTTTCGGAATGTTCTTAGAGGTCTTCCGACCATACTAAGTTTCATGTTTTGGCTTGCTCTGAGCTTATCTTTACTGTTTTCCTACGGAGAATATCCTTGCTCTTCTTTGAGTTGTCTGAGTCCGAAGCCTTTCATTGAGATCTATCAGACTGGCAAAGTTATTAACATTGATGTCCATGAATTACTCTTTTGTCATGCGAAAATCTCGATTCGGTTGGCACATTTTACTCAGCAAATATTTGATAGAGGATGTTATTTTGTATTTTGCTGGCACGTCAAAGGGCACTGTAGCCATTTTTTTGATGAGTTATTTTTCAGTTCGACTTTCCCAAGGAGTCAAGCCAACCATTAGCTCATAAAAAATGACTCCCACTGCAAATAAATCGCTTTCTGCTGAGTAGAGGTTTCTTTGAAGTGACTCAAGAGGCATGTAGAGAGGTGTTCCTACATTTTGCCTGGTTTTTATTTATCCTTCAGCTTTGATAGCAAATCCAAAATCCCCAAGTTTCCATACTTTATGATTTCTGAACACATTAGCAGGCTTGATATCGCGATGCACTATATTGTGCCTGAACAGACATTTGGTCGCCTAGATAATTTGACCGATAACCGCTATGGCTTATTTTTCACATAATCTTCCTTGTCGAGTTACATACTCTAATAAATCTCCTTCATGGCAATACTAGGTCACAAGGTAGCAGTGCTATGCGTTGCGGTAGACGTCTTAGAATTTTATGATATTTGGATGGTTTAACTGCTTCAAAATGGTGATCTCATTATCCAGCATCTCCATACTAGACACTGAGTATTTTTTGATCTAGATGACTTTCAAAGCAAACTAGCCTTCCTTCTTTAAACTCCTGCAGCGATAGACCTTGCTCGTGTAACCTTCGCCAATGATGTCTTTGGTACGATATACATAGTCCCCCACTGTCTGGGCATCGTCTGCTAAGAGGGTCAGAGTTTGAGGAGGTACGAAGTTGGAAACTGAGCCAACTGTCCGTAATTTGCGCTATTGTTATTTTTGCAAAGATTGATGTTCGGCTGCTTCTGAGAGTGAAAAATGCCTCTGTGACATGATTATATCGATTATTAATATTGTCAGGGTTGCTCACTGAACTTGCCTGCTAGGAAATTATCTCAACAATAAACAACTTCACAATTAATTTATAACAATGCTTGCACTCATTCGCAACAAATTGCCATCCAAACTCACTTTTATACCAATCCTGTCGCTGAAAGCATCAAAGGCTATTTTCCAGCATTCATATTCACTATCGACAGCTTCTCAGACTTATAAGCCTTTCTTTTTAATGGCAGGTCTCACCACAACATATGTGCATTGCTTTAGTACAGCCTCTTCATTGAATACCAGCATCCACCTTATCAGAACAACCTGCCAGCAACTTCTCGAGATATAAAGCATCACTCTAGATAACCTCAGCATTGTGTTTGGGACGCACTATCTTCCACGCTAAAAATTTTCACAAGAGCATCTCTATATCAAACACTCTGACATGGTAATCAGGGAGCTGAGGGAAAATATAAAGAAAATTGCTCCCGAAAGCAATATCGATGCTATTGCGATGTTCAACAATATCAAAATAGTTTTTGATTTTTTGAGTAATAGCAAGGTAGGCTTTCTCAGAGGAGATCTCCATACTTTGACCTACTTCCAGCTGCAAAAAGATATTTAGGATAAGCTATCAACTTATGAGCAAAGGAACGAGGTGTACTATGAACAAGAAGATTTTAAAAGAGTACTGCTCAAAGCTACGAGTCCTGTCGAGTTTAGGTTACCTTTCAAAGGCATCTATCGCAGATAGTTCGAATCCAAGGTCAATCTATATCATCGTCAACTTTTACTTGAGGAGGTCACAAGCGATCAATCTCATATGCATTTTTAACAAATTCTAGATTCCTTGATGAAGCTCAATAAAGTTCATTAGGTCAACGTTTTGAGACGTTTTATGGCTGACTGGATTCTTCCGCTTACTACTGCCCTCAAAGCAGAGCAAAGTAAGTGCATGAACAAACAGATTAGTCAGGCTCGCAAGATCTACGGTCCAGACCTCATAAAAGTCAACCCTGAAAAAATAGCTTCAGCTGCTTTAACAGAGCTCATTATATGCATTTTCCAATAGATTTACAAGCAAGGGACTATCGATCAATTCGATATTCAGCTTTTCGATGGCATTGAGGAAAAAAAATACATCAGCCGAACTATAAAAACCATTGAGGCTCAAATTTCATTCGAAAAATAATAGCTTTCCTTCCGAGAATGCCAAAGATAGTATGACACGATAATCAAAAAGGAGGGCCTTACAAAACATAAATAGAATAATTCTCAAAATATGGATATGAACGCCAACGACAATAAAAATAAAGAGGTTAAAGATCCAAGGCATTGGAAATCAGAAACATTCAAAGCAAAATAAAAATAACTCCCTTATAAATATGTGCCTCCTCTATTGAGGAAAGAGTTTGTTGATAAATTACAGGCCAAGATCAACCGCTTTAAACCAGTCAAAAGTTAATTTACATAATAAGTTGAAACGACTCTTGGCTCTATTATAGTCTACATCCTTAAGTAAATTCTGACAGTTGAAAACAGCTACGGCTACAAGGTTCCTTTCTTGACCTCTGATCATCGAACTCTCAAAAAGAATCACTAATATCTAACTGTTTCTCTTCTGAGGGTCAACTAAAATTTTCTCAATTAGATTATTCCTAAACTAGAAAAGGCAGAAGATATTTTCATCCATATGGAGCGTTCCCTTCCGACCATAATTGAGCCTCTTCCTTGGATAGATTCATAAATTGGAGGTTATTACTCGCAAGCAACTACTGTCATGAAGTACAGTCACTGTCCTGTTCAATAAAGAGTGCTCAAATATGCGGATAATCACAGAGCTTTCTCGGTTTTGAATACCTTGTCAAGAACTCCTTGGAAAATCAATAAAAAAGTGTTAGATATCGTTGAGGAAATTTGGATCTCAGGGGGATAAGTAAGCTGCGTTCCCAGAAGGTACAGTGAAATGCTAAATACATATACAAACAAGTTGAAAATGGAAAACAATCCAAGAAGACGAAAATAATTAACAAAGAAAATTCAATAAATAAGAGATTAATTTTCACTGAGGGGAGATTTCAATCTCAAACTCGGTATCGCTAGAGCTTTCTCCAAAATCGACTATTTTTATTTTCCTCACAACTTCGACTTTCGAGGAAGAGTCTATCCCATCCCTCCCCACTTCAATCATATTGGTAATGATCTTGTGCGTGGTTTGCTTCTATTTGGAAAGGGAAAAAGAATTGGCCCTTAGGGACTTCGTTGGCTGAAAATACACACAGCCAATCTGATGGGAAAGGACAAGGCTCCCATTGACTAGAAACTTGTATTCATTGACTAAAATTTACAGAAAATTCATTCAATTGCCGATAATCCCCTAAAGTATAGAGAATGGCTAGAATATGAAGATTGCTGGCAGGCTATTGGAAGTATCATCGATCTTTCAACAGCTTTAAGGTAGAAAAATCCAGAAGACTATGTCTCTTATCTTCACATTCATCAAGACGGTAGTTGTAATGGACTTCAGCATTATGCTGCTTTGGGCCGGGACACAGAAGGAGCCTATCAGGTCAACTTAGGTCCAGCTCCCAAGCCAAGTGACATCTATACTCATGTGTCCAAAATGGTTATTAAGATGATTGAAGCTGATCTGAACGGACCGCCAGCCGAACACCACATAATGGCCAGAAAATTAATCGGAAATATCAAGAGAAAAACCGTCAAACAAACTGTGATGACAAGCGTCTATGGTGTAACTTTTATCGGAGCACGTTAGCAAATCTACAAACAGCTTCAAAATCAAAATTTCATGAGTGAAGACGAAAACTATGCTGCAAGCATTTATCTTGCTCGACTGACCTTGGAAGCTATTTCCAACTTGTTTACTGGAGCTCATGGAATCAAATAATGGTTCAGACAATGCGCTAGTAAGGTCAGTCAAACTGGCAACCCTGTCGGATGGATCACTCCTTTGGGGCTGCCTGTTGTGGAACCTTATCGCCGAATGTCCAAATTAGACACCATTCGTACCATTTCTCACAATATGCATCTCATCAAAAATATTTAAAATGTACTGTTTGATCAATCTATAGATTCCATTGAATAAGACCAAACAGGCTACAGCCTTCCCTCCAAATTACGTCCACAGTCTCGATTCCAGTCATATGATGTACACTGCTGAGGAATGCTCTAAGATGTATATATTTCATTACTTTAGAGGACTTACTTTTGCTGCCGTTCACGATAGTTATTGGACCCATGCAGCAACCGTCGATCAGATGAATGTCCTTCTCCGTGAGCAATTCATCAGACTTCACAGCTAGCCGCTCCTTTAAACCTTCCGAGACTCACTCAATGACCGCTTCCCTGAGATATAATTTCCACCGATTCCCGAAAGAGGCGACTTCGATTTGTAGAAAATCAAGGAAAGTATATATTTCTTTTCTTGAGGATTTTTATAATCTGATGTTTACCGATCCTACTTGTCTGAACTATTTTCGAGCAAGTAAATTGAATATAAATAAAACATGGGTCTATTTTACAGTCTCACCAGCTATTTTTATCCAACAACGCCTCAACTGTCAGCCATAGTAATCAAAACGAAGAGTACACGACTGTCTCTCTGCATCAAACAGGCACAGTACAGACTACAGCAAGCCACAATGAAGTTAGAAGATAAGCTCATTGACACCGTAAGCAAGAACAAACATTTGAGAAACAAGGAGGCCGAGAACATAGCTATGGAACTCATCATCCGCAATAGTGAAAGAATGCTGGTATATGATGAGCTACTTTTATGTCTGGAAACCATCAAAAATTCAGCACCTGCTCTTGAAAACAACCCCAAGGATATCAGTAACGAATGTGTAAAAGCTATCAGCTCTCTTATTTTTGTTTATCAGCCTCTCAACTTGCATTAGTTTGTCAATCTCAATGAATTCATTCCCGAACCTCACCCTTAAATCCCTGTCAACCAAACTGCCTAAAGAATACAAAAATACCTCGGCCAAAAGCCAATTACTCACTACTAACGTAATCTCTATGCCTGCCAAATATCCCAAAGAAGAAACCTTCCTCTTGACGTTTTCAATGAAGTCGGTCACAATTTCGAGGCCAATCCTAAATAGCCGGAAGAAGAATCACCTTCTGCCCACATGTTTGCGATAACCTTAGAGGAAGTTGATACTTTAGAATGATGCTGTACAATCTTGTCGATAGATAGTGTTTTATGTTAATGAGGAATTTGTTTGCCGTCGGTTTATATAGATATATTATGTCGATGATTTACTCTCTGGTGTCGAGGGAGCAGGTAGTCCTGACTGACTACACTCCTCATCAAGGAAACTTCCCTCAGATCGCTCTCGATGTACCTCAAAATTCACAAAGGTCCTTGCTAAGACCAACCTTTCCAAAACATTCGGACAATATGCTACAGCAAACTATTCATTCTACTCCTACGTCAAAGAACGGTACGTCTTTCTGGTCATGGTCGAGTCAAGCGTATATTTTTTCTGATGCAGTATGAAATGAGAATTGCTGTCAACTTCCTCAAAAAGATCCAAGATGCTTTCTTCGGAAGGTATGATGCTCATCGAAGAGCCTCAGCTGTGGCTTATTCTCTCAATGATTTCCGACCTATTCTCAAAGAATGGATGGGCAAGTTCAATAACAAATCAGAAGTCGATAAGTTGTCAAGTCTCAAGAAAGAATTGAGTGAGCTTGAAGAGCAGGCTTTGAGAACTATGGACAAAGTAATCGAGAGAGGTGAAAGAATCTAAATATTGGTGAAGAAGAGCTAGACCTTAGCCGATCAGAGTTTGGACTTGAGAGACACTTCGAGGAAGGTAAAGAACAAAATGTGGTGGAAAAACAAAAAGACAATGATTGCCATCATAGCAGTCATTCTAGTAATTGTGGTCATCATCATCGTCATAGTCGCCTCCTGATAACCTTCTATTGTCCCTATCTTACTTTCATTATCAACAATCAAGCTTACTCTACCTATCACACCTTTGTATTCAGGAACTTAGAGTATTCCTCAGGGTCCAGACCAAACTGGAAGTCGTTTTGCACTTGTCTCTGAATCTGCCCATCCTCGAAGAATATGATCCTGTCACCGTAGCATTCCAAATCTTCATTATGAGTTACCATCACTACAGTTGTCCTATCTTCTATTCCACCGTAGCCCCAGTTGTTGATCTCAAGGATCAAGTTCATCACGTCTACAGTCGATTTTGAATCTAAATCTCCTGTTGGCTCATCGAGGAGAATGATCGATGGTGAGTTCGCTAATGACCTTGCAATTGCCCTACATTATGAAATAGATACACTCTTTGTTGCTCACCTCCAGATAGCTCAGAAGGCAGATGGTCAGCTCTTTCAGAAAGGCCCACTTTTTTCAGCAACATATAGGTCCTCTCCTTCATTTATTTCTAGCTAAGACTGCCCTTGATCCTCATAGGTAACTAGATATTCTCATAAGCAGACATAAGTGCCAACAAGTTGAAAGTCTGAAAGACAATGCCAATTTTATCTCTTCGCAATCTGCTAACATCTTCATCTTTGTTTGTGTGGTCTACTTTGTATCCTTCGATTGCTTATTATGGCATTTGTACACAAAAAACCTCCTGATGGCTTGTCAATCGTGCCCAGCAAGTTCAGAAAAGTTGTCTTACCGCCTCCAGAAGGACCACGGATTATAACAAACTCACCTCGTTTGATGGCTCCCTCTGTCGATGGACCTTTGAGTGTGATATTTTTTAGAGCCACTACATCTTCTTCTCCTTCAAGCTTATAAACTTTAGTAAGTGTATCACATTCAATTAGGCTTTGGCCAGCGATGCTGTCCATCTTTGTCTTTCTCTTGAAATATAGAGCTCTGTTGACTAAATAGGATCAGGTGCTACGTGGCTTGTTACCTCCTAAGGTAAAAATCTCGGGAAGGTCCTGACCTGGCTCCTCCCAACTTATCTATCTTCTTAGCTTTTCGACCTCAGTCATTTCGTAGCTTTGCGATTGGGAATCCAGGAGTTTTTTATCTGCTTTTTAGTCAGTCTCCATCTAATTTTATAATCAAGGCTCAAAAGGCAATACATAGAGGGTAGAAATGAGTAGGATGTTAAGAATTACAGAAGGATATAAAAGAAAGTTCTTATCCGCCGACAGCCGTATTGAATCGGATATAAAATATGTAAATTAAAGGAGAGAAGAAACTCGACGTAACTGAGGAATAAGCCGTTGCTTGGATTAAGAACAACACCTAGAATATTCAATCTAATCACTGGAGGGCACGGTATTACGATAAATTAGGAATCAAGGAGGAAGTTGAAGACAGAGAAACATAGTAGGCGGATAGCAACCTCCAGCAAGAAGACCAGTACGAAAATGACAAGTACTATATCAACTTCTTCTCGCAAAGAACCTCCCAAAATATCAGAAATCGATATTTGTCAAGGTTGCAGATCGCAGATAAAGGCGAATAAAATCAACCTCGCAAAAAAAATCAGCACAGTATTTTTACCCTCATTCAGTCTTCATCTTCGATTGGGATGATACGATCCTTTGCACCACATACCTCAGCTCCTTCCAGTTTCTGGATATTGGCCTGTAGACGAAAGCTCTTCTTGAAAAATTGGATGAGTGCTCGCACAGACTTCTATAAAGGGCTTCTGAGAAAGGTGAGAAGGTCTACATTATTACCAATGCTGCCAAAGGTTGGGTAGAGTATAGTAGCAAAGTGTAAAATTTATCACACGTAGGCATCTTCCCAAGACACACAAGGTGATTGCCGACCATTCCCTCATAATAATATCAGCTCGATCGATGTATGGTGAAGAGTTTCCTGGAGATTTCGCTCGCTGGAAGATCGAAGCCTTCAAAAGCATTCTCAAGACCACTGACAGAAACGTAGCACATTATGTAATATAGTTAGTAACAAACCTGATTTGCATCGGAGACTCCAACATCGAAATGGAAGCAGCCCACAGCTTATCCAAGTAATTTGAGCACAGTCTCGTCAAAACGATTAAGTTCAGGTAAAATCCGAAACCTGAAGAGTTGATCAAGCAGCAATAGCTTGTTTACGAAAGAATGAAATAAATTTTCGAAAGCACAAAAAACTTGACAATTCGTTTGGAGCGTAAGCAGAGTAAAGAAAAAAAGGCCACCTGATCGACCTGTTCCCCATCAGCACATCCCGATTACTATCCAACCTATTCAATAATAAACATAACTATATCAGATCATTATCACTTCACATCCGCTTGCTGTTACTTTTTTCTGTTCGTCCTAGAGATCTCCTGCTGTTTCGACTGCCACTAAGAGTAGCCATGCTTGGATTTTGTTGGGTTACTTTATTGGGACCCTTCTTTCCAAACATCTGATTGAGAGTCTTTCCTTCATTGTAACCTGACTCATTTTTAGGTTGCTGCTGTCTATTGTAATTTGGAACTTCTTCAACTGGTCTAATGAAATCTTTGAGAGGGTTGTTGACAGTATTATTGGCGTAATATCCACTATTTTCATAGAAGCTATTGGATGAAGCATAGGAGATGCCTTAATTTGAGCCATTTTCACTGCTATCCTTTGATATTTTTCTGCTGAGTCGGTTTTTGTCTCTTGAGGTCGACCTTTTTCTATGTTATTACCTGCTTCTTCGCATCCTATCTAAAACAGATTGATCAGAGCATTCATATCCTGGGGCTCCATAAACATCTCTTCCTTTGATCACCAAATCTTTCTGAACAAGTCGCCCTCTTTCATCAATGAAAGTGCAGTTTTTACTCACAATCATCCTCTAGTTTACAACATCGCCTCTCATCTTGTTGATCCTCTCCTGAGATCTTTCTCTATCTTCCTCGTATTACTTTCTTCTTTATCTAGTTTTAAGCTCCTCTTCATGGGAGCTATCATTTGATGACATTCTTTGGATTAACTTTTTACCTTGCTTGGAGTGAATCATCTGATTGATTTGAAGAGTTGATTATTTTTTGAAAGATCCTTTGGATTGTTTTGAACTATTTGACCTCTTTGAACCATCTGAAGAAAAATCTCGGCAGCTAGCTTCACTTCCTGAGTCATTTGATTCATTGTGTTTCATCATGGCTCTTTCTATTAAAGTCAGCTTCTTCTGACCCTTAGGATGACTCACATTATTTTGTTTACCTGGCTTATTCTTGAGATTGATGGCGATTGTCTTTTACTTGGGTCTTTTTTATTTGCTAGTCGAACCTCCAACTGAGCCATTGGTCCTCTTTGAAAGAGGTGGTTTTGAAGAAGGAGGTTTGAAACTTTTTTGTGATTGGCTATAGTCAAAGAAGTGAGAGTCCGTCTTTGCTTTTGGTTTATTTAGCTCCTCATCATCGGAAAAATCAAGAAGTTTGGGCTTTTTCTCCTATTTCTTTACTTCAGGAATTTATTCCTTCTTGCTTTCCTAGCCCGAAGCATTTGAGTCATAAAAAGACTCTTCTGCTCGAGGACTTTGAGTCTTCACATAGGCCTTGTGATTTTTAGGTCTTGCTAGGGTAGTCTCCTTCTTTCGACTGGCCTTTTTACTTGACTTATTGCTTTGTTCACTCTTATTGTCTGACTAATCTCTCGAAAAAGTAGATGTGACTGCAGTGATCTTAGGCATTATTTATTCTTCGGTTTTCTTTTGTTCCTTGATACGTCTCATTTATATTCTTTATCTCAATAACTATTATTATCTCAACCTCTATTCCTACTATCTCTGTCTCGCCTATGCTTATTTTTTCTTTCTCTCGACTCTTCTTTTTTCCTTTTATATTCTTTCTTTCTCAAAAATTTAAGCCTGTCTCTTTTCTGCTTCATTTTTTTATCTTTCCTATTACTATTCCTCTTGCTGTTGTCTTCTCCTTTGTGCTTACTTTTTTAATTTTCTTTCTTTTTACCTTCGCTACTACTCTTATCTAAAGCGTTACTCCTCTCTTTCCTATTCCTACCTTTCTCTGCGAAGTCTTTTCTCCAGCTACTCCTATTGTTTTCGCTTGCGATTTTCTCTCTCAATTTTTCTCTGTCTCTACCTTTATTATTCTTCCTGCCTTTCTCTTTCTTATCTTTACCTTTCCTCTTTCTATCTTCTTGCTTGCTATTCCTGCTTTCTGAGCCTATCAGCTCTTTCCTTTTCTTGCTTGGTCTGATTCATGGGGGTTTAGTTTCTTGTCACTGTCTTGATCGGAATTATTTATTGCTGCTTAATATCAGTCACAATTTCATGCCAAGGTTTTTAGACTGGCTTTTCGGCCTCCTCATCTGAATCATCTAAAGTGAACAATCCAGGTCCTTCACTAGATTTTTTCTTCATGTTGGCATTGAGATATTCGTTTTGCTTCAAATATTCATCGTTCGCCTTTAATAATTGCTGTACATTTTTCAGTTCCTCAGAAACTTCTTTTGAAACAAGAGTGTTGCCAATTTTTGGAAGATCCTGTGATCCCGAAGTATGCCTATCGATAGATACAATCTCTTTGTTTCTGACTTATGGGACCTCAGTTTTTCGGCCGATTAATTTTGTGTCTTTTGATGCAACAGTCATCCCTTTTTTCTTCTCAGGCTCGAACTTAAAAATTAATGAATCTCTATCCTTGTAATCTCCCTTTCCCATGTTGTTGCTTGTCGATAAATTCAAGTCTGATTTAGACTCATCTAGGGAAAAGTCATCTTAATTGTCAGCCTATTTTTTAGGAATCTGCACCAAGCGGTCATTCTGATGGGCTGCAGGCTTGAAGTTTGTTCTTTCTATTTATTTAGATTCCAAAGAAACTTGTCCAACTCTCAGCATATCCGTTCTACTTTCCTTGTTGTCTTTACTGTCCGACCTATCTCTCTTATCTCGGCTGCTATTGAAAATTTATCTTCTTCTTGAAGAGCTTCTCCTGGTTGTATTGTCAAGACCTGAAATTGAGCTTTCAGCAATAGAGTTAGTGACTCTAGAAGCATTTTCTTGTATAGATTTATCAAATATGTTTCTCCTTTTGCTTTTACTTGTTCTGAGCTTGCTTTATCCAACGACAACATTGCTCTCCTATATGCTGGCTCTACTTTCCTCAGGTCTTTTTGGTTTTTCCTCAGGCCTATATCCTCCTACAATGATTGCATTTTTATTATACACGTCAGCTGGTTCTTTGAGCTTTATGACTGGCTCGTCATCGCTTCCGTGGTGCTCAATATCCGCAAAAGGGGCAAATTTTGCGTTAGAAATTTTTGTTTATTTCGTTTATCTGTGATTTATTGTTTATTTTTGCATTGGCAATGGTGATGCTTATTTGGAATCCGGTCTATCATACTGATTTATGATGGACTCCTCTTCAAAATTGTTCCAAGCATCTTTGAAGCTAGGAACATTTGAATTACTAGATGGTTAGACTGGAAGTTGATATTTTTTCGTAGCTTCTATTTTAGGCTTCTGCATGATTGTATTCTCTTTTTTGGTACTCTTGTGGGAATGTCTGGACCCATTGGAGTGGACTGAGTGACTATCTTCTTCCTTTTATATTTTGGGAGAATGTGTAATTTTAGGTCGAGTCAGCGTAGTTTCCTTAGCTTTCTTTCCCTTTGACTTGCCCGAAGCATGAGAATGCACTGAATCGTTGTCATTTTATCTGCTGTGGTGAGAATGTTCATGGAGGTTGGCTCCGATCCTTAAGGTATTTTCTTTTCTTCCTCGCTTGCCACTGTTAGATCGATTGTTAGTCCTTTGCGTGAAGTTTTAGGATTCCTGAGAGACAATATCGTCCATGATGCTGGGAGGTTTGATTAGTTTCATCAACGACTGCTTATATTTTAAATATTCAGAATACCAAGCTATCAATAAAGCTATATTTTTGTACAAAATCAA
>Ga0100402_1004279_pt1 | contig 15155 bp, 12 predicted proteins | sample CryGeyme20150102_FD_80419 | JGI IMG/M metagenome (GOLD analysis project Ga0100402, IMG submission 80419) | Groundwater microbial communities from Crystal Geyser aquifers in Utah, USA - Crystal Geyser metaG 2015-0102 | ecosystem: Environmental > Aquatic > Deep subsurface > Groundwater | place...
AGAACGAGGATATCTGAACGCAGGTCGTCGTATGGCCATGTGTCTCTCATGGTAGATTGTGCAAGGAAGCTGGCGGATTCGAGGAATAGAATGCTGTGGTTTCCATTGCGGCAACGGATGATGGCTTGTCGATCGTCTTGTCGAGATGACCAGAAGCCAGTATCTGGGTGTAGTATTTGCAGATCGCTGGTGTGATTGGTTGGGAGTGGAATGGTGAGTCCTTGCCTGATTGAGATTCGATTCGTCGCGGGAGTTAGTTCGCCACGGGTGAATGACTGCGGGGAGTAGAGCGAATGAACGGGCGGTAAGAGATTGACGGAGTAGGTTGCGCCGCTCTCGTTGATACTCTCATGGGCGAGCACGACGTTTTGAATTTTACGAATTCCGCAAGACTCAAGATGGCGGGATATGATGCCTTCGAATGTCCATGCACTGCCAGTGCCGAGTAGGGTGGTGTCATTTTCTGCGGTTCGAATGAGAGTGGGGTGATGACCGTCATCGATGTCGTAGATGACCACTTGTAGGTCGCTGAGGGGGAATGAGCTGGGATAAAAATGACTACCTGGAAGGTTGGCATTGAAATGCGCAATGCTACTCGCGAATCCTCCAAGCGATAAGCTGATTGCAGTGGTGAATTTGGCAATCAGCGTCACGCCGATCAGATTGAACGACACGGTGGCGAATCCTGCTACAAGGATGAGCCATGTGACAGGCCACAAGATGAGGTTGGAGAGAATCGAGGCAGGTGTGACGATATTGAAGTATGCGATGGTGAGTGGCGCTGTGAAAAAACCTGCTCCGAAGGTCGCGCAGCAGCTGGCGAGAATGATTTTGCGGAACTTTTCAGCGCGTCGTTGGCGGTTAGTCAGAAGCGTACGCGGAATGAATGGATCTACGAGGACGAAGCGTTCGCTCAATTTATAGAGCCATGAGCCAACCACGACGAGGCCGACAAGTGCGGCAAATGAGAATTGGAAGGAGGGTTGGAAGAGAAGGAAGCTGTCGCCAACCAGGATGATCAACGCTGCGAGACTTATCAAGTTGGCAAAGCTGGGTTCGCGGTCAAGGAGTAGCGCTAGTGTAGCGATGGCTGCCATCAGTGCGGCGCGTTCTGCCGAGGGTGGACTGCCGACACTTACGGCATAGAGAAACATGAGTGGAATCGAGAGTGCTAAGGCGGTGCGCAAAGGGATGCGAAAGAAGCGGCAGAGCACGACAACGATGCTACCGAGTAGACCAATGTGGAGACCACTCACGGCGAAAAGATGGGCAACTCCGGCTTTGCGGAAGGCGTTGCTTTGGCTCTCGGTGAGACCTGATTTGTCGCCGAGGAGGACGGCTTTAACGATGCTGGCTTGGCTGTTGTTGTTCGGTTGCTGGAGGATCAGTCTCGGCATGGCGGCGGTCATTCTATCGCTCCATGATGGCGGTGGTGGCGGTGAGAGAATGTCGAGTCGAACCGCTTCGAGTTGGGCGCGTAGACCTTGAGAGCGGAGGAATTTTTCGGAATCGAACTCGCCGGGGTTTCGTGAACGGTTTGGAAGTTGGAGCTTTCCGGTGACACGAATTGTTGCTCCTTTGTCGAGCGGATTCTCGCGACTGATGACATGGATTTTACCGGGTAAGGAGGGGGATTGGGCGCGGTTTACAGCAAGTACGCCATGATGGCTTAGACCAATGGTGCGTGAACTAAGAATGGTTCCTTCAACACTTAACCAAAGTGGTTCTTCGGGAGCAGTGCCGTTGTCTTGAATACGGTTGGTGTGGAGTGCGAAGGCTGCGCAGAACGCGGCGGAAGCTATCGCGCCGCGTTTCCACCACGTCGAGAAAAAGTATGCGGCAATTGTTAGGCAAAGTGCGGCAAACCATAAGGCAGGGATTGTCCACGCCGAGGATGTGTTACTTTGCTGTTGCGCGAGAATGATGCCCGGTAGTGCTGCCAGCGCCGGAATCAGCAATGGCGCTCTGCCGAGAGTCTGGCGAATGGCGTTGCGCACGAGCTTGTGTGCCCTCAGGCGGTCTCGGTAGCGGAATCCTCGGCAGAGGGTGGTTCATCGTTGGTATTCATCTCGCGGAGCATGTGCATGGCGTTTGCGCTGTTGCGAGTTTCAGGGAATTTTTCGACGATGGTATTTAGTGCATCGACGGCGATTTCAGGTTGGACTAATTCATCCCTGGAGATTTCGACGATACGGAAGAGAAAAAACGCTTCGTCATCTTCCGGCCATTCGTGTGCTGCAAGTGCAGTCATGGCTGAATCCAATGCGGCTTGTGGATCTGCTAGCTTTTCGCGTTGGATACGTAGGATTTCGACCCATGGTGTGCGGTCGCTGGGATCGGACTCTGCGAGTTTGATGAATTCATCGACGGCTCCCTCGTAGTCGCCCTGCGCCATTTTAGCCCGTGCCGCAGAACCGGGGATGGGCACAACCTTTTCAGGTGCATTATAGAAGAAGTCGCCAAGCTTGTCACCAAGCGCAGGAGCGACGATGAGTGCGGCGGGAATTCCAACGATCAATCCACCAACAATGAAGAGTAGGAGTTTGTACGCGACAGCTTCTTGTGGGATTTGCTGGTAGATCAGATACATGATCAATGCGAGCAAAGCAAAGGTCGCGAGCTTGATGACGAGTGAGCTGGACATGTCGATGCGAGGGTTGCCGAGGGGTGGTTGGGTGGTGAGACTGCGTTTGAAAATAACAAAGAGAAAGCGGACATGCAATCACTTCATAGTATGAACGCAAAGCACTGCATCTCCAGACTGGCTTGGCAGGAAATGTGTCAAAATTGAAAATAAGATGATTTTTGTTGAAAAATCACGTGATTTTTCTAGCCATACGTGTAACAATTTTATAAATACCGTAGCTGAGGAGGTTGCTCATAACTTTATGTTCTCAGCATGACCGCTCAAATTTCGGAAATCAACACATCATCTAGAGGAAGGAAATATTCCATGAACGCAAAATTATCCAAATATACCCGATTATTGATCGCTCTCGCAGGGCTGGGTCTGGTATCGATCACGCAAGCACAGATAGGCGAGGTCGTGGTGCCTGATGAAAACCGCTCTTGCGACAAGCTTGTTGAGGAAATGGCTGCAGCACTTCGCAGTCGACCTGAATCCCTGCTCTCAGAAGTGACGAACCGAGTTGGAGCAGCGCCTTGGTGTGCATGTGAGCTGACAAAGACGGCGATTCAGACGGTTGAAGCATCACGCGACAAGGTTGGTGAAATCGTTTACACGGCGACCTTGGCAGCACCTGAGCAATATAAGGCGATAGCGACCTGTGCGCTGGAGGTTGCGCCAGATGCAGCCGAGGAAATTCGCCAGGCATTATTGAAGGCATTTGGTGAGACCTCAGATGAGCAGGTCGGCTTTGGCAAGGGCAAGTCGGTAGCGGTGAAAGGAATTCGCGTGGAAGAGCCAGCAACTACTCTCTCTATGCCGGCGCGATCCACAAGTGGGTTTATCGATAACATTTTCATCATCCCGCCAGCAGGATTTTCCAGCACTCCCATCCCAGATGATAACGATGCTCCTAACGACCCGCCCCCAAGCGATGACCCGCCAAGAAACAGACCTCCGAATGTGAACCCACCTCAAGGAACGGACTCAAATCCCTCGTCACGGAACTTCAATATAAGGTAAATTTCAAATGAAGAGCCCATCGAGTGAAGCTTGATGGGCTTTTTCATTACCTGTCACATCATTGTAGAGGCGGGAGTGGGGGGGGCGCTCGGTTCTTGAGCAAATAATGTGTGACAATGATATGTAGTTACGATAATCAAACGAGGTGTCGCCAATCCGATTTGTATGTTCGTCCTGCTGGGCGGTTCTGGAAGTTCCTTCATCAATGGGTGGGGTCAAAGGACCTTGTCCGAAGTGTTCGGCTGAAATTCAAGCGCCCCTTCCCAAGCCATCCAATTCGGCGGCTTCTGAGGCGGCGACGGACTGGAGTTCTGCCCCAGCCGCAGCCTTCTTAGAGTCCTCGCACAGTCTGCAACCTCATTCATCCAGACCCATCGTCGAGCGCAATCCGCAAATTTTAGGAGATAACCGTGAAATCGTGGGTCCACCAGCGAATGTGCGGAAACCTGCGGCTTCTACGCGACGGAACAGGTTGCGGCAACGCGAGACCCCGGCACGAAGCGGACGACTTGTGCCGCTGCTTGTTGCCGCTATTCTTATTGCTGCATGCGGAGGGGTCGCCATTGGGTGGGCTTTAAAAGGGAGGTTCACTATTTCACCAAATGTAGAGGGGCAGATGGGGGTAGCGGGGTTGCTTGCGACTGACCAAATTCGCCAAGGGCGTCAGGCTGAGAGAGACGGGGCGGGGGTGGTTTTGGAGGTCTTAAGTGTGCTCGATCAATTTTTCACGGCAAGTGATGAAGCTGATCTCGGCGCACTACTACTACGGTATGATGATGATTATCCATTGATCGAATCATTGGTCGCTCTGCATAAAAACCAGGCGATTACGGGTGAGGCATCGGATCTAATGATTTTACATACTGGATGGGCACAGATAGATGGCGAGATCGTCGAGGAGATGAGGATAGGTGGTCCATTAGCCACAAAGGGAGGGACTCGCATTGTTAAGGTCTATCTCTACAAAATTGGTAAATCATGGAAGGTTGATGGTTACGTGTATGAGCAAACGATGACCGATCGTCTGAGCAAATTTGTTGAATCCGCTGAGGTTGGTCAGCCACATATGCTTACCTTGGTTATTAGTAGAAAAGCTGATGAATACGATCGGGTCGAAGCGAGGTCGCCAGGTGGTCGAGACGTGTTGTTTACTTTCGAGGCTGCCCCCCAGAGTCCGGGCTTCAAAGAGTTTCGAAAGATTGGGGCGACAGCCAAAGCGCTGAAAAATCTGCGAGTTAAGCGCACCGCTGATGGAGCTATTGAACTCACAGATGATCCGGTTGTAGGTGAAATCGCCTACTGGCCTTAGTGGTGCCAAGTTAAATGACCTCAACCAATCAGACCAAGTGGCGAGAATTTTTTTTTCATAGAATGGAAGATTCCTCTTGCATGCTTAGGTGATGGCGGACTATATCTAGTAGCACAGTTACGACAGTGACTTAATGCGGGTATAGCTTAATGGTAAAGCTCCAGCCTTCCAAGCTGATTATACGGGTTCGATTCCCGTTACCCGCTCCATGGTGATACAGTTAACTAAAATTATTATGAAACTTACCCACACACTCATATTCGCGACCGCTCTATTGGGAGCGTCCATCGTATCGGCGGGGTCGAAGAACCCATTGAAAGACTGTGAGACCGTAGCAGCAGAAGCGGCGACACTCGCACTGGCCGATCCATCTGCTGCGGAAGACGTTACCAGAAAAGCGGTTACCGATCGTCCAGACTGCGCTTGTGGAATTGTCAAAGAGGTCATCAAAAGCGCTGGAGTCGAGAACGACAGTGACGCCGTAGTTTCAATCGTCAAGGGGGCGATAGATGCCGCCGGTGATCAGGTGAAGATTATTGCCGAGTGCGCAATGGTGGTTTCTCCTGACTCGAGTGCAGCTATAATCAACTTTATCGACACCACCTACGGTCGTGGCACCTCTTCCTCTTTGGGCTTGGGTGGGCGTTCAGATTTCGTGAAAAATACAACTGGTGCAGGAAACAACTTTGTTATTCCTCCAGCTTATGGTGGCGGCACTCCGAATGATACGCCACCATCAAGTGATAGACCACGCGGTAGTACTCCAAGTGGTAACACGCCGGGAGGTGGTGGTTCAGGTGGTGGGAGAAGACCCCCCGTTGGCACCCCTGGTAACCCAAACCCCTAGGACTTACGGCAATGAGCATTTTATCGACGGATGGAAGATCCTTCCGTCGATATTTTTTTCTTCGAAAGCGCTCATTTGTCATTGATTCTCAATTTTGAGTATATCCTGTAAGAAGCCTTAATATTTAAGCTTGTAACCTTACGATTATAGTTGTCATATTTCATTAGCCAAACGAACTCGAACGAACTTTCCTATGAAACACCCAATCGGTATTATTCCCATCGTCTCCCTAGTGATTGCCTCATCCGCAACAGCTCAGGGACTGCTCGAAGTTGCACCACGATCCGCTGATCGCGACTCTATTCCACTGACCTTCACTGTTGGAAGTGAAGTTGGTTGGGATAGCAACGTCAATAGTGCGAGCACCAACGAGCAGGATTCAGTCTATGTCTCCGGCAACTTGGGCACTGAGTTTGCCAACAACAACGAGCGTACTTCCGTGGTGATCGGTGCATCTGGTGGTATTTTCTATTACTTTGACCAAGCCCCGGAGCGTGATGACACCCTGTATAATGCACGAGTCTCACTCTATGTGAGCCACGCAGTGTCTGAGCGTCTTCGCATTACCAACAACGCCTATGTTGCCTACGAAATCGAGCCGGATTACGTCATCGGCGAATCACTTTCTCGCCGCTCAGATCAGTATTTCTATGCTTACGAGAATTTCACCGTTGCCTATGACCTGACTGACCGTATCACCTCAACCACCGGTGGAACAGTCAACTACATTACCTACGAGGAAAATGATGTGTCTACGACCGAAGACAGGATCACCTACGGCTTCTCGCAGAACCTCCGCTATGCTCTTGCTGAAAATCTTGGTGTGAATGCCACCTATCGCTACTCCTATACGGATTACGAGTCAGGCACTTCTACAATGTCTCACCAAGCTTTGGTTGGTATGGATTACAGCTTAGACGAGCAGACCACCGCAGTGTTCCGCGTGGGTGCAGAGTTCCGCATGTCGGATGACTTCGGTGACAGCACCAAGCCATACTTCGAAGGTGCGTTGACTCGTCAAGTTACTGACGTGCTTACCTTCAGCTGGTTGCACCGTCTTGGATTCGAAGATTCCGAGCTGCAGCAGGGAGTAACCAACAGTCGCTACGCATACCGCACCAGCATGAGTGTCAGGTATCAGATGACGGAAAAGTTGGCGCTTTCCACATCCGGTGTTTATAGCTATGCTGACTTAGATGGTCCGACTAGCCGCACTGACAACATCTTCGCTGCGAATGTCGGATTGAATTATGCTTTGACCCAAGCTCTTAACCTTGGTGTTGGTTATTCATTCAATATGGTGAGCTCAGATGACGAATTCCGTGATTACAACCGCCACCGCGTGAACGCCTCTGTTTCTGCAAGCTTCTAAATCGTCACGATAAAAAGAAGAATTTCTTTGAACAAAAAGGCTTCTTGAGTTTCCTAACTCAGGAAGCCTTTTTACTTTGCTAACTGGGCTTTATCACCGATAATTAAAAATAACCTACAAGTAGCGGGCGGGCTGCTTGGATTCTTCTTTAACTGCATTAATTCCTAGCGATTCTAATTTTTATGGACTCATATCAACCAAATCAACAAAACAATGAATCCAACGATTCCGGGTTTCAGATGGGCGACTACTGGCAGGTCATCCGCAACCGTTACGAGGTGATTCTACTTTCGCTTCTGCTGGTGTTTGCCACAGCGGCAGTGATCACGAGCCTGATGCCAGAGAAATTTCAGTCCACGGTGGTGGTGCAACTTCACAACATCACCAACACGCGAGGTAACTTGTCTGATGACATCACGCCAGGTCAGTTGCTTTACGCATCGCCTAACTTCATTGCCAACCAGTTTGAGCGCATTTCCTCCGATCTGGTTCTTCTTCGTGTTGTTCAAGAGGTGGATCTAGTTAACAGGTGGCGTCTCAATGACGAGAAGCAGGCAGTTAACAGGCTCCGTCGTGCCTTGAACACCCAGAGTCGTCGTGGAACGGATGTGGTAGAGATCCGGGTAACAGATGAAGACCCCGATCTCGCCGCGATCATCGCCCAAAATGTTTACCAATCCTACGAAAGTTCTCTGGATAATGATGTGAACCGAGTGAACGCGGAAGCGGGCAGCCACCTTGACGACCAACTGACTCAGCAAATGCAAAAAGTCACGGACGCACGTATCGCGATGCACAAGGCGATGAAGGATTTGAAAGTCATCGATCTTGCAAAGTCCAGTGGCTACCGTTCGGATGAAGTGACCACTCCCGAGGATGGCATCATCGTGACTGGCGAAGTGCGTGTCGATGATTTGAGGTTTGAGATCAGCGGTTTGAAATCGCAACTAGAGGGTCTTGCAGGTCTGGAAGGAACCGATATGATTCGCAAAGCGGCAATGCTGGGAATCGAAGATCAGACGATCCAGCGTTACTATCCAATGTTTAATGACTTGTTGCTTGAGGAACAACAGGCATTAGAGACCGGGCTGGGTCAAAACCACCCATCCGTGCGAGCCATTCAAACACAACTTGTGAGTTTGCGGGGTATTTTGATGGAAGCCGTTAAAGATGTCCGGGGTGCTCTGGAAATTAAGGCGGAACAATTAGAGTCACGTCTCGCAGAAGCGGAATCCACCCAGGATCTGAATAAGGATGACTATATCTCGAACGCGCTGGACAAAGAAACTTACAACAACTTCCGTGAGGAATACCGCACGGAGAAGGACATTCTCAAAGCGTTGACTCTGCAAGCTTATACAGAGAAGATCGAGCGGACTTCTCCGCTTCGTCCCGTTACAGTGCTCGCGCACGCTCAGCCTGCGGCATTTGCATCATCGCCAAACAAGCCATTGAATCTGATTCTCGGAGCGGTGCTCGGTCTGGCGTTTGGTTTGGGTATTGCGTTCATGCTCGAGTTTATGGACACCAGTGTGAAGTCCATTGAAGATGTTGAACGATACTTGAAGGTGCCTGTTCTTGCAGTGATTCCAAAGGACGTTGGTATGCTCCATAAAGAGAGTGGGCTTAGTCCAGACGCTGAGGCATACAGGATTCTTCGAACCAACATTGAGTTCAACCGCAAGTCTGCAGACGCAAACTCCATCACGATGGTATCGGGTGGAGCAGGTGAAGGTAAATCGACCACGCTGATCAACTTGGCCTACGTTTGCGCCCAAGGTGGCTATAACACCCTGATGATCGATGGTGACTTGCGCCGTCCGACCTTGCACACTCACTTTGAGATCAATAACTCGGTGGGATTGACGAACTATCTGACGACTGATTTACAGCTTGAGGATGTGATTCTGCAGACGCCGATTGAGAACCTTTATTTCATGCCGAGCGGAATTCTGCCTGCTGATGCTGCGGGTATTCTTAACTCGCGTCGTATGTCGGAGTTGATTCAGGATGTGAAGAGTCGCTTCGATCTTGTGTTGGTTGACTCGCCACCAATTCTGGGTGTGTCTGATGCTTCAGTACTAGCCAGTGAGGTTGACCTCACGGTTGTGGTGATTCAGCATCGCAAGCTACCGAGAAACATGCTTGTCCGGGTGAAGAAGGCCGTTGAGAGCGTTGGTGGAACCCTTCTTGGTGTGGTGCTCAACAACGTGGATATTCGCTCAGACTCGCAATACCAGTATTATACAAGTTATTACACGTATTATGCACCATCACGCGATGGCGGATCGGAGCCAGCCGTTACACGTTCGAAGGGCAAAGAAGGTAAAAAAGCGTCTCAAACAGCGGATGTTTCAGTGAACGATGACGTTTACTAGTCTGGTGCTGATCGACGAGATATGATAGCCTGAACTTATGAAAGGAATTACCATGAAAATGATGAAATTGATTTTAGTTATAGCCGCAGTGTTTTCTGCGACCGCGAGTGCTGTGGCTCAAACACCTACGGTAAGAGCCGGTGATGCGGTGACGGTGACTGTGCGTGGTGTGCCCGATGCGGAGAGTGCGCGGGTGAGTGGTCTCTACAAAGTTGACCAAAATGGCGAACTCGTCGGTCTTCCACACTTGGATGGCTATCGGATTAACGCGATAGGTTTAACTGAAGGACAGCTTTCCAAGAAAATCGCAAGCGCTTACCGAGATGCCCAAGTTTATACCAAAGCAACGATCACGGCGATGGTGGATCAGCCGGAAATGCAACGGACAATCACACTCGGTGGGAAAATCACCCAGCCTGGTCCCGTGCCTTTCCGCGAAGGGATGACCATTTACGAAGCGATCATGGCTGCTGGCGGCCCTACACGCTTTGGCAGTCTGAAAAAGGTTTCGCTCTTCCGTAAAGGTCAAAAGTCGAACTACAACATCGAAAAGGACGAGAACAAATCGATCACTCTCCTACCGGGAGACACGGTGTTGATCAATGAAAAGGGCGCGTTTGAGCTCTAATTATCGCGTTTTCGAGTCATTTCTTGGGTGTTCGGCATATGCCGGTCGGGCACCTTATTTCATTTTCTAGCCATCATGCGTGGAAATGGTGTTGTGATTAATGAGCCTGTGGGGTAGAGCTTTCTTATGGCAAACGTCAACAAAGTAATTCTCATCGGTAATGTCACTCGCGACCCAGAGGTTCGGCATACTCCCAAAGGTACTGCGGTCACTGATTTAGGGATCGCGGTAAACCGTGTCTATTCTTCCGAGCAGGGTGATAAGCGAGAGGAGACGACATTCGTGGACGTTACCCTTTGGGGGCGTCAGGCAGAGCTCGCAGGCGAGTATCTGACGAAGGGACGCCCCGTTTACATTGAAGGAAGGTTGCAAATGGATAGTTGGGAGGATAAGGCTTCCGGGCAGAAGCGCAGCAAGCTCAAGGTCGTTGGTGAGACCATGCAATTTTTGGGTGGACGGGGCGAGAGTGCTGGCAATTCATCCGGTGGCTCACGTTCGGGGCACGATAACTCTTCGTCAGTGCATGAAAGTCATGATGGCGGCTCTATGCCTGAGGATGACGATGATATTCCGTTTTAAACTTGCGACTGCCGTTTAAGGAAGTGTCGAAAATTGAGCGTCAAATGATTGCCAAACGGATTTATTTTGAAGGCAAGGTTCAGGGCGTGGGCTTTCGTTACACGACCAAGCGAATCGCTATGGGATTTGATGTGGTAGGTAGTGTGGCAAATTTACCTGACGGTCGGGTATGCTTGGAAGTCGCAGGCGATTCCGAAGAAGTGGCCGACTTTATTGAGGAAGTCCAAGAAGGTGAGCTTGCAGGGTTTATCCGTGAGTTTCATATCGAGGATGTGCCATTACCGGTGGATTGGCAGGGATTTGAGATTGCTCGATAGAACGAGCGATTTATATCGCATCCGTTTGCTGACGGAGTATCGCCGCTGGTGTGTTCGGGCGATTAGTGTGGATTTTGTTAGAGGACGTTGAGGGTGCCTTCTGTGACGCCCAATTGCTCGCTAGCTCCTAGATCTTGCCAAAGTCGTGCGCCGCTGGTGTGTTTGTCGAAGAGTTCTTGATAGGCCAGAATAGTCTCTTCTGCACTTCGTTGATCTTCGTTGAGCAGTTCTATGCGGTATTGATGAAGACCGGCGCTGTGGAAGCGGTCGAAGAATCTTGCTCCAGTTTGCGCACGCCCGTTGAACAGAGTGTTCCTGCAACCGACGTCTGCCTTCAGCGGATGAAGTTGCCCGACCCGGTCGCGGAGTTGCACGGAGTAAGTTTCACATGGACGACCGCAATCTTTGTAGGTTGTGCCCTCACTGAGAAAGGTGCAGAAGACACAGTGCTCCATGTGAAACATGGGCATATGTTGGTGCAATGTCATCTCTAACCATTCTCCCGGGACGTTTCTAATGAGAGTTTCGCACTGATCTGCGTTAAGATCGTAGGAAATGGTTAAACGTCCAAGACCGGCCTCGTTCTTCAAGAGAGCAGCCGTGAGTTGGTTGGCCACATTGAGTGAAAAATCGCCAACAGTTTCAAATCTGGTCTCGACCTTAGTGAAGTAATGGATTGCTCCCAAGTTACGGATGAGTACGCCATCGGGTTCGGCGTTGGCTATTGCTTTGAAAAATCCGTGCTCACCAGTTTTCTGGATGCGGGGACTGGCAAGAAATATCTTGGTCTGTGGAGCCGCGCGTCTTATTTGATCTACTGCATCCTTGTGCCTGCGAATATCCTCGTAGTCGATATAGATGCGCTCGACTCTGGTGGCGATGCAGGCGTTGATTTGTTGTGGTGTTCGACACAGAACGGTAAGTTCTATGCTGTGATCAGTCAGTGCTGTGGGTTTGTTTAATGGCGCTAAGGAGCAAATGGCGTCAGTAATCACCTCGCTAGGCTCAGGAGTGTTTGGCTCACTGTTGGAAATGGTCTTGATGAGCGCGCTGACCAGATGCCTGCGCATTTCGTTGATTTCTTTGACGGGAAGAATGAGGTCTCCGGTAAGCGCAACGTCAAGAGTTCCCAGGGCGAATGGGGTGTCGCCGAGTCGTCCCAGTTGTTTTGAAAGAAACGCTTTGTCGAGTGGTCGATTTTTTGCTGATTCCAGAGGGCTGGTGGACTCGATCGTTGTGCTGCTTGCTGTGTGAGTGATTCGAAGTGGCGTGCCCAGCTCTCCAGAAACGTGGAGATGCAAAAGTGGGCGAATTTTATGTTTGTCGAGGATGCTGTCATTCCAGGTTTTTCGGATGGCTGCTTCGAGTTTTGGATCACTTGTTTTCCAAATTAGCTGTCCGGGGCGGATACGTGACCAGTCGATGTGTGAGTGCTGGGTGCTAAAGCGAAGTCGTTCGCCGTCGACTTTCCAGATGCGGCCACCTTGTTCTTGATTGCGGTCTTCGCCGGCGTCAAAAACGATACCGTCACCAGCGTCCAAATTTGGTGAGTTTTTGGAACCACGTCGGATATCGACCCAGCCTATGCCTGAGTTGGTCACTTTTCCAACAAGCACGCCGCGCTTTTTGCCAAACTTGCCATGAGTGAGTCGTGGGTGGTTTGTGCCTTCGAGCCAACCGGTGGACAATCCTCGGGAGAATGTCATCTCTAGTTGATAACGGTCGTTCGCATCAGGAATTGCGAGCTTGTGATCTAAGTGGGCATCAATCGCTTTTCGGTAAACTCTCGTCACTGCGGCGACGTATTCGGGGGATTTGAGTCGTCCTTCGATTTTGAACGAAATGACTCCCGCGTCGATGAGTTGGGGAATGAGGTCGACTGCGGCTAGATCTTGCGGGCTGAGCAGGTATCGCTTTTCACCCAATGGGAGGAGTTCGCCATCGACGATCATTTCGTAGGGCATGCGACATGCTTGTGCGCACTCGCCGCGGTTGGCGCTTCGCTGGCCGAGGCTTTCCGAAGTGAGGCATTGGCCGGAATAGGCGACGCAAAGTGCTCCATGAACGAAGACTTCGAGTGGGGTGTGAGTGCCTGAACCGGCTCTGGTGATGCGGCGAATATCTTCCAGCGAGAGTTCCCTCGCGAGCACGGCGCGATCGAGGCCGACAAGTGCTGTGGCGAATTCCAAGCCCTCAGGTGAAGTGATTGTCATTTGTGTGGAAGCATGGAGTTCCACGTCCGGAGCCACTCGGCGGGCTAACTTGGCGAGACCCAGGTCTTGAATGATGGCGCCATCGACTCCGTGTTTCTGGAGTAGTATCAGTTGTTCGGCGGCTCCTTTCAGCTCATCGGGAAAGATGAGCGTGTTCATGGTGACGAATCCGCGTGCGCCGTGAGTGTGAAGAAACTCCATTAACCGGGGGAGGTCTTCTTCGGTGAAATTGTCTGCTCTAAGGCGGGCATTGTGCTTCGGCAACCCGAAGAAAATGGCATCGGCTCCATTGGCGATCGCGGCACGAGCGCATTCCCAACTACCGGCGGGTGAGAGCAGTTCGAGATTGTCGCGGGATGGGGTGCGGTTAGCGTTTACGATAGTCCTGGAGGGCATCGCGCCAAAGTAGCGGCTATGCGTTCGCTAAGCAACTGCACTTAACCGAACACAAAATATCTGCTACCAATTGGTATGTTCGGTCGGCACGTGATCTAGTCCAGCACTGATCGAGCAATCGAGAGCAAGATCTCCTAGATCAGGTATTTCTGTAGCCAGGGTGTAATCCCCTGAGCCTGGGCAAGTCGGAAGGGTAGAGATGAATCCATTGTTTTCGTTGATCAAGAGATCGGTTTCGAGTTGATCGCCTGGATCCAGAAAGTGCATGTTTTGATAGCTGCGTACGGCTATCTGGACATTGCGGATATTGAGAATGCATTGGGCGCGATCAGCTCCATTTTTATAGGACTTTGCACCTAGGAACAGAACGCCAATCAAGGTCATGAGAACAAGAATCACAACGGTTACTTCAAGAAGGGTGATCCCTCTGGTATGGTGCGCTTGATTGGTGAAATTCTTCATGGGTCGGAATAGACGGCACTATAGTAGCTATAATTTTACAAATTGCCAACAATTTTTTAATTTTTTGTCGGTCCAATGAATGGGCGTTCTTGGGAGCTGATAGAGTTTAGGATTGATTATCTGATGATGGCGGTTAGTGAGGAGTGATGACGAAAGCGAGTGAGCATACAGGAAACCAAGCAGCGGTGCTCGTGTCGGGCTTGACGAAGGAGTTCAAGCTGCCGATGCGGTCTGGGCGGTTTCGAGCGGTTGAGGATTTGTCGCTCACGGTTGGTGAAGGTGAGGTGTATGGTTTGATTGGTCCAAATGGTTCAGGGAAATCAACGACGATGAAAGTGATGTTGGGGCTGGTACGTCCGACAAAGGGAAGTTGTGAGGTCTTCGGGATGTCATCCAGTAGTTCAAAAAGTCGGCATTTAGTGGGTTATCTTCCAGAGAATCCCTATTTCTACAAGCATCTCACTGGTGCGGAGACGCTTCGTTTTTACGGTGAGCTGTGCGGGCTGCGTGGTGAGGAATTGCGGATGAAAATCGATCAGTTGCTGGCTATGGTGGGGCTTCAGGATGCGGCAGACCGGCGATTAGGTGGTTATTCGAAAGGGATGCTTCAACGGATAGGATTAGCACAAGCGGTGATTCACGACCCGAAACTGGTAATACTCGATGAACCAACAGCGGGAGTAGATCCGCAGGGTTCACGACAAATCCGCGATTTGATCATGAATCTGAAGTAACGCGGTATCACCGTGGTGCTCACTTCTCATTTGCTCGAGCAGGTGCAGGAGGTTTGTGATCGTATTGGTATCATTTCGAAAGGTCGGATGGTTCGCGAGGGATACTTGGAGGAAATGGTCGCGGTTGAGGAGCTGACTGAGATTGTTGTGAAGAGTCCGTCGTCGCAGTTGCTTGACGCGATACGTGAACTCGTTGCCAAGGATGCTGGCTCTGGAGCGGAGCTTGTTCGTGTTGGCCATCCACGAACGACACTGGAGAGATTATTTCTCG
>Ga0100402_1004281_pt1 | contig 15153 bp, 17 predicted proteins | sample CryGeyme20150102_FD_80419 | JGI IMG/M metagenome (GOLD analysis project Ga0100402, IMG submission 80419) | Groundwater microbial communities from Crystal Geyser aquifers in Utah, USA - Crystal Geyser metaG 2015-0102 | ecosystem: Environmental > Aquatic > Deep subsurface > Groundwater | place...
ATGATTGCAATAATCAACTCAAAAAGAAGCTGATGAGACTCATCGACAAAAAAAATAGTCCCGAAGTTGACGACAACTCCAATGAAAACCCTTAGAAAGACGATAAAATATAGTCTGCTGGTCATGAGGATCTACTGAACCTGTTGGGAGCCAACCCGGATAATAGGAGCAGTAATGATGAAGATGCCTATGTTGCATTGGCATGAATTATTGATACTTCAAGCGTTTACTATAAATCATTCTTTTCTCTTGATTTGGCAAGGCTTGCGATATCAATAAATATATATTGGTATGTGCGGGAACATAGTTTAGACGTTTGACTATTACTTTTAGATGAGAGTTTACCGTTGATGTTCAAAGCTCAACAAACAACAGTCAAAGAAAAGAATATATTATAAAATCCACCCACAAGACCAGAAACAACCAATTATTCTACAAAAAATAATGTCACATGTATTAGAAGTTCCCTATTTTTGAAGGTTGTCCCAATAGCTGTTACTTCACCAAAGTTTACTTTCTCCTAAAGCACACAGGTCCAAGCATTTCAAATGTGCTATTTATGACGGTTGACTTAATATTAAAGATAAAAAGAGGTCCAATTAGAATTTAAAGTTTTAAAGGTTTTGTCGAGTCTCATCACAATTGGTTTTCTTGGAAATGTTCATCTTGATTGCTTCCAGAAGGTTGAGACTCAGTTTATATCCCTATATTTGTTGAAATGAGGTAGCATAGTGCTCCATACGTCCATTGAGTCTACACCAAAAAAACAAAAACTATTTGTTTATTCAAAGATAAAAGACTGGACCATCAAGCAGACATCACTTCGGGTTAGGACATCACTGTTAGAGGTTCTCATGACTGGAAACAACATTACCATTTAGAAAAAATACCTTTTGAGATTTTTAAGGTTCATAATCAAAGTAATTCATGATCAAGGTTGATCCTCCTCTATTCAAAAAATCACGAAATTAACTCAATACAGTTACCTTAACGGAAGTATTAGACTACCCAATACAAACTTTATAATATTTCTTAATTTTACCTCTGATGGCAAAAGAAATTCAGAAGACCCTCGTAATCGAGCAAGAATAGTCCAAACAGTCGAACATCATTGATTGCCAGCTGGAAGTAGCCCAAAACAAGGTTGATCTCAGTCCAATTTTGGAACAATATTGTTCCTTACAATAAATTGAGATATCTATCTACGACCCAAACAAAAACTGTTTCATTTAAATGAATCACCTGGGATGCCCTCTAGGGCATATCCCTGAGGCTATAGCCTAACCTGACATCATCATGATCAGATATGCTAGGCACTTTTCATTTAATCATGACGCTGAGCTCTCCAAGGGAAGCTACACATAGGCCACAAGAGGAGATGAAAAAATTAGGGAAACAAAAAACAAAGAAAAGACAATAGCTGAAGCTATTTAGGTGGTCAAAAAGTGGAGAGAGCTGCATACCCGTGGGCTTCCTGACCTCAAAAAGAGGCTCAACTTGCAAGATGCTGCTAAGGTGGTTGGTATCTCCAAAAAAACTCTTGATGACTATTACTGCCAGCTAAGGTTAGGTGAGCAGTATGGCTTCAATTTCGCCATGAACCTTCATCAGAAGATGAGAGTCCTAAGGAGTTACATCAGAGTATACAGACCTAGTAAGTAAAGAAATGGCCCTCATCATGAAAAGCACCCCAGAAATCTCAACATTCTCAATTACTATGATCTGCATACTCATGCCCTCTCTAATGTTGAAGAGACTTTATTCAGAGGCAAAGAGCTTAGCGATACCACTGTTGGTCTTCCTGAAATATAAGAAGCATTTTCAGAAGAACTGAAAGAATAAAAACAATAGTAAGTTGTCTTTAATTTTGACCTCGAAGGAGAAGTACAATCAAGAGATTTGTGTGGAATAGAAGATAATTTTTTCAAAGTATTCGAAATTCCCTTCAATCAAGATGACAATCCTTTCTATCACAAAGAGTCCTTCCAATAATTCGATGACCTCATGTTCTTTAAATGATTTTAATATACAAAACATAGCAAATGATCTTCATTGACCTATATTATTCATTATTATATGGTGTCAATAAATCATTTCATCCTGAGCTAATTCGACCTTAACATCTACTTTAGTAATATGTTTTTGAGGAGGTTGATTTTTCGGAACGATTTGCCTTACTATGGAGTCTATCTCAAATTGTGTTTTGGTATCAAAAATGGGAAGGTAGCCCTTTCGCTACAAATACCTTCTTTTCTCTTTTGCCTTTCTGGAACTTTTACTCTTGACCTCCTCATTGTCATCTGAGGACACATCTAAGATAGCGACGCGCTACTATCTAAATATTTTCTTTGTTTTTCGCATTTTCAGCATCTTAGAAAGCTGATCATTTTTCCTGGACTATTCTGTAAATCTTTGATCAGAGACCTCATTGGCCTTCAAATTTTGCTGTTCAATTTCAACTTCTTGTTTCCTTAGGCTTTCGTTGTGTTAGATTGTCACATCCTGATTTTGAAGCCCCTCTCTTGAATCCTCGATGACTATCTCATGTTTTTTTTCTTGTTAAGCCATCACTATTGATTAGTCAATCATTTTTTCAGGATTCCCCTGATTTTTTACTTCATGACTACTCTTCTGATTCGAGCATTCACTATTTTGTTCTCCTATAGCAATATTTTTTCTTTTTTGAGACATCACCAATTAACTAGAAAGATCTTTATGATTGTCAATTACATCTCCTCTCTCAACGTCACTCGAATATTCTTCACATAAATCTATAACTTGAGTTCTAGCTGATCCACAACTGTTATTTTGCGAAGCATTGAGACAGCTAGATACATTAATTTTCTTATTAGATGGCGCAATCTGATTGAAAGCCAAATTAGAACTTGTCTCCTGTTCTTGATAGAACACTTCTGTTGTTTTTTTCTGCCCTATTTCTCGCTGAAGAGCACTATATTCTCTGATGATATTGAACTTGCTGATCAGATAGTATATCAGTCCTTATTTTGCCTGTTTGAACTAGTAATATCGCCTGTTTCTGATGTTCAGAGTAGGGTTCAGTTCATAGTTGGCTGCCAATCTCACAAACCACCTTCTCTGGATGTCACCAACAGAATATGGTGGCAATTAGGTCCATGTGTTCATATTTCCCTAGACATTCAGCATCCTCATGACCAGGTAGGCATCACGTTGGTAAACATAGGTGAGTCTGCAGGTTGAATGGTTGAGGTGGGAGATGAAATAGGGAGTGTGTAAATGTAACTTGCATCGTTCTAAGAGGAGAGTTTCAAGATCTCTTGTACCGATCAGGTCGATGCCATAGAAGAGCAGAGTCGATTGAGTGAGATAAATAGGTTGAGGATAGCTACTAAGTTCTGGTCGGGGGCAGAAATAGCCTGAGTTGATGTTGATTCCAAGTTTATCCCCATAGTAAGTTGAGACAATGCGACTTAGTTCTTCTTATTTCCTGATCTAACCACCCTCAAGCTGTTTTTTGATGATGGCACAAGCGATGACAAGATCATTCATGCCCTATTTTTGGCAGTTGGTCTAGTAATGTAGCATGATGTTTGGCAATTTGATTGCAACTATATCTATAAATACAAATTGCCTTAACAGTATCACTTATTACCTTATCATCATATAAACATAGTCAAAATCATTGACTGTTGTATGATTGCTAGTTACGATAGTTGCCATTGATTTTTCACATAATATAAAATGAGTGTGAATCTGACAGTTTATTGTTTGATTTTTACAATATTAACCTACAATGCGACGTTACCGACTCCGATAGTTCAATAATCATAAAATACGGCTCATCCAATAACTGGGAGATAAACGCCCTCCTAGATTTGCTCAACCTATTGGTACCATCCCTTGGGAAAATGACTACTATCACTACAAAGAGCAACTGGCTTCAGTCAGCCGTAGAAGTAAAATATGGTCCATTCAGTACAAGACATCAGATATTTCTTGTAGCAATATGAGCAAAACCCCTCTGTATTCAATTTAAGGCAATTAGAAGCCCAACTTAAAATAAACGTCAGGGTAGATTTTTCAATGAATGTAGGAAATCGATTAAATTGATCATTGGGCTAGCGGATTCCCGTACACCAAGATGAGCGCGACCCAACAAACCCTTGAGAATAATATTGTCAAATATTTCAAACAAGAAATTTTCAAGGCAGTTCGCACAATCTTCATGTTCAAAGAAGAAATTAACTTCATTAATAAGCAATTCTAACAAAACTAGAGGTCGAGGGTCAACAATTCGATGAATTACTCATTTCAGTCGATTCAGTCTATCAGTATGTGTTGGATAAAACAGATTCATCCCAAAATTAGATAAATTAAAGAAATGCCTCGATTCGAGAAGTATCAGCCAGGATCGAAAGTTTGAATGCTATTTTGAGAAGAATGGGGGATGTTGTCAGTAGTCAGGGAGACCTGGTTAACAGAATTGACTAACATTTGGCAGTTGGGTATTCAAATGTGAAAATGGGGCGATAACAGTTAGGAATGAGACTAGCTCGTGAGACCTGCACAGTATAGGAATAAAACACGACCTTTAGTTGTGAAAATAGAGTCAATGGGATCATTACAGGTCTCTACTTCATCAACTTGCTTCTTATCGTCATCCTCGTCATAAGAAACCTCTGAAGAAAGCACTACACTGTATCAGATCAGTATGAAAAAATGATGAATTTAATACTAATGACAAGTGAAGAATGCATTATCATGGTTATTCAATCTCTTAATTGAGTTCCATCACATCTCTGTTGCCAGTTGAAGATTAAAATATGTTGCTTCTGGCATTCGAGGAAAGGGGATTATATCCTCTGCTGCTCACTTCTCCCCTTTCTCGAGCCTATCTCTCCCTTCTTTTCTGGATCCTGAATTATCTCTTGACCCTTCCTGCTCTCCTGCTCAGCTTCGAAATCGGCTCATAGCAGCAAATAACACAGCAACCTAAATTTATCAAATATCTTACCGAAGACCATAACACAACACAAAAATCTGATGAGCGTAGTGATGTCAAAAATAAAATAATCTTCTACTTCTCTCTTCCCCGAAAAGCCTACCCTGTTATAAAGGTAGTCAAAAGCCATGAAATAATGTTGGAAGATAGGCTCCCCAAGCACGGCGTATTGATTGACACTTTTTTTGATGTTGAAGATTGCCCGTTTACCATGGTCTAATTTCAAGAGGAGTTTATTCAGAGGGATGATCATGTTAGCACCCTTAAAGCCTATGACGAAATTTTTGCTTAGCAATTTTTATAGTTTCTTTTTGCTTGTTGAGGAGCATTCGAGATAGCTGTTGGAATTTATCTTGCATATGGCATCCTGACCAATTTTGCTGATGATAGCTGTTTGGATAACCTGTTCAGGAAAAGAAAGGTAAGATGCACTCAGAGTAAAAATCCCAGTTATTGATTATGTTGTAGTCTCCTACCTATCTTTTTTCACATCGTCAATGTTGAGATTGATTATCTCCGGCAAACGACCATAGTCATCTTCGTTCGGCATGTCGATCCACTGTATACCAGAATATCCCAGATCTGTGTCTTTTGCAGTCAGGTCACCAATTGTGATCGTGTCATTATTGTTGAGAGATATCACCACAGATCTTTAAATTGCATTGACGTATGCGAATATCTCGTCCAGAAATGATGTTTAGGCGGTGTTATCAAATCTAAGAGAAATGGCTCCATCTGACAATACATCTAAATTCGGAGAAATAAACATGGCATCGACGAAGTTGGTTTTTGTTAGAGTCAAATTATCTCTCTCGCCGTAAATGAAGAGTCCTAGCATGATCAACTACAGAATATTATTCAGCCTATTTGAGTCCTTGACTGTCAGGACCAATGTTTGATCTTTCTCAATTTCACCACGGATGCGCTCTGAAGAACCTTCAATTATGGCATTGTCAATTTTTTTGCTTTCAGCTTTTTTGTGCAATCTGCTTTTGCTCCTGGCTCCTTATTTGAATTGTTAAACTATTGTCTCAGTTTGCCTATGACATTTCTTATGCGTCCCCTCTATCTTGCATTATTTTCCTTTGATCCAGCTCAGTGGCGTGGTGAAATCAGCTGACAACGAGTAGTGGGTATCATGGATGATGAAAGGAATTGAATATGTGATATCTTTTTCATAGCAAATCTCTTTGAAATCCGCCTCGTTGCTGACTGTTCCGTTGTGGCAGGTGACTGGTGTGAAGGAAATGGAACTACCAGGAGCTGGAGTGCGAACAAGAGGCATTTCCAGATAACTAGAAGTTACGAGAACTATGAGTAGTGTCATCGCGAGAAGTGAGGTTGACATTGTTATGATACTGAAATTATGATGTTGTCAATCGAGCAAATATTGATAGTAATTATCAAATAAGGATGGATTTAAATGTTATGAGTGCTCCAGTACTTTTGTGAGTTTATTTGTATTTTTACACTTATATTGACAAGCTTTTTGTAAGCCTGGAATTCGTTGGATAGAATATACTATTATTTTTAAATAATTTCCACAAAATCATGAGCAAGAAAGCTAAAAAGACAGCTTCTTTCGCTCCCATCGCTCAGCTCTTCGGAGGACTATCAAAACCAAACCCTTCCGATGCCCACAACATTTACTAAGGTGCCAGTAAAAGCCCTGAAGAAGAGCACTCCGATTCATCTTTTTAGTTGGACCAGGAAGAGGAGGCTCCTGAGCAGAATAAATAAAATTTGTAGAAACTACTCGATCGGCTTGGCCTGAAGTAACAGCTCAAAAAGAAAAATAATAATCAAGATTTGGAAATCGTTGTGAATAATTTCCTCGAAAATTGTATCGGAACTGTCAACCGATAGAACAATACTGAATAATACGATAAGATCTATGACTCCCAATATCAAGAAAAGCTCAAAGTTTATCAATCCAGCAACAAAGGTACCATCTTCATATCCGAACTGACAGAGCTTGAAAAAGTTAGACAAATTCCAGATGAAGGATTATGGGCTCTTTATAGGAAAATCAGACTAGTTCTGAAGTATATCTCGATGGTTTGTGAAAAAATTGTTGGCCATGCTATTTTTGAAGCCTTCATCTTGATCATTATTTTGCTGAACTCAGTAAAAATGGCAATGGATGACCCTTTAGCAACTGACACTAGTCTTCCCTGGGCTTAAACTACATTCACAATCATTTACGTTATCGAAATGATCACTAAGATCTTTGCTTTTGGGTTCATTCTAAACAAGGGCTCATATTTGAGAGATTTATGGAATGTTCTCGATTTCATCATCGTCGTGACAAGTCTTTTGCCTCTGATCATCAATATTGGTTTTTCAGTCAATGCATTGCGAGCTATCCGTGTATTGAGACCACTGCGTACCATTACTAAGGTTAAGGCTTTGAAAATGATTGTCAAGACCCTATTCAACTCTTTCTCTCTTGTGATGGATTCTTTGTGCATTTTATTCATGGTCATGGGGATCTTCGCTATAGCAGGCATGCAGCTCTTTGGTGGTACCCTCAAATATACATGTATGGTCTAGTCCACAGGAGTACTTTCTTCAACTTTATGCCAAAGTGATTCTGATTGCAGTGTGGGGAGTATTTGCGTCAAGGGCATTTCCTCTCCTTAATTTTCAATGGTCAACTTCGACACTCTTTTCTGGTCTTTCATGGCAGTATTCCAAACCATAACCTGTTAAGGATGGTCACTTATCATGATTTACATCGAGCAAACTAAAGGATTGGTCTATGCTGTCTATTCCGTACTGATTGTCATCACCTGTTTGTACATTTTGCTCAATATGACTATGGCCATCTTAAAGTATAAATATTCGCAGGTCAAGAAAAATAATGTGTAAGAGGAAGAAGAAGATTTACAATAATATGAACCTGATTTTCTGAGGAAAATTGGAATATTTGATTAAATGTCGGCACTTTCAGAACCAGCTGCCTTGGTTAGGATCAACCATCCATTTAAACAACAAATTGGCTCATCACTGACTCTTCCACCTCAAGAGAAAACTATCAACATGAGCACAGAATCTCTCATATCTCACCTTGATGCCAAAAAAGGAACTTAAATTCCTGAGGAAATCGACCCTGATCTTATAGACCTCAACGAGATCCGTCAGCATGGAAAATACAACGATTTCAAATGGGACGCCAACAACTTAGTCTTCGAGACGAACATCCTATCTGAGAAGGAGATCAAAGTCGAAAGAAATGATAGCAAGCCAGTCTCAGAGAAGTAACTTGGTGAAAAATAATAAGAATAAATTATTTCATCGGAAGAAGATTCCTCCTTTTCTGACCTCAGCTCCGAGTACGAAGAGGAAAGCAGTAAAGAGCTTGAAATTGCTGATAAAGCGATGTAAATGCAGAACAGGTTCAAATCTAATAAAAATATCGATATGAGAAGTTTCAAAAGTATCAAAAAGCTATAAGAGTTAGAAGCACCTCCTCCTCCCCTTAAAAAAATGAGATCCAGCATTAAAAGGCAAATGTCAGATTTTGATCATCTACTCGAGCTCATGGGTACCACTCCTGGCATGTCGAAATTTGGAAGCAACTCTTTGAACATTCCTGATTTGGACTTCAACAAGGTTGTCCCTGAAAAAATTTATGAGAAGTTTGCAGATCTCGGTCAGTACAAGATTAGAAGAATTGAGAAGGGAATCGAGCTTGGTTCTCTGGAAGTTGCAAAAAAAGGCAACTTTGTCAGATAGCATAAGAAAAAACCAGCTCCAGTGCAATAAGTCATATAATAGAATGCTTTAGACATCAAAGAATTACACCTGAAGAATTAACTTCTCAAGATGAAGCTACGATGTCGAGTAAAAAGCGATGAGCTAATCGATGAGGAGCGCAGGTATGATATTACTAGGGTCATTGTCAGTCAGAAACTAAAATAAATTTAATCGAAAAAAAATCAAATCAAGGAAAATATGAATTCGATGGCCTATTCAGTTCGTTATCGCCATAATCATGACAAAGCTTAAAATCAAGTAACCTAGCACATTTACAGTCGCAACCTCTAGTCTGAAAAGGTGATCCTCAAGGTGCCATAAATAAACTATAATAAGTAGAAAAATAAATCTAGTAGAGATAAAGATGATGAAGAAAGCAATGGAAAAGCTAAGGACAATACCCATTTTTTAAGAATGCTACAAAATCATCAAATGTAGTAAAAAGTAGATCTAAAACTCGAGAGGATCATGTCTGTCTTTTTCAAAAAATAAAATAATAGGAATAAATCCTTAAAAAGTGAATAAAGCACCCCTTAAGAAGATTACTAGCTGGTCCATGAGGAAGACATTCTCAAACGTCATGGACATTTATAACTTTAGTACCCTTTCGCTCACAGTTAATTGTAGACTACTCTGGAAGGTGTTAACATGAAGGCTGAGGAATACGACATCCACATCAAAGGACTACTCGGTTTGTTTGTGGTACTGAGGAAAAAATTGTTGCTTACTGTCAGCCATTCAGCCTACGATAACTTCATCCTGCTTATTGTCATGCTCAACACCACCCTCATGTCCATGAACGGCTACATCTCCACAGATTAGGCTCCCTATACTTACATCAATCAGGCATTCACCTATATCTTCATCATTGATCTTACTTTGAAAATATTTGCTTATGGGATTAACTTTTTCACTGATGTGATGAACCTGTTCGATGCTGGCGTCGTAGCCGTCTCTATCATGGAGATTGCTTTGGGATCAGGGTCATCTAATTTGTCAGCTTTGAGGTCGATTCGTATCTTGAGGGCCTTTAGAGTGCTTAGAATCACGAGACTGATTCGATCCCTGAGCTACATGAGGATCATCATGGGTGTTGTTACGTCCATCATCACTGAATTCATCTACGTTTTCTTGTTACTGTCACTGTTTGTATTCATATATACTCTTCTAGGCATGCAGATCTTTGGAGGCAATTTTCCAAGCGAGATAGTCACAGGCATCCGTCAAAATTATGACACATTCTTCAATGCCCTCTTTACGGTGTTTCAGGTGATGACAATTGAAAATTGGAACGATATTGAACTAGCTACCTATCGATCATCAGTTAGCACATTCGGCATCATCTTCTTGTTGAGTTGGATCTTCATTGGAAATTGGATTTTACTCAACTTACTCCAGGCTATTTTGCTTGATGGCTTTGATGGTGATTCGACTGACCCATAGGAGGAGGTTGGTGATGCCTAGGAGTAATAATAGACGGTAGAGGACATAGGACCGACTGAAGAGGATTAGGAACCTTTAATTAGTGAATCAAACTCAGATGAAAAAGATAACTAAAAAATAGATGAGGTCAATTAAGCAAATCCTACAGCTCCAGTCAAATAAGAAGATGCTTCATTGTATATTTTTCAGCCTGACCATCCTCTGAGAGTAATTTGCAAGAAAATAGCACACTCAACAACTTTTGAAGTCCTCATGTTCATAATCATTCTCTGTTCTTCGGCAAAGCTAGCAATTGACACATATGTTAGTCCTTCCAACGAAGAAATGACAGCTATTTCGGATATTGCTGATTATGTCTTCAATGGACTGTTCATTTTGGAAAGTCTGATCAAAATTATTGAGAAAGGATTTGCCATTGGATAAAAAACATATCTGAGCAATAGCTGGAATAGACTTGATTTTGGCATTGTCTGCATCTCCATCATCGATATGTCACTTTCTAGCGTCAACCTTTCTATTCTCAAATTGATGAGAACCCTCAGACCTCTCAGAATCATCACTCGTAATTAATAGATGAAAATCATGGTGACATCGCTCGCTCAATCGTTTTTGGGCATTTTCAATGTGCTCATCATCTGTCTCTGTGTCTTTCTGATGTTTGCTATATTGGGAATGAACTTATTGCAAGGAAAGCTAAATTATTGCAATGAGACAGGCTCACAGTTGATTACTGGAAACTACGGACCTTTCGATGTAAACCAGGTTACATGCTAAGCAAGTGGTGGGGTGTGGACTACTCAGCTTGTCAACTTCTAAAACATTGCCACCTCCATGATGTCTCTATATATTTTCTCAACTCGTGAGAACTGGCCTTTCTATGTATTTTCTTTCATAGATGGAACTGAAGATGGTCCGGTGAAGGACAGTAGCCAGATCGTTTACTTCCTTTTTGCTGTGCTGTTCATCTTCATCGGTTCACTATTCTTCATGGACTTACTAGTCGGTGTCATGTTTTTGAATTATCATGAAGCCTAAGCCAAAATTAGACCGAAAACACTCTCGAATAAGCAGATAAACTGGAAAAATTTACAAAAGCTCATTGTAACTGAAGATCCCTGTTTCTAACTCTTCTTAGCTCCAGCAAACAAGGCAAGAAAAATGCTATTCGAATTCGTTGCTCACAAATATTTCGAATTATTCATAGCTCTGGTGATAGTCGCCAACATCCTAGTCATGACCATCTCCGATGACGACATATCAGCCTCGATGACTGCGACTCTCACCATGCTCAATTCTGTATTTAGTTATATCTTCATCACGGAACTGACACTTAAGCTGATTGCTTATGGAAAAAGTTACTTCTTGTCGGGGTGGAATATATTCGATTTCTTTGTCGTATCTGCTTCGGTTTTCGATATAATTTTGCAGTATAGTGGGGTTAGCAATGGGTAGGCCTCAGCTATAACAATTTTACCCCAAATCGCTAGAATATTCAGGGTCATGAGGATCACACGTCTTTTGAGAATGGTAAAAAGCTTCAAAGGTCTGCAAAAATTGATTGAGACATTTGTCTTTTCACTACCTGCTATCGGGAAAGGTCTGATGATTTTATTCCTCTACTTATTCATTTCCAGCATTCTGGCATCAAATCTCATGGGCTCAATTTCATACGATTACGGAGGCAACATGAATGATCTCATCAACTACTCTACCTTCCACAAATCCATGACAACTCTTTTCATCAACCTGACAGGATAAAATTGGTACTATTTCATGTTTTTCTCAACCGAAAATGGTTTTGTCATGTGCAACGATGGCACTACTGATAGCTGCATCTCACCATTGAACTACCTCTTCTGGTTACCTTTTGTTTTCTTGGGGCAGAAGGTCTTTTTGCAACTTTTTGTGCTCATTGTGCTGGATCAGTTCGAGGCTAATTATATCAATGAGAACAATCCTCTTGGTATTTTTTCGTTGTTTGAGGACGATTTCAGGGAAAATTGGATCAAAAATACAACAAAATATCACTCTGAAAAAATATAGGCTAAGAAACTGATCGACCTAATGTTGGCACTGAGACCTCCTTTAGGTTTATGTCGATAGTAAACTCTCAAAAAGTATGAATAATAGCTTTAAAGCAACTAAAAACTGACAAAAGAGGAAGTAGCTGATAGATTGAACGAACTTGACAAAAAGTTGAAGAAAAATGCAGCCCGTCTCTTACATAAAATGAACGTCATGAAGAATAGAATATATTTTGGCTATCATGAAACCTTCTACAATTTTGCTAAATTATCAATTGTTCCTGAATTCATTGACGATGCTACTCCTGAACAACGTATTGCCCTTGAAGCTATGCATAAATAATCTTAATAACTGTTGGAAAAAGTCAAGCCAGCTGGAAATCTTTTCTATTATGAGGAGCTGGAAGGTGAAGAGAATGACAACGTGCCTCTGAATCCTATATCTTTGATTCTCTTCACTCAAATCATTATCAAGGGATGGCACAATTATTCGACTAAAAACAAAACCAATACAGGCAAAAAAGACAAGAAAAGGAACGAAATTTATGACTCCCTCAATAACAGCTGTGCTAGTGATTTGATGGAGGCTGAGTTCCAGAAAATGCCCAATGAAAAGAAAGCCATCATGCGTCGAGGTGGTCTACTTTAGACTAGGGGTTTATAGCATGGTGGAGCCTGTTGTTAGTTCAGACCGACACCCAACATGGTGGCAGCTTATGGATAGGGCAAGAAGACTAAACATAAAGTGTCAATATTAATGAGTAAAAGGAAATCCAAAAATTTGGTGGATAGCCTTCTGTTGGGTGCCAGGGAAAGTTCAAAGATAGAAAGAAGCGAAAGGAGTGAAGGACTGGTGAAAAAAGCAAAGATAATGTCCCCTGAAAGGAATATTGAGGACTCTAAATGATATAAAAAAATTGTTCATTTCAAATAATTATCATGTATTATGTCTATTAAACAGTCTGATGTTTGCTGACTAATATTTGCTTTATCCTAACAGTAATTATCACAAAGAAAAATATTAAATTTAGTCAAACATCAGTTTAAGTTGTAGATCGAATATGAAGTGCTATATAAATCAATTTTATGTCAAATCTTAGCTATCAAGACCAACAAGTGTTGCAACAGTTGCGACATGTCAACACTCCACTTGGTATCGTCGCTATTCTCAACTTCTCCCAACCTTTCCCTCAAGGCTGGGAACGTCTTAATTATCAGGAAGCCCAGCCGATCTTGAACCAGCTGAAATCCATTTTGGATGAGTGGTCGATTGTCGCCTACGCACAGGGAAAAATAGCTGGTCCCGGCTACAACTACGAGCAACAACCCACTTATGGCGGAGAATGCGGAGAAGGTTTCATTCTCAAGAGAGGAGCTAGTTCCTATTGATCTGTGACTCAAATCATCCCCTTCAATCGATAAATAATCAATAGACCCACATATTTTCTATTATTTTTCTTGAATCCCAACTTTGAGATGGTAAGCATATCATTTGCAAAGAAACTGACATTTAACTGTTTACTTTTTGATCGAATAGTAGCAAAATTTAATACAATGACATTGGTATATAGAGTATCACTCATAACTTCTGGAAAGTAACTGTTGAATCTTTGAGGTGGTAGGTGATCGTGTAGATGAATTCTCTTGTTGGGGTGACTTCTTTAAGATTCTTGTATCTTTGGAGAAATTTGATGATTGCTATCTTGGTTTCAGAAGTTGCGAGTTGCTTGCCGATGCAATTACGAGGGCCTGTCCCGAAGCCCATCATAACCATGTTGAGCATTTACTGACTGGCATTCCTCCATCTTTCCGGGTCAAACTTGAGAGGGTTTTAGAAATTGTTCTCATCATATAGACTTTTTCTGGGGGAATAGGTCACAACCGTTCCTGACCGGATGGGGATATCCCCTATATTAGTATCAACGCTGGCCATTCTTTCAGGTATGATTTATGCTCCACTGTAAACCCTCAGTACTTCATTTTGCACCCAGTCAATATATTTCATTTGCTTCAAAGTTTCAAAATTGAAGTCCTCCTTGCTTTTGATGTGTTATTTGATTTCCTCTCTAATCTTCTCTTACACTTCTGGGTGTTTAAATATCGAAAGAAGGTAAAGTGTGAATAAGTTGGAAGTTGACTCTGAGCCCGCAAGAAGAAATAAAAGTACTTCATCAATGATCTAGTTGTCGGATATAGATTAATTGTCTTCTTTTGCCTGGCGAAGGAGCAAATGAATCATAGTTTTTGACTGTTTTTGCTCTTATGGAGTCATGATGGAGAAGTGTGATCTTACTGTAGCTATTTTATCTCGGAGTATAGATCGAAGCAGTTTCAGCTTTCTTGACAAACTTCTGTGGCTTTTGGACAGACCTAAATTGAAAAATTTGACTCCAAGAAACAAAACTAGGGGATTTTTTAGTAGATCTCCCACTTCATATGCACATTGAAGGGCATATTCTTGAACCTATTTGCCTTATATTTTTTAATCCAAAACCTAATTCCCCACAAACATACTTATGACCACTCTCGAAAACAGTTTCGTTCCTTGTTTAAATGTTTCCAGCTTGAATTCACTTCCTTCTTGATTTTCTTCTTACATCTAATCATAGCATTTGTCGAATAGATTGGCGATAGTGGGGACCATCCCTTTGATATAGTCAAAGTTAAATGTCTTGGCAAGTAGTTTCCTCCTTTGTTTCCAACTATCGCCCTCCTTGAGGAATAAACCTTTGGCATAAGTGGCTCCAATTATATCTCCAGTCATTTTAAGCTTAGGAAACAGCATATAACGATCTGTACTCATGTATTCCTGAGCCAATTTCATGTTGAGAAAAATTAGCTGCGTGGATGTCAGGATATTTGATAAAATGATATCGTAACCCTGGCACTAAATTTTTAGGCCGTAGGTAGCGTCCTTGTTATTTTGATAACATTGTTAGAGATATG
>Ga0100402_1004283_pt1 | contig 15146 bp, 20 predicted proteins | sample CryGeyme20150102_FD_80419 | JGI IMG/M metagenome (GOLD analysis project Ga0100402, IMG submission 80419) | Groundwater microbial communities from Crystal Geyser aquifers in Utah, USA - Crystal Geyser metaG 2015-0102 | ecosystem: Environmental > Aquatic > Deep subsurface > Groundwater | place...
GGCGAGGAAGTGGCTATAATTGGCACTACCTACACAATTATTGATCCACATGCAATGATGATCGAAGTCCTCTACGCATCGATCGCAAGACTTACAATGTCTTGATTTATCTTTCACAAAACTCTAGCAATAATCGCAGTAGAGCAACCGTCCTTCGTAGTTCTTTTTCCATTATTCAAAACTATCTTAAAAATTGACTACTTTTCACGGTTGTTACGATAGGTGATCATGGCGGGATCCGAAGGGTCGATGTAGCTGGTGACAATGGTGAGTACAGCCATCACTACCAATGTGAGTGAAAATATAACAGCAAGGACAATCTTACCTGTTTCTATTTAGGGGACAATGACTCCATAGAAAACAGCACACATAAGGGCGAAGACACAGTAGCTAGCAATTTGCGGAACCCCTGGTTTTTTGGTGAAGGTTGATATTTTTTTGTATGTTCGACTGTTCTAATGCATTAACTATCATTCTATAAACCTCACCAAATCAAACCTAGTACTATCATATTTAACATATGATTAAACATGTGAACCGATCAACTGTAAATTTTGATAGTGGAGTTGCGACAACCGGCCACCACTAAATTGGGAAGGACTCGGCAGCAGGTGAAGTATTATCTTGTCTACTCGCCACCGAAGCCAAATATTTTATGGGAGTGATTTGGTCTGTAGACGAGTGTTCTTTACAAATCTGATTGTTCGCGCATCAATTATTTTCTCTACATTAGTAAGGCAAAAGAGGGACGTTGTTTGAGTTCCTGGCCTGATCCTGGAAGTGGATTGCATGATGTTAGAATTCCACTATGAAGAAATTCCAGGAATGGGAGATTTTTCTTATTGTAAAGAGAAGAGATTTGATTGTATCTGTTTTTTGAGTTATCAAGCCAGATTTATCTAATTCTGGCTTATCTTCTTGTCAAAGGGTCAGACAAATAATCGAATATGCTGAAATTCTTACTGAAATCTCTTAGCTCCTCATATTGTTTTCTCCAAATCAAACTGTTCCTGCATAATTTGAATTGTTCATCACTTGTTCTGTTGACAAAGTAAGGTGTTGAGACAATCTCTTCAGAACTACTGCTGATATACTGTCTCTATGGACCGAATTAGGCCCTATTATCCATTAGGTTGAAGCAGCAAAATTAATAGTGCTTTGAAGGGTATGTGATAGCGAAGAGTGAATCGTTAGCATCTGCGTTGACATTAGGAACTGCAACTATGTTTGTTATGGGAATCGTCTCTCTTTAAGAATGAAGTTGGAAGACACTCGAGATGACGTTGAAGCGAATATCAAAGTTCATGACATAACCATCGACTGTTCCAACGAGAATCGACTGTCGAGATGTCGGGCAGAGTGCTCGAGGGATGCCTCTTTCTCTGCCAATTGAGCAGCTAATGGTCCTAGATTTGACTCGAATATCCTGCACACCCAAATTTCCTTCAGCAGTGATATAGCAAAAGCATTCATTCTTCATCTGATTCGTAAGAGTCGCTATTTTTTAAAGTTAGCCTCCTACAGCATATTTGACAATTTCATCATTTCTGTTAGCATTTGGTCCCTTCTGGAAACGTTCGATAGGGTAGACACGGATATGACCTCTGTTGGATCCCACTACAGCTGCATAAGTCTGGTCAAAAGATGCTACTGCTGCTACTTTAGCTTTTTCTTATCCTTAACCTCGCATGTCCAGCCATCCTTCCGAACACATTGTAACATTTGCCTGAATTTTCTTGGCGTCAAACATCCTCAGAGATCCATCTGCACTCCCCGATAGTATAAACTGATCTGCTACCTTCTAAATACAGGTGACAGTGTCAGTGTGCTCAAAAATCTAAGAAATCAAGACTCCTTTAGGTCTCGCCAATTTCTAAAAAACAATCGGTTGTCGAATGTATGTCCCCAATTTTGGGATAGGCCTGATTTTAAACATTTAGAATTTAGTGAGAACCTCACCGATAGTGATGATAGCTTCAGCTATTTTTATTTTATCAGAGACAGGTTCACCATAATCTTTGTTCCTTTTGTAAAGATGCTTTTCAAATGAGGAATCTAAGGTAAAAATTTTATTTACTGACAAAGGCTTGAAGGCGTTAGAATATTTATTTCTTCTCGTAATCGACAGAGTTGTAGTCAATGCTCCAGCCAGCTTTGCGGAAGGCGATCACAATCTGGTTACTTTTGTCGACCGGCCTGTCTTTTTATTTTTAGACCGGAACGAAACGGTTCGACAAGTTGAGCACATAGAAGAGCAAGTTGAATCTAAAAATAAGATAAAATATACTCATAGAGAAGGTCAAGTTGCCTTCTGATGTAAGATTAAAAGTCGAATATTTTTCCCTCTTCAGCAGCTTCCTGAACAGCTTTTCTGGTCTCATTCCATCGTTAGACTTATTCGTTGATCCTCTTTTTATCTTTATCACCTTTACCCTGCCTCACTTTACTGAGATAGTCACCAAAAAGATTGATAGTAAGCGAGTTATCTTTAGTCTTGAGCCTCTTGTCATACCAATCGATTTCCGATTCTTTGAGACTTTCAGGCAGAAGCACTTCTTAGTTGATATCTTCGGGTTTGAGTGGAAAGGGAGCAGCGAATATATCTTTAAAGAAGAAAAAATTTTTGGTTGGAGGGTATTCTTTCAGGCACATTTTGATATAATTGAGAGCACTGTCTCTCACCCATTTCGAAGGATTTATCACATGTGGAGTTATCTTTTTTATTATGTTTGTGGTGGTGATCTTTCTCAGAGTGAAATATTGTATGGCATATACTAAGCCCATCCCATGCTCATCCAGACCTCCTTCGACACTGGAATCAAAAACCTCCAAAATATCTCGTCCTCTGTGCTACAAAGGATTTATATTTTTGGCGAGCTTTAGACTGAGTTTAAGTCCTTACAGTCTATCTGTATTGATGAGACTGAGATAAAATTCGAACATGTCAGCCAGGAAGTGTTCAGGAATGTTGCCATTGAGGAGCAATTTGACTTCATCTTTTGTAAAGTATCCATAGTTTACCTTGAGGATTTAGAGCAATCTAAGTAGAGTAAATTTGAGCTGTTTGTTGAATTTTTTGTAATGAATTTAAAGCCACTAGAGGATACTGAATATTTCTTTGAAGTTGGCAAATAGCGTAGACCTTAATTTATGATTTTTTGACTGTCTGATGATGTTGACAATGTACTCAAGGATAACCTCATAATAGTAAATATCCTATTCTGTTCGGAAAGGGTCAACAAAGTCATAGAAGAGATTGATGAAACTGAAGAAGGCCTACCTGCAGACACTCAGATCGATATCTTCTGATAAATTGATGAAGTAGGGGAGCAGGACGTGTAGTCTGAACTCATCGCCGCAATCTTTGCCCAGGAGGTTCATGAGTTCAAGAGCAACTAGTTTGCTGGCTACGTACTTGCAGCCTCTGATGCAGCCAAATATGACCTTGATCATGATCTAGCTGGTCTTATAGTATTTCTTGCGTTTCTTCTTCTCCTCCCGAATATACTGTGTCTCGCGATATTGCTGCATAAGAACGTCTTGGCGAGGCGGACGCAGGCCTATTTTTGTGAGCTTTATAGGCTAGTGCTGGCCCTCGAAAAGATGCTCTATTTGACGAATAGAAGGAGGACACAGTCTTTTGCTTTCAGGATGAATTTAGATAGCTATAGAGAATCTTTTAGCGATCTAGCTTTGCTTGGCGGTGTTGATGAAAAATTTCCTTCTTTGGTCGATCTACTCGGCTATGAGTTATTATGGAATCACCGAACCTTATTTTTTGATATCTTCCTTCTAAAAATGTCCAAGTAATTTATTAATGATCTCACCACCTCCTTCGATTTTAGGAGAGAAAATGCTATGTTTCTAGATAAGTTAAACAAATATTTTCAAAGCATTGAATCCTTCAAGGCATCGAGGTGGTTAGTTGATCCATTTGTAGCCACTTTTTCTGATCTCATTTTATATGAAGTCAATTAAGGCATAGAACAATTTGACTCGAAGATCGCAAGAGGAAAAACTGCTTCTTGAGAATGCCGAAAGACACATCCACAAAAGATGATACATTTACTGATCAATGACTCTGCATACCTTCTGTAAACATTTAGTAGCATCCATTCTATCCTGGGGAATAACTCTTAGAAGACTGGTGAGTATTTATTCTAAGACACTACTTTTACAGGTGAGCTTGTTGACACTGTCTTTTATCAGCTGTTCAAAATCCATTCCTTCTTTTCTTTTTTTTAGGAGCTCGGAGTAACTCATTGAGGATCTGCCATCATTGAGGACCTCTAAGATGGTAAGACCTAGTGAGAACATGTCCATTTGTTTAAGTGTGGTCATGCATCTTGATCCTTCTCCTTCCTCAAACGAAATATTTCTTTTTAATTTTCTAGGCTAGCTTACCCCTGTTGATGCTGCTGATATTGACTTTTCATTCATTTCTTTGACATTGAAATTAAATAGACTTTTGGAGCTGATAGGCAGAACATTTGAGCTTTCATTTTCCACTAATTTTTCAGGTGCCAGATAGCACTTCTCATCGCTCGATGAGTAGAACAACCTAAACTATGCTAAGCCTTGTTCTGTATTTTGCATGATATAGACAGGTTTGTATGATGCAAAATCTGTCAAATAGAGGTATTGATAACGATTGACCAGAAAGTTGGAGCTGCGGATGTTGCCATGATAGATGTTGAAGATGTCGTGGCAGGTGAACATGGCAAAAATCATCTGATAAATCAACCAGACTAAATGATAAAAATGTTACTTTTCTCAGCTTAGGTCAGAGTTGGCCTTCCCTATATTTTTTGTTAAAGGGTCATGTGCACGTATTGTCTCATGCCGATTGTGAAATTTTGTGTGTATTTTTGGAACTCCCTATCTCTGAATTCTTTCATTTCCAAAATTCTCATAGGCAGGATGTGGATGCACTTGTGTCTCTCCACTAAGCTTTGGATGATCTGAAAGGCCTGAATCGATATTATTTATTACTTTCAGATAATCCTGAATGTTTGTATTATCTCGACGGAGAAAGACTGACATCTTGATGGAGAATTCACAGTATTTGAAGAAATTTGTCTCGAAAAGTTTGTTATGGGCGAGTATTTTGCGACCAATCAGATCGGGGTTTTGCTCAAGCCATTGTTAATATATTTCTTTAGGGTCTGTGCGACTTTAATCAAGAAGGGCATTACCCATGATAATATATCTAATGTCACTTATTAGCATAGAAAATCAATCAAATTAGGAATATATTTTGTAAGCCCCAGGACCTGGCATCTTTTCGGCTCCCTTTACACCAACCGGGTCACGTTATTTTCGTCCAAAACGGGTGTTCTAGTTGTGTGAATATGGATTCTATGGGTTGCCTATTCCATATTTTTGAACATCGTCTGAGTGAGAAGTTATTTACACTGCCCTGGACCTGGCTGAAAAGTGACGGGTTATTTTCGTCGACTTAGATCCAAAGAATGGTGAATTTTGATACCTCCAGGATTGCTGAATTTGGAGTCCATGATTCCCTTTTCTTATACTTTCAAGGAAGAGGGCACTGAATAGGCACCTGGTCCTGGCATTTTATTGATTTCCTTCATTGAAAAGTCAGGCATTCTTGAACTCATACTGGCCCCTCTCCTTCCCAAAGTTGATGGAATCGTGTAATTGTTGGGACTTGGCAATGAGTTCACAACCTTTTATCTTCCCAGATAGCCTCCTATTTCCTAAATGACACCCATCTTACATATCTGCCTCCATGAAAGGCGTTCCCTTTTTTGACCTCAATCATCGAAGGAATGTTATAGCTATGCGGAACAGACTTCATTAACTTGTCATTGGTGACCAAAGACCTCTAGCCATAGCCGATGAGCGCACTGCGTCTATCACGATCAAATGATGGCAGATAGTATGCATCAGTTCTGAGTCTATATTGATTGATACCTAGCTTTTTCATAGGAGAAGCGCTATCCTTTACCGAAGGAATACTTTTGCTTAGCTGGGGAGTTGTTGAGGGAATGGACGTGGTTGATAATTTTTTATTGCATTGGCAATCTTAGTTAATTATCTTAATATTTTTCGACTTTCCCAAAAATCAACAGTCAGTCTTGAGCTTTTCATTATTGTCATTTCTTTAAGGGGTAGATTATTAAAAGAGCAGATATATAATATTCAACAATGAAGAAGAAGATAGATAGTCGTATACAAACTCTGATCGAAAATGGGCATAAAACCAATCAACGGTCAATGTTGATGATCGTAGGTGATCGTGCGAGGTATCAAGTTGTCAATTTTCACTACATTCTGTCTAAATTGACACAAAACAGAGCCAAACCTAAAGTGTTGTGGTGCTACAAAAATTAATTGGAGTTCTCTTCGCATCAGAAGAAAAGAATCAAGCAAGTGAAGAACCTTCAGATGAAAGGATTGTATGATGAGAGTGTCGATGACCCCTTCGATCTCTTTGTCAGCTCCAATGAAATCAGATACAGCTACTACAAGGAATCTCATAAAATTTTGGGCAATACCTATCAAATGCTTATTTTGCAAGATTTCGAGGCTCTGACGCCTAACCTGCTTTGTAGGACGATCGAGACTGTTGAGGGTGGAGGTATCGTAATATTTTTGATGAGAACGATGACCAGTCTCAAACAATTATACACCATCAGCATGGATGTCCACCAGAGATACAGAACTGACGCTTTTGACCAAGTGGAGCCAAGATTCAACGAAAGGTTTTTGCTATCTTTAAGCAAAAATAAAAATTGTATCATTATGGATGATGAGCTCAACATTTTGCCCATCTCAGACCATATCAACAATATCAAGCCGGTTGATGAGAAAAATATTATCGATCGAAAGGCTCAAGACGAGCTGGTATCTCTCAAAAAGAGCCTAGAAAGCAAGGAAGTGATTGGAAAGCTCATAGCTACTTCTAGGACCATCGACCAGGCTAAGATTATCATGGCTTTAGTTGATGTGCTATCTGACAAGGGGCAAAAATCAACAGTCTCAGTAACTGCAGGTAGAGGTCGTGGAAAATCAGCCTCTATTGGTTTGGCGCTGGCAGCTGCTGTTCAACTAGGATTTAGCAATATTTTCGTGACTGCTCCATCCCCTGACAACTTGAAGACCCTTTTCGAATTCGTCAGCATAGGTCTTGAGCTGTTGGAGTACAAATAAAGGCAAGATTTTGACAAAATTTACAGCACAAACAAAGAATACGATAAGGCAATCATTAGAATCGATATTTGCAAGCATCATACTCAATTTATACAGTTTGTCTTTCCTAATGATGCAGACAAAATTGGGCATTCTGACCTTATTGTCATAGACTAAGCAGCAGCCATTCCCCTTCCTTATGTTAAAGCTTTCTTTGGGCCTCATCATCTTTTCATGGCCAGCACTATCAACGGCTACGAAGGAACAGGAAGGTCTCTGTCTCTGAAATTGATCGAATAAATCAGAAGAGGAAACGCTAGAGGAGGAAACGAGCTAAACAGTTTCAAAAAGTTCAAAGAAGTCACCATGTCCGATCCCATCAGATACGCTCTAAACGATGAGATCTAAAGATGGCTCAACGAACTGCTACTTCTAAATGCAACTGAGCCTGTTTCTCTAAAAGGAGATAGATTACCACATCCCAACGAGTGCGATCTCTATATTGTCAACAGAGACACTCTGTTTAGCTATAAGGCCAATAGCGAGAAGTTCCTGTTCAACTTGATGTCACTTTTCATATCCTCGCATTACAAGAACAGTCCCAACGATCTTCAGCTCCTTTCTGATTCGCCTTCTCATCTTATTTTTGTCTTGTTGGGCCCACTTCAGAAAAATGCTGAAGGGAAAGTCGAATTGCCTGACGTCCTTTGTGCCATTCAGTTGGCTCTGGAAGGTAACCTGTCATCGATCTCTATCGATCAAAACTCACAAAGAGGTATCAAACCTTCAGGCGACCTTATTCCTTGGAACATCAGAGAGCAGTTTCAAAACAGTGAGTTTCCTCAATTGGCAGGTGGCAGAATTGTCAGAATAGCTACTCATGCAAAAACCGTCAAGATGGGTTATGGCTCTCGAGCTCTACAGCAGTTGGCCGCTTTCTTCGAGGGAAAACTATTGTCTTTTGACAAGGAGGCATAAATGTATTTTTTTTCTTATTTAGTGTCTAGTACAATTTCAGTGGTTAGGGTGTTAGAAAGCCTCTATTGAAGAAGGCTGAAGAAGTCAGACCACCTCTCTTGCATTATTTGGGAACTTCATTTGGCTTCACTGAGCTTTTACTCAAATTTTGGAGAAAGAACCAATATGAGCCTGTTTACTTGAGGCAAACAGTAAATGATGTGACTTCAGAGCACAGTGGAATAATGCTGAGACCTCTTGAAAATACAGACAAAATTGTCCACATCGACGGCTTTGTTTCTGACTTCAAGAAAAGACTGACAAATCTGTTAGGTTACTAATTCAAAAAATTAAATGTGGGCCTTGCTCTCTAGATTCTTCATTTTGCTCGAGTGGAGCAAACAACCGATCCTTAGGCTAACCTCATGGACAAAAACGTTCTGAAATACTTTATTAGTTTGCCTGATTTCAACAGACTCAAAAGTTACACCAAGAATCAGGTAGATTATCATCTCATTCTTGATCTGGTGCCTGTTATTGCTAGACTGTTCTTTACTGGCACCCTTGGTCGCTAACTAAATTTGGGATATATCAATCAGGTTATTTTGATCGGGTTGGGTCTGCAGATGAAATCTTTCGAACAGATCTGCAAAGAAGTCAAGGATCTGGAGGTTAAAAATGCTCTTCCAGTCTTCCAAAAAACCATGATAAAATTCTCCAAAATAATCGAGCAATCCTACAGTGTAAAATATAATCTTATCTTTAGAAAGAGGTCGTCGACTCAATGCCTGCTCATCAGACAACAAAAGTCAACAGAACTTTACCTCAGCAAAATTTCAACCAAAATTAGCAAATCGAGCCAAATGCTGACTTACTAAATGAGGAGAGGTCAGGCAAGAAGAAGGTAAAGATGGTATGAAAATGATTGTGACTGCATATTTGATATATAATAATTGGCGCACAATGTAATCCCCTCTCAAACAAGTCCAACAATAATCGACGCTCAATCACAACATCGCAAAATAACTCATTTGGAGAAGAAATGCTCCTTATTTCTATCAGACCCTATACACTCAAGTGTTGGAATGGCCCTCGTTGACAGTTGAATGGTGGACTGACGAGTTTGTCAATTCAGACCTGAACATGAAGGACGATAAAACATTATGTTATGTAACATATGGAACGCATACTTCTGGAGAGGAAAAGAATTACCTCGTGATGGCCAAAGTGTATTTGCCCAATCAGCAATATATCAAAAAATTATACAGAGACAGTAAATATCTATTTCATACAGGACCAATCAAGGCTAGCGATGCCATCAAGAAAAACGATAGTTCCATGGAGTAGATGATTGTCGTGCAACACGAAGTTGAGCATGACGGAGAGGTCAATAGAATAAAACATCATCCCAAAAAAACAAACTTGATAGCGACTCGTACTCCACTCGGACAAGTGCATATTTTTGATAAGACCACCTTCAAGACTGGCAGAGTCAAAGTCAACCCAGCTATCGTCCTTATGGGTCACGAAACAGAAGGATATTCACTTGAGTGGAACCCCAACAAGCATGGTCACATCATTGCTGGCAGTTACGATGGAAAGTTGACTTTATGGGACATTTCAACCAAAGAAGAAAATAACAAGGTCCATCCTCTTTGCTACTTCAACCACCATGAAAAATAAATCGAAGATGTCAGCTATAATCAATTCCATGACAGCATTTTCGGAAGTTGTGATGATGAAGGACAAGTTGTCATCTGGGATAGCAGAAATGCCAAACAACCTGTTCATCACTATCAGGCTGATAAATCTCCTTTGTATTCGATGCAATTTTCACCCTTGAATAGACATGTTTTCTGCACAGGAGGTGAGGAGCAAATTGTTAAACTATGGGATGTCAGGAATATGAGCGAACCAATGATAACGATCAAAGATATACATGATCAGGGAATCACTCAGCTCAAATGGTCCAACGACGAGAAGGAAATTTTATGGGTAACAGCAGGAAACAACCTGACCATGTGGGACCTCAACTAACAAAAGCCCAAATTTGTCCACTCCGGACACATGCAAGGTGTAAAACAAATGGATTTGCACCCCGTCTAGCCAAGAACAGTAGTATCAGTAGACGAAGATAATGAAATGCATGTATTCCAACCCACCAAAAATGCTACTGTGTGATTGTGGATCATTTATAATTAAAGTTATCTTATCATATACAACTAATTAGATCAATTTTGGTATTGGCTGTTCTCTTTGTTGGTTTACTCAACTTACTTCTACTTCGGCTGTAGTTTATGAGGTTCGTAGGTAGTCTTAAGGCTGCTGATGTAGCTGTGAGTACGATTGTTGTTCTTACGTTCGGCTTTGAGACGCTCAACATCGCTTTTATATTTGTCCTTATCACGTTCTGCTTTTTTGAGTCTTTCTTCGATTTCACTCATATGATCTTTGATTTGTTATTTCTCCATGTTCCATTTGACTCTTTCTTTTTCCAATGAAATGAATGAACTGTTCTTCTCAGTTTCCAGGAATTTGACCTTGTTTTCAAGTTCGTTTAACTTCTCCTTGTTCTTTTCCTTGAGTTGAGACTATTTTTTGACATAATCAAGATCACGTCTCTCCTTGTCGGTTCTCAGCCTTTCATTTTCTTCCTTGAGCCTCTTTTCATTTTCAGACATTTATGAAATTTTCTTCTCTGAAATTTTGAGAGATGATTCTTTTTGCATTTTTTCAGATTCATATTTTTCCTTAAGCTCTTTGATCTCTTGATCACGATCTCTCAATCTAAGTTATCTGTCGTTTTGTTCTCTTCTCAGGGCTTCAGTTAACTCACTGATCTTTTGAGTATATTTGGACTCAGTTAATCTCATGTTTTCATAGTAGTTTCTTTCAGCTTTTGATTTTTCAGAATTTTTGCTTTCCATCATTTGGCCATTGAGAGTTTCAAGTCTGTTGATTCTTTGTTGAAGATCTTCAATAGTGTCATTCTTGCTCTTTTCGTTGAACTCAAATTTCTGTTCAAGGAGGCTTTTTTCCTTCTGATACTTGAGAGTTGAGTCACTAAGTTAGCTCTCCAGTTTTTCGATTCTTGAATCAGCTTGCTTTTTTTCTTCTTCGTACCTGCTCTCGAGTTCATTGTAGCTGCTCTTATAACTGGTGAGCTCAGTTTGCATCAAAGCATATTCAGCAGCTTTTTTGGCTTCCAATTATTGGCATCTGCTCTCCAGAGTGGATATTTTCATGAGATGAGTTTATTTGATAGTGCTGAGCTCAACAAGGCTTTTCTTCAAGTTTTCTTCTTTCTCCTTGCTGTCAACTTTAAGTTTTTGGTATTTTCCGTCAACAACACTCTTTTCTTCTCTGATTTTATGGAGAATTTAATTCGTTTCCTGTTCCTTTTCTTCTTTGTATTTACTAAGTCTTTCCTAGAAATCTTTAGTAGAGTTGTGGATGATTTTCTCCAAATCAGCAATTTTGCTATCCTTGAAGTCATTCTTCTGATGAAGCAGAGCATTTTCTTTTTCGTAACTTGTTGTTTTCTCATGATACTCTTTCTCCATGTCAGTCACCTTTACATGCAATTTGCTAATTTGTTCAGTCAATTCTTCTCTCTGAACTGAAAGAGCAATTTCCAGTTCTTGGATTTTGCTTTCTCTCTTGTCAAGATTTGATTTTTGCTGTTCGTTTGTTTGCCTAACTGCCATCAGTTATTTCTCAAGAATGTGGTGATCACTAGTCAACTTATCGATTCTTGTTTCAAGTTTTTCCTTCTCAGTCTTGAAGTTTGTGGTCATTTATTATTCTTTTCTCCTGAATTATTTTTCTTTGGTTTCAAACTGGCCCCTGATTTCAGCCAGCATTTTGCTGAGCTCTTCAACTTTCTTTTCCTTCATGTCAATTTCATGTTGCATAGCGCTTGATTGATTTTTGAGCATTTCTTATGTATTCATGAGCTTTTAGATCAGATCTTGATTCTCATTCTAAAGATTTTCCTTTTCCTCCTCAAAACCTTTAGTAAGTTCTTCAATATAGTCTTCATTTTTCCTCTTGAGTTTTGAAACTTCATTTTTGTGTCTCTTGTCGTTGGTTTATTTCTCAATTTCGTAGGAGTTCCTCATCTGAGAAATGATCTATTCTGTTTCTCTGAATTTTTCATTTCTTTCTTTTTCTGCCCTATCCTTGATCTCCTCAATCTCACTTTCAAGCTGACAGATAGTATCTCTCAGCTAGTGTTCGATTCTCAATTTATCCCTTTCTTTTTCACTTTCAAGTGTCTTGCTGGATTCTTTTTGGTTATCAAGTTGAATTTGCAACAGCTCAAGAGCATTTTGATGTTCAACTCTCATTTTTGTTTCTTCAAGTTTAAGCAGACGTGTTTGATCTTCGAGTTATGTATTGCTGCTGACCAAATTATTGATATTCATTTCCATCTCCTTCTTCTCGTTTTCATATTTTTCCCTGAGAGATTCCATGTCGATGTTGTGTCTCTGAGTGATCTATTAGAGCCTGTGAGCGATTGCCTCTTCTCCTCTTTCACAAAGTTGTCTTTCGAGATCTTATCTTTGTCTCTCTTGATCATAAACGAGGAATTGATTCTTTTCTTGAAGCTTCTCATTAGCCTCTTTCATGTGTTTGAGGGCCTGCTCAAGTTTTTCATTTTAAATTTAAAGCATGTTCCTGTCTTTCTTGGCCTTTTCGGTCAATTATTTGTTAATTCTCTCGGCTTCTTTGAGCCTAGTCTGGAGGGTATTTGAGCCTTTGCTTGATTCATCCTTGATATTATCGATCTCTTCTTTGAGATTCATTTTTTCTTGTTCGTGGATATTTTTCATGTTGTCATGTTCTTTCTTGATGTTGGCCAAGTCGTCTTTAAGTTTTTTCTCTTTCTTTTCCCACTTGCTAATTTTTTATTCAAATTATTCTTTCAGTACTGACAGTTCTTCTTGCGTTGTGTTGTATTTTTCTTCCATTTCTTTGAGCTTGCCCTTCAGCTCTTCTCTTTCTCTCTCATATCTCTGAGCCATATCTTTATTTTTTGTGGACATTTCATTGACTTGGAGCTGCTGTTCAGCCTCCCACTTCTTTTCTTTCTTGCTGAACTATTCAAGGTCTTTTAGTTGTTGTTGATTCTTCAGTTCATAAACAGCTCTATCTTTTTCCCAAGCTTTTTGGGCTTAATTGAATTTTCTGGTGGTGGATTCCAATTTTTCCATGTACTAGTTGATTCTGGCCTCCTTATCTTTCTTGTCAGTTTATTGCGACTGCATCTTGATAGTGAACTATCTCTCCATTTTCTTTTCCTCTTCTTCCTTATCACGAGCCATCAGCTCCAGCTGAGTTTTCAAGGTGTCAATTTTGTTCTCTAGCTGATGAATGGTCTGGTAAGAAGAAGCATCAAGTTCTCTTTTTTAATTTTAAAGCTTTTCGATTTGTTGACTAGCTTCCTGAAGAGCTTATTGAAGCTTTCCTTCGACTTCTTTGGCCCTCTCGTTCTCTTTTTCTTGCTTCTTAGTGAAATCTCTGAACAAATATTCAGCTCCTTGCGATGTGAATTTTTTGAAAGCTTCCACATAAAGCAACTTGTGGCCATGAAGTTTTGGTCCTTCAGATGAAGCTCGTTCATATAAGGCAGCCACTTCCTTTTCAAATTAAGGAAATCCTTTATATTGATGGTCATTCAATTTCTTCTTGATTGGGTTGATTAGTTTCATGATATAGTTTCTTATCTCTTCATTTGATTATTTAATATTCTGATCTCTAACCTCCTCGATTTGTTATTTTATTCTCTTTTTGAGTTGTCTCAATATTTCAGCTGAACCATCACCAAGAGCTCTTTATTTGAACATCTCGATTGCTTTCTCTTCAGCTTCATTGATACATCTGTTGAAATCTTCTTCAGATTTAGGGAAATCCCTCAGCCCTTCTTTCATTTCTCTGATGAACAACTAGTAACAATCATCGAGAGCTTTCTGGCATTGTTCTTCACACATGTAATTCCAGGCATTTTCGATGTTGGGGACAGCACCTTCGTTGATTGAGTTCACGTATGAGCTGATCATGGTACAGTACATCTCACCATTGAGCCTTTGATTTTGGAGAGTCTTGATCTTGACACATTCAGTGACTTTCTTTCTGAAGTTCATGACTTGATGAACGAATTCGGGTCTGAGGTCGTCATAGTTCATTTTATCAAGGTTTTGGAGTTTTTGTTCATCAACTAAAGGCCTGATCATAGTGAAACAGTCTCTGTCTTTGAAGAAAGCAGTCAGGAGCCTCCTGATTCTATTTTTTTATTCGATGTCGTCAGTATAGCCAGCTTGAGGAGCTAGAGCTTTTTCAAGATACTCTCTTGAGCTGATAGCCTTTCCTTCAGTATCTTGAAGTTGAAGAGAGAAATCTCTTACAACCCAATAAAAGGAAGGGAAATAGTTTGATACTTCATCAGGATCAACTCCATCTTCATCCATACCTTCCGATTTAAGCTGAATATGCTTGGTGAGATTGACGACAAGACTCAAGTTTTGAATAGCATTTTCATCGATTGATCCAACCGAGTTGTAGATGAAACAACTTGAGGCAAGAATCGCAAGGGTGAAAATCTTAGTGTCGTGTGTCTGATCTTCATCCAAAGCACCGATTCCTTCAGTATCAATCACGATGATGTTGACAGGTTCTCCTTCGGCTGACATACCTTTGATGGGACTGCCCCAGCACCAGAGGCCTTTGGTACAGGGGTTTACAGTAGGGCCAACACCGAAGCCGTTACTTCTGCTGAGCAACACTCTGTTTAGGAGGTAAGATTTTCCAGTTCTGTACAAACCGGCGACGCTGACGACAGCGATAGGTCCTTTGATGGCTTTGAAGAAGTTGATGGCTTCATTGGTGAGAACGTATTCTGCATGGGAGATGAGTTACTGCCTGAGGATTCATTGACTTAGACCATGGGGATAGCCTTATCGACAAAGGTTGGCTCCATGAATTCAAATTCAAATTAATACGAGTTTTACTATCCAAATTTGAATTAAAACATA
>Ga0100402_1004293_pt1 | contig 15124 bp, 6 predicted proteins | sample CryGeyme20150102_FD_80419 | JGI IMG/M metagenome (GOLD analysis project Ga0100402, IMG submission 80419) | Groundwater microbial communities from Crystal Geyser aquifers in Utah, USA - Crystal Geyser metaG 2015-0102 | ecosystem: Environmental > Aquatic > Deep subsurface > Groundwater | place...
ACATTTTGTCAAATTGGTTGATATCTTGTCTCTTGGTCCGGTGGTCTAAGAAGGACAGGGTTTCCATGGGTTGCTGTGTCAAAATGTCTAGGACTCCTTGGTAATCCGAATTGCCTACCACTAGAGTTACCATGCGGGTGTTGTGACCTTTGCCGAGGACGGTAGTGTTCAAAACATCTAATGCTGGTGTCCAGATACTAGTTTGGGAATATTTGGTGATGTGGGCTGCTAGTCGGTTGGTGATATCATCTCTGTTGGTGTGAATGATGTCTTTGCCAAGGAAGTATCCTACAATTTTGCTGTGGGGCTCAAGGAGCTTAGTCACTTTCATATAGGTATTGGTGCCTTTCAACATTTCAGTGAGGTCAGAGTCCATTCGCAGTTGTGCCAAGTCTTTCTTGATAATTGTTGAGGTGAGCCAAAAACTGAATACTATCTTGGTGGTGCCATCAGAGGGCTTTCCCCAGGTCATTGTTTTCATGGCAGTGAATTTGGTGAACCAGGGGATATCTTTTTGGGCTTTGTGCAGGATGGCAGTCGCAATGGTGGGCTTAGTTTTGTTGTCTGCACTACTAAGCATGGCTTTGGGATCATGAGCCTGAATTGTTTGCAAAATGAGGAGGAGATCATCGGTGGACCAGTTGTTGTCTTTGGTGGTACGCTCAAAGGTGAGTCCAAATTCAGAGCTGGTAGTCTTGTTGACAGTGTCTATGTCGGCGGGTGTCTTCTTTTGAGGTTTCTGTGTGACGAGTTTCCATGGGGATGGTGTGTCCAATGCGGTTGATTGTCCTGGGAGGTTGTTGGGACCTATGTGTAGCGTTTGAACTGCGTGCGCCATAGTTTCGTCAATAGGATGTTTTGGGTTAGCCTCAGGGTAGTCAGTGGGTGCTTGTGTAGGCGTAGAAGCACAAGTTGTGCCTTTTCTGGTATTGGCCGTCGTGGAGGTGCGAGTATTACCATCATGGTCGTTCGTCGTGACAGTGGTGCTGGCCTGTACAATCTCGTCCTTAGTGGCGGTGGAAGTACCAATGGTTCCGGGCGTGTCTGGGGTTCCCACCTCAGCGTTTCTGTCAATGAAGTCTGTATCAGAAGTGGGGTCAACAATGGTGGTACTACAGCCGGGGGTCGGGCAAGACGGAGCGGCGCCGTCCTGAAACGTGGTGGTGTCTTCTTCGTCGACAAGGGTATGGTTTTTAGTACTATCCCAGCCTGGCTTTGTGCCGTCAACCGTTCCCGAGCGCTCATGTCGATCTGTCGTTTCTGCGGCATCTTTGGTTTGTATCATCATGTCGTTGGTTTCCAGCTGACTCTTTCCTTTGGCCATCTCGTCCATCGTCATCATCATGCTGTTGTCCGTGTTCTGCGTCGTGCGAGTGGCGGTGTCTCCTCCCGTTAGTCTTCTTCGTATCGTTGTTGCAGTGGGTCGTCCCTTCCGACTATTCCGTGTCGTTAAGAGAGGGTGTGGCCGTCCTTTGGCTGTGGTGCTGTTGTAGGCGTCCGGATGTGTACGCAAGGTGCTTGTGGTGGAGGTGGTGAGTCTGGTTATGAGCTTGCTAGTTTTGCGATGTTGCTTGGCACGGCTTAAACTTCCTAGTCTGCCCACAGGCTGAGTTAACTTAGTGTTTGTTTGTTTAGTTATTATGTTATTAGTGTTGTGTTAGTGGGTTAACTTGGTTGACGAGGTTCTATATAACTACTTGGTAGTAGTCATACAGCCAATTCCTTTTTCACTCGATTTTTCTAGAATTGTACTAGCTACTACTAGTAGAAAAGAGTGTCCCTTATTTGCTTACTCTACCACTAGACCTACTACGAAGCAAGCAAAAAAAGCCACTGGGCAGGGAATCTTGTTGAAATCTTTGGCGCTCCTGAGTTTCTCATCCAAAGATTGATCAAGAAGTTGCTACTGCCCTTGAGGCCTGATGAGCGAAAGCAATGAGATGAGGCAGAAATTGAAGTTACTACCAGGTAGTAGTAACTAGCTAGAGTAGGACTACTGGTTGAAGCAATTTGGTTGAAGTACCAGCGCGACCAATATACCAGTATGTCAACGAATGGCTTTCATAATTGTCTCTGCCAGACGACGAAGAGCCCCAGACTCCCATTGGAATAATAGCTTTTTAAGAGTATGGCCCTCTTGTAGTCCACAGGGAGTTCTAGGAAGAATTTGGGACCACTATCCATCAACATTCACTCCCATTGGTAAGCACCCAGGTCTTGGTGCTACATTCCAATGATATGGGCTTATATTGATCCGGCATTTCGGTAGTAAACTGCCCAAACAAAGAGGCTGTATTTTCATGTGTAGCCTAAGCCTAAGAATGGTCAGCGATGAAAAGCGGACTATTCACGAAACTGCATCACGGGATGTATCGAAATAAGTGTTGCCCTTTAGTTTTGGACATCCCAACTTATCTTTGAAAGGAAGAACTTGACAAGAGTTCATCTCTCCATTCTTTCTTCATACTACCAGTAGTAGTACAGTAAAGGCATAACGAAAATATTATTTAGAAAAAAGACAGTGCCCATCAAATTTTCTATCCTGCAGCAATTAGCATCCGCCACCGTTCTCGTCTAAAGTTTTTTATTATCCACTAGTAGTAGCTAGTAGGCCCGCAAATAAATTTCACACAAATCTGTTATCACTCCACTACTACTATCCAGATGAACGGAAAAACCTTCCAATGACTGCCAGATACTACAAATTTCTTGTCTCCACTACACATGTAAAGCACGCAAACGCCTCTGTTGCTGAGCTACTGCGATGTCGCGCTCTGGGTGGAAAAATGGTTTTTGTAAACAAGCTTCGTTCGGACCTCTACTAGCTACTACTAGTACTAGTACTAGTACTACTACTACTACAACTACTGGTAGACTCCTCCTCCTCCTCCTCCTCCTCCTCCTCCTATTATCGTAGTAGACTAGTAGACTACTACTGTAGCTAGCTACTACTAGCTAGTAGAAAGTACTCTACTAGCTAAGCAACAAGAATAGTCTACTACTACAACTAATTAGCTAGCTACCAGGTAGTAGTGGTCAATTAATTAAGTAGTCTACTGTACTTATTAGGGGTCTACATTAAAATACTCGAGAAATTAATGATATCGGTGACAATTTACTAAGGTTCGTGTTAGCATTTTGAGAAGCAGTTCTGGATTTCCATTAAATCTTGAAAAAATATTTCATGGTGATTAAGCAAAGAGTCGACCGCCTCCAGCTCGCTCACATTATCCTCAAAATCGCTAATCCCCACGTTGTGAAGTCGTGAAGCTGATGGATGCAACGATGCAACACAGAGAGAGGTCCATGCGAAAGTTCACCAAGGAGCGACTACTGTACAGGTGACCACGACCTTTTCGTTGCTTGCGACTCACTACTTACTACGCAAGATCCCATCAGTCTGAAAAAACTTGACTATATTGAACAGGCGCCAAATTACGACAACTGGTTACTAGTAGAGCAAAGTGCAAATCATCCACATCCTAAATCCCTCCAACACTATACGTCGCCATGTTGAGCGAGGATGAAGCCAAGCCAGGTTTGTCCGTCGTAACAAACAGTATGGTTATTGCTAGTAGTACACTATATGATAACACGGAAGCAGAGAAGAGTAGGGGCCCCCCAGACACGGATGCTTCTATCATCCAATCCAGCGTCGCCTCTCCAGTTAGTACAAGCCTAAAGCAATGGCGATCCCTTGTGGCTAACAATGAGCATCTGATACCGTCCCACAAAAAGAACACCCGTACGAAACATGTAGCGACTGAAAGGAGAAACACTCTCGCCAGGACAGCAGACATTTTAAGCAACAACGTGCTTTGCGGTATTGAAGTGTCGGCAAGCAAAACAATGTCTTCAACGGAATGTATAACACTGACTGACGACGATCAAGATCCAAATCTGGATAAAAGTTCCAGCTGGAAGATGGCGACTTTAAAGTCCATGCAGCGGCTTCGACAGCAGCGCATGCCCGAGGTTGCAGCAAGTCCATCCATTATAGATTGGGACGAAAATGGTAGCAAAAGTGAGAGCGATGGCGATGCAAATGAAATTGATGACAGCGCTACAAGTACTGACAACAGCAATACCAATACGCGGAGTTGCGTGACCACGCCGCCAATGCAAGATACAATGAATGCCGGACAAGAACAGCGGTTCTCCTTTAATCGATGTTTAAACATCGAAACTAAGACTGGCGGCGAAGGAGACAACCACAACTTTTTCAGTGGCGCTGGGTGTATGAAAGATATGACCACAATCCCAATGGCAACATCTGACATCTATTCAGATCGTGAAGAACAAGAGCAAGGAAGTAGTTGGACAGTAAATTCGGAAACATGCTCTTGCTCGTACTCGTCTACCAGTATTTCCTCAATTGCCATTGGTCCTATACCACGTCTCTCAAGCAGTGAAGATAACAGCAATGAGCCAATAAGCATTGAGGAAGGGACACATGCATTTTCAGTCGACAACGAAACCATGATTTTGCCAAGTCAACTTCCCCTCATCAGCACTTTTGCGGATGAAATTCTGAACGTTGCCAGTAGTGATGAGAGTACTGACTCGGGATTGTTGGTAGGAAACTTGTCAATATCTGATAGCTTCGAACAGCATGTTGCCGGCAAATTTATAACGACCTTTGGAGGGGCTAAAGGAATCATGTTAGAAGCCGGGAACAGCACTTCTTGCGCACCTTCAAACGACAAGAGCGCCAATTTTAATGCACTTCAAAGTCGCGATAGTACGATCTACAAAATCAATTCAGAAAGTTGCGACACTGGAAATTTTGCAGATACCAAAACTGGCACTTCTCCTTCTGCGTCAGCTCCAATGGTAACTCCTACCAGTGAAACACTGTATTTGGTACAAGATGCGACATCGATTGCCGACAACGAGCAGCTTCACGAACAGGTTCACGAACAGCTTCACGAACAGCAAGTTGAGGTTGTTTTGTTAATCGAGACCAGTGAGAAGGAAGCATTTCACGAAGAAGACATACTTTTAAATGGTCAACCTGAGCGACTAGGCGAGACAAGTAAATCCTTAAACTACCAGGCGTTGTTGGATTTCAGAAGAAGAAAAGCTAAAGAAGCTAAAAGGTGCAGACTTAAATTCTTGAAAACGAGAGTCAAGCAGAGAGTGCCTGAGCAAGCTGACTCGGACGCGTCGAATATCGAAGAGTCCAGTGTTAAGCCATACTATAACAAACTCGATCATGCCGACGAGAAACCAGCTGTTGAAGAGATAGAAAAAGTCAGTAACGCAAGTTGCATCGAAAGAAAAAGAGCTCTACAAAACAACTACAACTTTGAAACAAACCACGCGGAACTAGAATGCCACTTTACTTCTCTTATGAATAAACCGTCAGCAGATACTTCTGGCGGTTCGTCTCCACTTCCGCGTGCCAGTGATTTCAGTTCTAATAAGAGGAGAATCGACAATACATGTTGGTCAATGAGTGAAGCTGATTATTTTATTTTAACACAGAGCAAAAGAAAAGATGACAACAGACCAACGCAGAGCAAGCAAACTGACACCTTTCCAATTTCCATCCCTTCCTCTTGCTCGTCCTCCGAGTCCTCCTATAGTATTGCCTCAACTCCCATTTCTATTTCCACCTGTACGCCAGTGGTCGTTTTGCGGGAATCCAAAAGGAATGCGCGAGAATCATATCAAATAAAGCGATCCTCTCAAGAAATTTCATGCTCCGTTAATCAGATTTTAGATTCAGTTTTGTCGGACAACTTTGACGACCGAGACAAATTGGTTGACAATGACACGGTGGTTCATCTCTCTAGACACACTGCCTCCACGCAAAGCAGTCACAATTTTCATGATGAGCTTATATCGAATGCCAGTCGCGTGCATTTACCTCTGTCTGACTTTTCCACTAGTCAGGAAAATGATTCAAGCGACGGATTCGCAACGGCCAGCATCCTCGATGTTCCTGCTACATTAAGGGCGGCGGCAAGGGGAAAAACTGCAGAAGACATATCGAAATCGGTTGACAAGGTCCTGGGCAGTCTTATGAAATCGCCTACTAGTGATGGATCGGTTTATGATAACTTGAGCATTAGTTCCTCCAACTGTACTACAGTCTCCGAGACGGGAGATGCATTTTTCACTGATACATCAAACAACTTCTTTGATTTGTTTGATGTTTCTACCTCTGTAAGTGGCAGCGTCCTCTTTAATGGTCTGATTCAACGGAGCGAATCAAAGTCTACAATTGACGACGCTACAGACGATTGTGATGCGACGCTCAATAGTATTGATCTTGATATTGATCTTGAAGAATATGAAACAAGCACCTTCACTGCCACAAGCTGCATGGTATCGATGGAAAACGACGATGATGACTTCGAAATTGACAATCCAGATGTTTTCTTTGCGGAGAAAATACCTCCAGAATCATCCTCGCCGCCAACGAGCACTGCCATTGTTCCCTTTTTGCCTGGTCTACAGGACATTCTAGCGATGCAGTTCCCACTATACCCCGTCGTAAGAAATTCGCCCACAACGCATCTCTGCCCTCCTTCAATTTTTGCTATCGGACCGATCAAACTTCAAGGTCCCCTCTTTTCGAACATCATGACTTTTTTCCCTGACACAGATCCATCTCGTCAGCATGCAAACTCCTTGAAACCATTGTTGCCCTCGCCCATGCATCGATCAAACGACGAAAGTCAGACTCTGTTGTATTCTCCAATAAACCACCGCTATAATAACAAACAAGAAGAAAGAAAAGAAGATCAGTCGAGCCTTTCAATCGCTTGGGTCGCTGATCCTACCGACACGGGCATTGACACATGCGTCAGTCCTGCCAGCGTTTGTAAGAGAAACCCAAAATGGTCATTCCTTGATTTAGAGAGATCCATCGATGAATCTCTGGACAATTTCATGAACGACTTGCTCAGTCCCATCGGGAATAATGACAACGATTCCTCTTTGGTTTCCGACGAGGCCGAGGCTGCACTCCAGGAGCTATTGAGCTCTGACTATTGCGATGGGACGACGGACAGCATTATTCACGGCACGAAGCAGCAGACAGAGGCAGAAAATGCGCTCAGACTTGATCTAAACCTAAGCTTATCTACCTTCGGAGATGAGGTTTCGTCTGTCACATCTCCCTGCAGCTCCTGTGTTGGGCATCTCAAAATGGCTGCTCTTCTCTCTGACGGAGGCGAATCAGAACTTGCAAACGAATCTTCCGGCGACGACCAGTCAGAATCAGTGATGCCGGGAAAACAAAGTTGCAACTTGCTTGCTGGCATGGAATTTGGCGCCACAAGCATGATTGGCGGTGACAGCTCCAAACTTGATGACTCCAACGTTGAGCTGCCGGAGCTCTTTACAAAGAAACACTTTGGTAGCATCTCTGAAATGGTGCAAGATGTGCATCTGATGAAAGCAATTGAGATTGAACAAGCGCGTTTTGCAAGAGAATTATCTGAATTGAAATCAATTTCCTCAGCTTCAGAAAACCCCGAACAGTTTCAGCTAGAATTTCAACAGAAAGGGGATTTCGATTTCTTGAAGCAGCAAATGGAAGAAGAAATCGAGGCCATTCATCTAGTTATGGATAGGATGAGATCAGCCGTGAAGAAAGACGACATCTTTCAAGAGGGCAGCGACGAAGCTTTGTTAGGTTGGCGCGATAAATTTGAGAACTTGAAGGCTGATAATACAGGAACTCCCACTTCTACGGAGGATCTGTCAGCTGATGAAGGAAATGTGCTTTCTTACATAGAAGGACTGTCATCTGATTGCAAAGGTGACTCTCCTTGTACAAAAACACTACCAGCTGATGAGGGAGTTGGTCCACTTTCCACAGATGCTGCTTACGACGAATACACTCCATCGTTTGACATTTCGGAAGGCATCGAAGTTGAGTTGTTGGAACTGCACCACATGCTTGACGTGGATGACGAGAAGCGAGATGGTGGAAATGATAAAAGCAACGTAATTGAAGGCTCTCCATGTATTAAAGAATTGATTGCCGAGTATGATGGTCTTGACAATGAGCTTAAAGATCTTTGTGCTTTCGAAGATCAGTTATGCCAGGAACTGAAACGAGCTGACCAGAATGCTATTACTGATCTTACGAAGGCGCCAAATGTCTCCCAGTCAAAAATGACCATTTGTAATGCTACTAAAAGCATTGACACTGCAAATGATCACATGGACATCGCCTGTTTGGCCTCGAAGACCGCCGGGGAGGAGGAAGTAGTTCGTAAGGTGTCGTTTGCTCCTACCTTAACGGAATATCACTTTGTCTCTCAACTCGAGACCGCAACTGTCTTCAACTTTGTGGATACCGATGCTGACAGCGACGACTCTGTACATGAACACGAAAAACCGATGCGAGCGCCAACAAAAGGCGCACCGAAGAAAACGATAATGGATCGCCTGCCCGTGACATTCAACAACATGTTTACCGACCTAAGTTACGTTTTTGGCTGGCAAAAACCTGCTCGCGCAAGTGCTGTGCCAAATGGGTCGAATCCAAATACCAAGTCTGAGTAATAATAGGATCATTCTATTGCTTTTTGGCGCGATGCCTGCTGGGAGTAAAATTTATGACACGTGCAAGAACAACGCAAGAATTAAGTAAATCTCCGACATACTTTCTACTCGACAGTACAAACTTGTGCTACCACTACTACTACTACCACTACCAGTAGTACTACCTACAGTACTACTCTAAAGGATCCTCGAGTACTACCGAGTCTTCCCATTACGAAAATATGATGTGTTGATTTATGCCACGGCTATTGTTATAGTACCTGGTACCAGTATTGATTTGGCTGCACAATATCGACCAACACGTGACACAAACTCAAGTTCAGGTTGGTTCACAGTAAATATTATTGCTTCAATAATCATGACGAGGCTCGAGTTCTCTTAAAAGAGATTTGAGGTGACCTCTTATTCGCTCTCAATGGAGTGGTACGATTGCCAATTGAATTTCTCGGAATGAGTGCTAGTACCTACCTGGTACCAGGTACCGGTACCTGGTAGTACACCACTACTGCAGCCAGGGCTACAATCACTTTAAACGCAACAACAAAAAGATTCAAAGGTGAGATAGTGGCCAGATTTTTCACTACCGGTACGGTACCAGGTACCTGGTACCAGGTACCAGGTACCATACGGTACCCTACCAGGTACGGTATCACACTCGGCTGATTCGTGTAAGCCAGTGAAGCCGTTCGATTGCCAATTTTCTGTTGCATGCCCTGCTGGTACGGTACCTGGTACTGGTACCACCAGGTACCTGGTACTAGCTAGTAGACTACCTGGTAACAGGTACTAGTACTAATAACGGTAGTAGTACCAGGGTAGTACCAGTACCAGGTACTGGTACTCGTACCTGGTGAAGAAAAGGAAGATCTTAACTACCAGGTACTACTACCAGGTACTAGTAGTAGAGTAGTACCAGGTAATCATATTATTATCTCTTGGCTGTCCGTGGTGCAGAAGTACCATACCACCTGGTACCTGGTATCCTATCCTTTGTGTACCTGGTACTGTTACCGTACCCGGTACTAGGGTAGTCTACTCCCTGGTACTAGTAGACTAGTATTTGACTGAAAGCAATAGATTGACTTTATTTACTACCGTAGTAGACTACGTGGTACCAGGTAGTGGTCGTGCCGGATCTGTGGAAAAGTCGAGGTTTCCTTTGATCGGAGCTTCGGAGATTTAACTTCTTGTGCCGCCAGGGTTCTGTGTTCCTGTGGGATCAATCAATCAAGCAAACTACACTAGGTACTGGTACTGATGAAAATACCTGATACCTGGTAAGCGTTTCCGACTTGTTTATCATCAGTTGCTGAACTTTTGTAAACCTGCCTGGTACCTGGTAGTAGGAGTACTACGGTACGACCATACAATGCTGTGAAATAAATCTTCTCCTACTAGACTACTACTATTATTACTCTCAGAGTAGTACTGGTAGTACTACCCGGAGTACTCTAGCTAGTTCCAGCTAGACTAGTCTACTCCTACCAGGTACTGAGTACTCCGAGTAGTAGCTACTGGTAGGTCTACCAGTGGTAGAATCTCTGCATCTTCATAGGACACCTGCGATTCATCATATTAGACTACTACTAGTAATATTACCTACTGTAGTATGGTAGTTTTTATCAGCCTTCAGTTGCGAAAGCTGGCAAATGAAACACAAAAAACCTCAAGTTGTGAAGGAGACCATTAATTTAAAGGTAGAACCAGCACCACACTCTCCCTAGAATGAGAATGATGATAGCTCCCGATGATCCTGCTCTATCCTCGACGAATACACCTACAACTTACAGGTCGATATCATCGGAGGCAGAAGTAGACGCTGCCGGGGAAACCAGTGAGATGGCCATCGGTCGTCTTAGTATTAGTTCGGCATCGCAGTTGCCCAAGAACTCTCTCAGATCCAGTACTCATTCCAATTCCAAGTCTTCCTCTAGAACAGGGCTGGCCTCCAAGAGAAAAATCCATCGAAGGAGGGACCATCATCGTCACGGTAGTAACCACAACTACAAACCAAACGAAAAGACATGGTTGCGAGATACACTAAGTTTAAACTCGAGTGATCACAGCAGAGGGCGGTTTTCTGCGAGTAATACATCACTGAGTTTACATTCGATGGATCGCAGTAGACGCTGGGACGATAGCAAGCACTCAATATCTTCCGTCGCATCACAGAGGCAACCTTCTCGATTGACGGCACTTCGGGAATTCCCGTCTCAGAAATCCCTGCGAGTGGAGAAGACAACTATTAAAGAATTACACCAGCATCGAGATGAAGTCGGCAAACCGATCCTCTTGCCACCTGAATCTTACCATGACGTAAGCGGATCTTGCCTAAGATCTTTGCTGTCTTTTTCATTCATCCAATGTCTCACACTGCTTTCTTTCTGCGATGCGGTCAGGTTCCACTCAAATCCATTACTGTAGATGTTCCTGCTCCTGCCCCTGTCAATTGCACAAGAGTTCCACCCAGCGAGTGGGCAGCACACCAGGCTGATTCTCAGACAAGACACCAAGCTCTCCTCCGACCACGGGGACAAAGAGTAGTATCTCAGCGCTCTTTGTCACCATCGCCACCCCTGAAAGAGTGTCACCGTGAAACTCTGCCTGAGAAAGGAGTTCCAGTGAATCGGCCGATCTTGCTCCCAGGAGCACACAGAGTTTCTTCGCGAAACTTCCATAAAAGGTCTACTTCGCTCAGAGATGAATTTACATTCCCAGAAGATGCTCACCTGAGACGGCGTCATGCGCAAGTAGTTGTCAATGCTAGCGACATTCCCCGTGCTGTCCTCCCGAGGCCTCGGGACCCGTCGAACCTGCGGCCTGTTAAGCAGAATCCTCTGCGCGCCAAAAAAGAGGACACAAAGTACCGTAGCATTGTTCCGACTCTGCCATTACCTGCAGAGCTTTTAAAGGGACCAAATGGACCGGTGAACTCGCCAGCCGACGGACAGCGTGTGAGCAACAACCGACCTGCACCTGGCAGCCAAGCTGATCGAAGAGCAGATCCCAACTCTTGCGGTTACTACGAACGCAGGTCCTCGTACGATCTCTCTCGAAATCATGTGCAATACCGCCGTGATTGCCGTGTGAACCGTGAAGGAGATCGTGGTTCTCCCCCAATTCATCATCGCCTTGGCGATTACGGCGCTGCCGCTGGCTGCAGTCATCACAATAGGAATAGGCACAGCAACGAGCGAAATCATCCGCGAGATCACCAGCCTTCGCCTCCGCATGTCATTTCTCCTGGCATGAAAAGGGCATATTCTGAGGACGCGCGTCGAACAGCCGACCAGCAACGGCGCGAGAATCAACGTCAAGATCAACAAAATGAACCAGTCTTGGTAAATGTTGGACCTGGTCCTCCTGTTCGACTTCGTCGTGCCAAAGAGACCGTGGAAGCAGTTGCTGCCGACTTTTACCAATCTATAGTTTGCATTGGTTGCTCCAAGGACATTTTCTGCATTGCTGATGTCAGCTTGGTTGTTTGCCCCAGTTGTCGAACAATTGGTCCTGTGGACGGTGACTACTTCGAAGGAAGAGAAATCAAGCGAACTGGTTTGGGACTGGGTTTTTCCTGTGAAACACTGTTTGCCATACAACGAGAAATTCTTGCAAAGAGGGCGAGGCAGTGCTCGGGCTCTCCAAGAGGAGGAGATCTCGCAACGGAACTGAAAGGGTTCGAAGAAGAATACTTTAAACGAACAGCATGATGACAGATACAATTAAATAATCACCTGAAATAACTGCAACACTGCAATAGATGACATTTGATCCGTCGTGTACTACTAGAACTGTACTAGACTACTACTCCGAGTACTAGTATTAGTGGTCTAGTTAAAATTCATGTTCGTAGTACCAGGTACTTGTAGTGATTTTTAGCCTTGCTTTCAAGATACTTCGTCGTGTGCAGTTATTAGTGACTCAGCTAGTCCCTACTGGTAGCTTCCAACACATCATCATCATCACACTCAGCCACTGATGATGTGTTTTTTGTCTCATCAATAATGCTCGCTACAACTTTTTGTAGCTGTACCCTTGTAAAAACCAAACAAAAAAGAAATAATAACAACTATCGTTTCAGATTTGCTTCACTGTGCTTGGGTATCATCATTCCAGCTTTCTCCTCTGAATCCTTCAATTTCCTTAGTAGCATCTTTTCTTGAAAACTAGAATGTTGCGAGGTCAAAGCGGGCTCCTAATAATGTTTTTTGCATCGATGATTCTTCGTCAAATAAGAGTAAGCGCCTTTCGAAGTCCAATTAAAAAACAGCAACGATGGCAGCAGCCTGCACTTATGGCCAGATCAACCCGACTGCTCTCCTCTAGCGTTGTGGGAACACCAGAGACTTCGTTCGACGACGGCAAGTCACCCTTCCAAATTACTACTCCCATCTACTACGTCAATGATAAACCTCATATCGGGCACGCCTACACGTCGATTGGTACGTAAATCTAATCCAAGGCTTTTGTTTGGGGCTTGCGGCTGGATTTCTTTTCATTATACAGACTCCTCACATCAATTTTTGCATCCATGCAGCTTGCGATGTCACGGCACGTTTTATGCGGCTCAGTGGAAGAGACGTCTTCTTTTTGAGCGGAACAGATGAGCACGGTCAAAAGGTAGAGCAGTCGGCGGCTGTCAAGGGCGTCGACCCACAGGATTTTGTCGATGAAGTCTCTCTGAAATTCCGAGAGTTGCTTGATCTACTCAATATTTCTAATGATGATTTTATCCGCACCACGGATAAACACCACAAAGAAGCCGTTCAACACTTATGGAAAACACTGGTCGATAAGGGCTATATTTATTTGGGAACCTACCAGGGATGGTACTGTGTCCGAGATGAATGTTTCTATACCGAGTCGGAATTGGTCGATGGAAAGGCCCCTACAGGAGCAGATGTCGAATGGGTTGACAAGGAAGAATCCTACTTTTTCAAATTGAGCGCCTTTGAGGATAAACTGCTTGAATGGTATAAAGATCAGCCCGGTTGCATTGCTCCAGATTCTCGCCGAAATGAGGTTTTGTCCTTTGTTGAGGGAGGGCTGCGCGATTTGTCGGTCAGCCGAACTTCTTTCAAATGGGGTATACCGGTTCCAGGTGATGACAAACACATTATGTACGTGTGGATCGACGCCCTGACCAACTACATTAGCGCTCTGGGATACCCCGACAATAAGGAAAATTTTGAAAAGTTCTGGCCGGCCAGCCTCCATGTGGTTGGAAAGGACATTTTGCGATTCCATGCTGTCTACTGGCCGGCCTTTCTCATGGCGGCAGATATTCCTCTTCCCAAGCGATTGTTTTCACACGGCTGGTGGACCAAGGACGGAGAGAAGATTTCCAAATCATTAGGAAACGTTATTGATCCCGTGGAACTTATCGATGAGGTATGTCTCGTCTGGATGAGTGTTGACATACTTTTCATTAATTTTTGAACTTTTACTAACCTGTCTGCATTACCTCAAATCCACGAAAAAAATAACCACGACAATATCCTATTCCATTCTACAGTTTGGTGTGGATCAGACCCGCTTCTTTCTCATGGCCGAGGTTAGTTTTGGAAACGATGGTGATTTCTCAAACCGAAAGATGATCGAAAAAGTCAACAACAATCTAGCCAACGAACTTGGTAATCTGTGCCAGCGAACACTCTCCCTGGTGTTCAAAAATTGTGGAAAGGCTATTCCAGAGGAAGTAGGACCCTTCACGCCCGATGATGAAGCCCTGTTGAAGGCTGCCGCTGGCCTGCACAGACGATGTGCCGAGTACATGAGTGTCCAGGCCATTCACAAATACGTCCAAGCTGTGGTTACCATGGTTCGTGACGCCAACAAATATATTGACGAGCAGGCACCATGGGTTCTTAGAAAGACAGACCCCGCGCGTATGGCTACAGTTCTCTATGTTATTTTAGAAGTCTTACGACATGTCGCCATTCTCTATCAACCCGTCATTCCTGATTCTGCCTCCAAAATACTAGATCAACTGCAAGTTCCCGAGGACGAGCGAACCTTTGCTCATTTGGAATCAGGCTCGATAGCCAAAGGAAGCCCTATTTCCAAACCTGAAGGTGTCTTTCCCAGAATCGAGCTGCCCGAGGAGCTCTTGGTGGAAGCATAACAGTGTAATTAAACAATGGGTCAACAAATACGAAGACATCATTCCACGCTTCTCCTGTATACGCAATTGGACGACAGCTGGCTTGAAGCAGTACCTGGTACCAAATTCGCAATTTTTTTATTTGGCTGTCCAAATTCCTACTGCCATGTGACTTTTTGTGGAATTGAATTACAGTAACGATTGTGGTTCTGTCCGTGTCATTTCAGTTTTGATATTATGGTTATAAGGGAAAAGATACTTCTTCCGCCGACGTACCGGTGGGTACATGGGTAGTCTTTTTAGCACAGCTATATTTTCGTAGTATTAGCTTAGACTAGCTAGCCTACTACTACCTGGTAGTATGAGAGTAGACTAAAAAAAAAATTGAACATCTAATTTACGGGGATCACAACTATGGCGCCCGCAGGGCGCCAAGGCCACCCGAAGGCAACCATTGGCACCCCGAAGGGTGACATAGTTGATCACAACCGGACC